>JAAUYG010073623.1_pt1 | contig 11289 bp, 7 predicted proteins | sample 7278091 | NCBI WGS metagenome assembly JAAUYG01 (sample SAMN14350201, study PRJNA611818) | marine sediment metagenome | isolation source: surface marine sediment (0.6m) | place: French Polynesia: Moorea | collected 2018-08
AAAATGAAACTAATATTTTGTTGTGCTTGAAGACATTTCTTCGTTTGTATTTAGATTTGCTGAGAATGACATCTGTATTTTCCCTCCAACTGTAGACCAGAGCACTGGTACATGTTTGAGGAACTTTGCATAATGTACGATTTATAGGTTATAAAAGTTTAAACAGAACAGCTATAAACTGTATACTGTGATTATTAGTATGTGTAAATATTTATCAGTAGTATGAGTTAGACATGTAGAAATTGTAGTTGTGGAAGAAAAATAGGTTCTCTTCGAATTTTGTATGATATGATAAGATATTGAATAATGTCATTCAGAACTTCAGCCATTATACACATTATGCAATAGATTATATGTACAGAAGCTTGAAACAGTAGATTATCAGAACTGTCAAGCTTTCCTAACATGTGAAAGTTCAGAGTTTAGAGTGGTTTTCTTAGTCTTGATAATAGTTTCTCTTCGGTGGTCTGCGAGTTAGACAGGTTTCGGCAATGCATGCCAACCTACTGGGTTTCCACAGCATGTCTTTGCTGGTTTTGGCTTCCCCATGATCACCAGATAGAAACACCTGGAAGTAGTTTAAAGAAAGAAGTGTTTTGTTAAACTTTACAGTTCATTTACAGAAAAAAAAGAAAACAATATTTTTGAATTGCGACAGCGGCAACGTCTCGGGTGTTTCTGTTCTGTGCGATCATAAGTTATTCCTCATTGACAGAGAATGACTCGGTACCTAGCCTGGTGTCAGTTAACATGTGAACCGTTAACTGGGGGTGGAGCATGGATCCTTTACTAACTACTTTATGTCTGTTTTTGTCACGTCTGGCTTGCCATCCGTTTCTACAGATATGGAGGTTCTTGGGCCATGTAAGTACGCAGAAACTTTATTACAACAGCAAGATACAAACATCGCTCTCATGCTATCTGAATGTCAAATATCCTTCTAGAAACAATTGCTATGCCATAGGTTAGCCAAATAAAAGCTTGCGATTTATAGCGGAAGCACTTACAGATTTGAAGATCCTCGCGGTAATGTTCTGCTGCCGGTCGGATCACAGCACTGTGGCTTTACCTTCTGGGATCTGCTGCTACACAGCCTCACTGTAGCGAGGTTTGGGCACAACCACAGGGCGTGGGGGGTGGGGGGGTGGAGGGGTTATGTTGTAGTAGGGTTGGTGTTTGGGGAAGGCCAGGCAAAGCTTTGGTAACCTCTGCTGCTATGTAGTAGGCTGGACCTTAAGCTGGTACCGGTATATTTCTCACTAAATGTTTTAGCTGGAAACTGTGTGATGGGTTTTTTTGTGGGACTTAGTGTGGCCTCTGCCTTAACTAAAGCAATAATGTGGTGCCAGTATAGTTATGTTGTAAAATGTAAGGACGGTTTTCCCCTTTCCCATAACTTCGGTTACGTTTTAAGTTACGTGTACAGACAAGGCAGGAATGTTAACTTCTCCCTGGTGTGTTTGTGTGTCTTTGTGGCGGTCTCATCGTGGTTTGAAAACATTGCATTATGTGCTTGTTCTCTTGTCTCGTGTTTTGATGTCAATTTGTATTTTCTCTACTGACTTTGTGCATGTTGATGTATGCTTTGCAGAAACTGCTCGGCAACACTTAGTTTTTCCTTGAATTTTGAGATTTGTGTTTTTTTGCCCCGCACATGCTGGTTGGATACCTGAGTTTGTACATTGGTACTGCCATAGTCTGCCTCAGTTTGAGCCCTGGATAGATCCAGAATACTTTTAGGATATACTGATCGGAGAGCTAATACATTCAGCAGCTCAGTAATAGCCATATCGAGGATGAACACCCTGATGACCTGTTCTGGAAAATTTGTCCAAGATTTTGGTGACAGGGATGAGCATCTGGGTGTAAGCTGACACCAACAGGACTGTCACAGACTGAGACACCATTTCCTTCAGTTTGATGATATCACATCAACATTCTAGCTTCCCCAAGCCTTCAAAACCGTAGTAGATATAATACTTTATTGTCAGACAATAAGACATCTTCTTACTGTGTATCTGCATGTCTGGCATTGTCTACCTAGCCTTGTTAAGTAAGACTTTGTTTTCATACAACAGACCCCTCAAGCCAAGCTGAGGTCCCTATAGACAACAGAGGTGAGACAAAATTAAAACCAAACCTTGTAGTAGCAGAACTTTCCGGCTTATGATCAAAATGTTCCTCATCTGCTTAGGTTTTTTTTTTTTTTTGCCAAATTCTTCACTAGCTTCGTAGAGTGACCTTTTGGGTTTTAAAACAGCTAGGGTTTGGGGTGCGACGGAAGACTACAAACTTGCTTAACAGCACCTTTGCTTTGATACTTTCTTCGCTTTCTGAAATGTTGTAGAATTACTTGTAGTTTTATAAAATGTTTTTTTTTTTGTTAGTAATTATATGATTGTAAAAGTCCCAATATTGACCTGAGTCAAAAAAGAAATGTACATGTACATTTAACATGCATAGAAATCACATGCGGCAAGTGGTTGAAGGTGGCACCTTATGAGACTTGAATTTGCCTTGCCCTGGACTGCACATATGGTTTGTTATACTTTGCCATGTAGCTACTCCCTGCATTGCACTTAACTCCTCCTTTCCCAGTGACTGCTGTATAGATATTGAGCTTGGGGACATCTGGAGGCTTAGCATGGTGACACTGTGACAAGTACAATGTAATAACCTTAATTCGTTGACTAGGACCCTATATTCTCTGGTCTGTTGATTGCTATAAAGCCATGTGTTATGCTAAAAATGTTTCCTGCACTCTTAAGATTTCGGTCAAAAACAAATACTTGAAGTTTTGATTGGTTTTTGAAGTGGGTAGTATTCTTTAACACTGGCATAGTGTTTCACTCTACCTTTTACAAACTTTTGCAGCACATCCATAGTAAACCATTTATCGTGACTATGGCATACAGTCTAGCTCACCTTATGTTTTTTTGTGAATTCAAAATTTTAAATAGTAGATATCTTTTCTTTTGCAATGATCTTCACCGATCATAGCTATATATAATGTAAATATAATATTTTGCTTTTTTGTTTTTACAATTTACACAATATTTTCTTTGTGGCATGGTGTGGTGTATATATATAATATATATATATATTTTTTTTTTTTACATAAACACTAAATAATGTAATTCCAGTTACATCCAGTTTGTCATGAACAACGACAAAAAAAAAAAAAAAATAATAAAATGTCACAACTTCCAAAATATTTAAGCAATACAATTAAAATTTGCTGCTGCCGTTGTTTGAAGTGTAGGCATTTAGAGTGAATAGGTGCCATATATGGAGAGAGACAGATGTGTACTGCATATAGAGTAGAGCAGAATAAGTGATATATTTTATGGAACAAACTGGGACTACATCTGAATTACCGGTAGATAAAATTTGAAAGTTTTGTAATTTTACGGAGTGATGTTTGAGAACTAATGTATATATACATGTACAGGGTATACCCGGTGTTAACTAATTCCTCTCATCCCATGTATAGGTTTGTGACATAAGTACATGAGCTGGAAGTGGGAGGTAGAATTCAGAATAATAGAGGCATAGATCCTCAGACTCCCAATGAATATTTCCTGTGTCACAGTACCAGTGCATGCATAAAATATACTTTTGAGCATTTGAGGCAAAAGCTCTTGTATATGAGTAGCAGTATGTTAGTTTTTAGTGCCAGGATATCTAAACCTTTCGTTTTGATAGCTTCTATTTAATCTCTGGATATTCAGAGTTAGTTTTGAGACCTAAATACTAGCAATGATGATGATATAACCAATCTACTAACCAATACTCTTTTATCTACCCTCCCTGCTTTTTCCTCTTTCAGTCTATGAGCCTGATCGGGGCAAGTAAACATTCACTCTCAATAGACCATTGGTGGCTTTTCTTTTCCCTATTGTAGCTACAGTGTTGCCTAATTAAGGGACCGTACTATGTCTGGTCTTGTCGTTTGGACATTAGTTTTCATAGCTAAAGCATTTCGCACATTTGTTGATTAAAAACACCACTTTGTTTGATAAATAGGTTTTGTATCTGTGCGCAGACACGCACTGCAAGAGGCGCGTGATGTGTTTTCCTGTCTTGTCCTTTACGTATCGCCGTGCCAAGGCAAAGCTATGCCTTAGCGACATGGCGCCATAAAATAACATTTATACTACAGTTGCCCCAAAGAAAAATAACAAACTTACATGACAATATGTTTATTATTTGTGACAATCTGTTTGACTGTATGTCTGTATTTTTATCGTCATTATTTCCAGTCAGTTAAAACAGCTAGAACACTGCTTTTTGCTGAGTTTCTTTACCAAGTCTCCTGACAATTTCATTGCATTGCATGGCTTGACAATTCTTTATCACTTCAAACCAGTCTGTGCTGCTCCTAGTCTGCCAGTACTATTGTATTTTAGATAAATTTGTTATCAAGCATCGACTTCTAGGCAAAATGCTATCATAATCTAGTTCACGATATTATACCTTACGGATTACTTTCCCAATAGCAGAGTAGAATCCATAAGACACCTGAAAAGCTGTAATACCTATAGAAAGATTCTGTTTTCAAGAAGTTGTGTAGAATAAGCTAGTGCATGTTACAAGTAAGGCATTCCCAAACATTAAGCAATGTACATTAAGTGAAAAGTACATGATAGCTTTGACTGTGAAATGGAATAAAACAACATACCATCCATATGAAATAATACCACCAGTTGTTTTTAGAAACTCAAGTAATTGTTATTTTAAACTTACTGTAATTAATGGTACCTAAGCTATATTAAAGGTATTTTATAATTACTGAGAGATCTTTAGATTCTTATCAATTCAAACCAGGATCTGCATTTGTAAAACAATAAAACCACCATCTAAAACTTTGTCTCCCCAACTTAGAGTGGCCCTGGGATATATTTAATGAATATTCAGATCTTCCTCTTAGAGTTGTACCTGCAGCGTTGCAACGTGCATTGAGAGTACCGCTACTATCAAATTTTATCGCTGGAAACAAAAACTGTCTGCTATTGCTGTTGTTATCTGCACTGTGTGTACTGGTACACCAGACAGATGTTAACTCAGAGATAGACTGTGACTGTCATCTTCCGATATTCTGGTGTGTTCCAGGTTCTATCAATGTCCAGGAGCCTCTGGACTACGAACTGAAAGACGCCTACAACCTGCAGATACGAGCCACAGATTTCCACACTGGGGCGTACTCTGAGACCAATGTTCAAATCCTGCTTGAGGTGTGCTCCAAATATAAAATAATGGAAGAATGTTCAATTTGTTAATTTAAATATGGGCATGTGTAGTATTTAACACATGGTTCTATAATTTTTTTGTGTGCGGCACAGAGAACCTATTATCTGGGAAAATCCCAAAGTGATCTTGGCCAGATGGTTATTGAAATAAGTTTGTTTTAGACTTAGTATTTATCTTTAAATTGCTCCCTGTTTAGACTATCCCTTCACGACTACTTTGTCACTATTATATATATAACAGTGACAATTAAGTAGTCTTGAATTCGGGGTTGTTTGAAAGTCAATATAGTGTATTTGTCTGTACCCACATCATCAGTGCTGTGGCATACATGTACGTTTCTTGATGATAAATGTAAGGGGTTTGTAAATTGTTACAAAGTTACTTCAGACCCGTCAAGGATTTTTTTTGAAAATTTTGCTAATCTGATTTCCTGCCATCATCTGTTATAACCAGGATGTGAATGACAACTCCCCAGCCTTTGGCAGCCTGTTCTACCACACTGCTGTGTCTGAGGCTGTACCCATTGGGACCTCCATCATGGCAATAACGGCCACCGATGCCGACTCAGGGCTCAACGCCAAGGTCAACTACCGTCTTGACCCCATAGACAGTGCCAGGTCTGATATCAGCTTCTTCCACATCGACGCTGAGAGAGGGGTCATCCTGACCAAAGCCAGGCTAGACCGCGAAACCGCCAGTCAACTGTCCTTCCAGGTGGTTGCCATCGACAACGGAGTTCCAGTTAGAAGTTCTAGTGTTAGCGTCAACGTAGCCATCAGTGACTTGAATGACAACCCACCTAAATTTGACCAGCCGTCATATGAGGTCACAATCACTGATCTGGTCCAGCGAGGACAGTTTGTTACCAAGGTGATGGCGTCAGATCCTGATTCCTCCGATGCCGAGAATCTGTCCTACTCCATTGTGTCTGGAAATTCAAAACAGGCATTCTCCCTTGAAGCATCGTCGGGTATCCTCTCGCTGTCCAACCTGCGTACTCCCGATCTCCAACCATCGTACTCCCTCAATGTCTCCGTCACAGATGGCGTGTTCACCAGCTTCGCGCGACTCACCGTCTATGTCGACTATTCCAACAACTACATTCCCACGTTCGACCGCAGCATTTATGATGTGGATATTATTGAGAACGCGCCGCCGGGGAGCGAGGTGACGCGACTGTCGGCCACGGACAGGGACCTGGGGAAGTATGGGGAGATCACATACAGTATAGAGAGTGAGGACTCAGAGGAACTCTTCAGCCTAGACCCAGACACAGGTACAGTCAATACACGGGGTTTAATGGTTTCTCTCAAAATCTGAAGTCCAAAGCTGATCTTATAGACAGACAGATAGATAGATAGTTTATTCACACTTTCATTCAATATACACAAAAGATTATACATCGAGATAGTAAAATGAAAGTGTCGGTCATCCAGATAGCTATATAATAGCTAAGGATGCCTTATAAAAGAAAATACCCGGTATAATTGATTTCAGCTCGTAACATCGAGATATTTCAATTGTTTAAAACAACAGATGTAGCCATGAAAATACAATATTTGTGGAAAAAAATCTAAATAATAAAATTATATATAATGAATATATTTCTAGACTCTTTTGAAAAAATAAAAACAGGCCTAGAACTTCAGCCAACTAATTAAAATTGAAATTTTACACAGTGTACCAGTATCATGGTTTCAGTATCATCGGAGTGTTTGGCACCAGGTTCAGTTTGCTGGTAATGAGATAACATGACACAGTCTTCTGGATCTGTATAATATCTTGATATGGCATTAATATCTGATTAATATCTTGATATGGCATAACATAATTGTTGATATGCCAGCTATTCTTAGTAAACCGGTATATGTGTTTTGACCCTGTCAGGTGTGCTGTCTACACGGCGAGCCCTGGACCGTGAGACGAGAGCTCTTTACACTATCCCGGTCCTGGCGAGGGATGGTGGGGGCCGGGTGGGTTACAGCTCTGTCAGGGTGAACGTGGCAGACCAAGCCGACCACAAACCCCAGTTCAAGATTGGGGAATATAAGGCCAACGTCTATGCCTATGCTGACTCGGGTACACCGGTACTGGAGGTGGGTACAGCGCGACCTGCATAGCCTAACTGGTTTATAATTTACAACATTAAATGAACTTTGTAACTAGTAACCTTTCTGTTGTAACAGTTATTCATCCCATCAGTAGGTATGTTGTTATAGCCTACTTTATCCAATAGGAACAACTCTTTATCCGATACAGTGTAGAAACAACTCTCAGAGAGATAGATATTTGTATTCACACCCTTTTGTGGACAAAGGCAGCGATATGCTAGCCATTAAACTTTATAAATTAAGTAAATGTTAAAGAAAGTTGATTTATTTGTGAAATTGTCTGTGATCCAGATGCGAATTAGCTAACAAGCTGGATGGTATACAAGTTCACAACAGAATAGCGATTATATCATGAATGTCAAAATGCTTAATTTCAAGCCCGGGAGCTGATCAGGGCAATGTTACAGTACATCTCTTTAGTTGGAAGTCAGGTTGTAAACCACTTGGAAAGTATTCCTACAGAGATAGAGAGCTGGTGGGGTGGGGACAGGAGAAATGTACTATAGTATAATGCCATTACAACACCACTGGTGATAAGAATCTAAATTTACATATATTTTCATGTTGTCACAGGTGGCAGCATTTGACGGTGACATCGGCCCTAACGGTGACCTAGAGTACAGTATCTACGGTGGGGAGAGCACCCAGGCCATGGAATACTTCCGCATTGAGGCCGCGTCGGGCCTGGTGACCCTACAGAGGACTATAGAGGGGCTAGGTAAGCTACCACACACTGTATGCCAGTTAGATCATAATTGTGAAAATGTACAGGGTGTACAGGACTCTCTTGAGAATGAACATTCAATGTAGAGACAGCAAGTTCTACTGAAGGCTATGTTCTGTAAGTAAACTATAAACACCCCTCTGGAATCGGTCCATAGTGCATGTTCTCGGGAAACATACCCTGATATTTAAAGTATAAAAACAGTTGGACCAGGTTTGTGAATATGCAGAAGTATTATAATAGTTTTCAATGACATGATCTGAATGGTGTCGATTTATCCTTTGGTTATGTCACTCAAATAGGCTGGATTAGATAATAGTTGTTGGTGTGGAAACCTTTACAGTGTTCTGTATGTTCTGTTACAGAGAACCACCTGTTCCAGTTCTTTGTGCGAGCCACAGACCATGGCGTCCCCCCTCAGTACAGTGATGTCCCTGTTGATGTCTATGTTATGGGAGCTATGGACTACCCACCCCGTTTCCATAGCGACCACAGCGAGTTTTTCGTCTATGAGGACCGTACGGTGGGGTCTGTGGTGGCCGCTGTCACAGCGGAGAGTAACCAATCATTGGCATACGTCATCGTGCCGGGGGAACTGCCAAACACCAACAACCCTATGAAGTTTGACATCGATAATGACGGAAAGATTAGCATCATCGAGCCGTTAGATCGGGAAGAGACTGAGAAGTTTGAACTAACGATCAAAGCCGAGACCGAGACAAGTCCGTCGCTAGTCGCTTTCACCAAGGTTACCATACAGATCCGGGATCGTAACGACAATAGTCCGCAGTTCGAATCCAATCCGTATATGGTTAGTATAGTGGAGAATGCTGACATAGGATCACAGGTGGTTCAGATTATTGCCCACGATGCTGACATTGGTGCCAACGCTGATATCACGTATGGATTTGCTGTGGAGGACGCTCACTTGGCTAATGTGTTTGCGATCAACTCGGAGACCGGCTGGATTACGACGTTGGTGGAGCTAGACCGAGAGACAGAAGAGGACTATGCCTTCGGTATTGTAGCCAGAGATCGCGGCAGTGACGTCCAACTGTCAGACATGACTACTGTACGCGTGACAGTCCTTGATTACAACGACTGCGCACCTGTATTCTCCGAGGAGGTATACGAAGGGTCTGTGAATGAAGACGCCCTCCCAGGCACTATCATCCTTACAGTACAGACCAGTGACCAGGATCTGCCACCTAACAATGAAGCTACCTACTCCCTGGTGAGTGGTGACCCCAGGGGACAGTTTAACATCCGCAGTACAGGAGAGATCTATGTTAACAAGGCCCTGGATAGGGAGGTGACACCGGTGTATGACCTGGGAGTGGCAGCGTCAGATGGAGTGTTCGTCACCACCACCACGCTGAGACTCAGTATCCTGGACGCCAATGACAATGCCCCAGTCTGTGGAAAGGTAACTAACTGGCTGGTATACCTGACAGATACATCCTACTCTCCATCAAAGACTACAATAGAACCTGTCTTGAAAAACCACCCCATAGTCGATATAAATATGATCTCTCAAGGCAGGTGGTCTTTGGTGACAGGTTCAGTTACATTAAAATGTAGGACCTACCAAGAGTATCTGGTCTTTCAAGACAGGTGGTCTCTCATGGCAGTGGTCTCCCAAGACAGGTTGACTGTTTTACTGTATTAGCACTCCATAGATACTGCACTGTTACACCAAATTAGATGGTTTACAAGCCTAATACATTGGAATGAACTCTGAACTCTGCAGTATTATCTAAGGGCAGTTTCCAGTTTGTGATGACCATATACATGTAATATAGAACACTCACTCATTGTCAGAAGGCACCAACTTACTCCCTCAGTCCATTTTGATCACATGCATGCAGTCTAGTGTTCTGCAGTTCAGTTCTGTATGTATTGGAATCTTCTGTTTATTCCCCCAGCCTCTGTATGAAGCCTCCGTGGATGAGTCATTCCAGCCAGGGTTTATTGTTCAAGTGTCCGCCACCGACGCAGACGAAGCTGGGACACGGAACTCTCGTATCTCCTACAGTCTGAGTGGGGACCCAGACGGAGTCTTCAACATACAGGAGAGAAATGGTTAGTGGCCGAATAAAAATAGGGTAATATAGATCTAGATTCGTTTTGGAAGTTTATGACTTTTTATTTAGCCATTTGATGCCAGTTATAAGCCTAGTAAAGTAAAAGGTACTGAGGAGAGCTATTTATTAGATATTTCTGAGGTACAGATTCAGACAGTAACATATGTTGTAAGTTGCTTGACAGCAATCCTGTGTTAGGATTGTGCTACAGTTATTACAGCAGGTGGTAATACCGAGTCCATAATTATGAAAATTTCCTTCCCAGGCATCGTGACGACAATGTTACCGTTAGACCGTGAGACCACACCGGAGCACCACCTGGTGGTGGCCGCGACTGATGGCGGGGGACTTTCCTGTACCATGGAGGTCCATGTGACAGTGAAGGACATCAATGACAATGCTCCTGTCTTCTCTCAGATGACCTACTCTGTCCAGGTGTCGGAGAGTGCAGAGGTCAACTCGCTGCTAGCCAGGGTGGCTGCTACAGACGCCGATGTTGGTTAGTACATGACTAATTGGTACAGTTAGGGCTAAGCTACGTTAGACGTTCATTGCAAGAATGGTCACAATTGGGCGTTATTTGGTAATGGTTTAACTGTATAGAATGTCTATCTCCTTTGAAATAGTGAACAGCAGCATTACCATGATCAAATGCAGTGAATGATATTCTGCAAGGCAATCTTTCTTACCAGTAACAGTTGTATACAGACAGCTTGATACAAGTACATGTACATCGTATATGGCCTCTCCGTTTAGATCTAAGGTGTCTGATAGATCATGTTGAAGAAGAATCGACAAAATTATTTGACCACAATGCATCCTATTGTGTTGGTTGACAGTTCAATCTGAATGGTAAACTGATGTATCTTCCTTAGGTATCCACCGCAAGGTTCGGTTTGACATGGCGGACACTGCTGGCCAGTTCAGTATAGACGAGCAGAGTGGAATAATCAGCCTGACGAAGTCACTGGACAGGGAGAGACAACAGGACTACACTGTCACCTTGTACGCCAGGGACATGGTCAGTACACCCTCTCATACACTGTCACCCTGTACACCAGGGACATGGTCAGTACACCCTCCCATACACTGTCACCTTGTACGTCAGGGACATGGTCAG
>JAAUYG010149019.1_pt1 | contig 11289 bp, 12 predicted proteins | sample 7278091 | NCBI WGS metagenome assembly JAAUYG01 (sample SAMN14350201, study PRJNA611818) | marine sediment metagenome | isolation source: surface marine sediment (0.6m) | place: French Polynesia: Moorea | collected 2018-08
GCGCCCCCCCGCCCCCCCCCCCCCCCCCCCCCCCCCCCCCCCCCCCCCCCCCGGTAGGAAACTGAGGGAGAACAAATGTATAGAAGATTGCGTGTGAGGTGCGGCCTTTACGCTGAGAAGCTTTCTTGTCCTCAAAAGTTGCAAGATTTTGAGAACTCTTGGGCGCCTCATCCTGCATCTTGGACGAAAGCAGGGTTCCGGGATGAACAATGCAGCTGCATGGAGCCATTGAAGGAAACACCGGTAAAGGTGATTCTACGCATGAACAGCAGAGATGCGTCCACGTTCAAAGAGCAAAAAAGAAGAGAAAACCATTGCATTTCTTCTTCCTGAAGGCCAGTCGCACATACCATTTTAGGTTTAGTTGTTTGCTGGATGGAGATGGTGACGGCAAGAAAGTGACTCAGGAAGCTCTCAGTCAGGAGACTTGACACGGCTGTCAAGAAAACAGCTGTACCTGTTATTATGCTGTGCCAGCTGTCACGACGAGGACAGTGTAACTGAGACCTGAGATAATCCTCAAGCAATTCCAATGGAAAGCTTTTGGGTCGAGAGAAAGAACAGGTCATTTGTTTGACACACAACAAAAATGTCTTCTGCAAACTTTGTTCCCTGAAAGTCCAGTTAAACCTGCAGAAACTGATCCTGAGTAACGTGGCTCGTCTCTCTCGCGAAAAAGGGTTTTGTTCCTGTGTTGTGGTTAGGGGTGGAGGTGATGGGGAATGGTCGGTACTCGGAGTCTGCAAGTCTGTTCCAAATTTTGATCGAGCTCCAAAAGAGGGAAGGGAGTCAAGACAGCAGAACACCGCTTTGATCTGATCAGACCTCCAGATTCAGCTTCCCCGGCAACCTGGTTGCCATGGCGTCGAGCTCTTGAGTGAGAGACCTTTGTCTGTCTGCTGCGGGTTTTTCGATCAGCCAAACGCCCCCTCCTTCCTCACTTCAAGACTTTTCCCCCTCATCAAAATCTTGGATCGTTGTTCCCATCAGCACTTCCTTCGTACGTCTATATTTGGCCGAGTGCGGCGAAGCCGGGACGGCCTTATGGATTCATGTACGTGTCGTCGTTGTTGTCGTCATTGTCATCATCATGGGGGACCCCGGGGGAGACCCCTAGTCAGCACCGGGGGACGGGGGGTCAGCCAGCCAGAGGGGTCACGTGATGGGGGCGCTTGGCCTTCACGCTGAGTCAGTTGGGTGTGCATCGCTGGATACCAGAGTTTCCGGCTGCTCGGCATGCTCAGCGGTTAAATGAGGAAAAGACGTTTTATTAGCTGCTAACAAGGTCCCAAGCCGGTCTTGAATGCTTCATTTTGCTTGTTGAATGAGTTGTTGAAAGGGATAGCCATGTCACGATTTACAAAGTCAAAACAGCAAAGCATCCTTGGGAAAAATCTGAACGTTCATGCAATTTTCTTCTTCGGACAATAATTTCGCGTCCTCTTTCTTGTCGTGACTCGTAATGTTCATGAAGTGGGGTCAATATGGAGGGAAAACTGAAGGTGGCAGGCAGGCCTGTGTGCTCGTCAGTGTTCGAGTTAATGTTGTGTGCATTGTCAGGTGAGCCTGGATAAATAAAGTGTGACCCGTCCTGTGAAATTCGACAGCACAAGATGAAAACGTGGGCTGGAACCAAGTTCATCAGCCAACAAGATGGGCATGCATCAATGTAATCATGTGTTTCACCAATCTGGGAGTCCGATGAGGGACCCAAGAGGTTTGAATTCTGCACGCTCTTCGGTGGCAGAATCTTTTGTGGCCCCCCGCTTTTGTGTTTCTGCTTTCTATCTGCACTAGTTTCTGTCTCCATACACATGCAGTCAAAAGGTAAATCTACATCACCAGCAAAACACGACTATTATGGGTGCAAGGTATTACTTTTATTGCTGTGTGCCTAAAATGCTCAACAAGAGACGTCCATACATCGAGATCATTGCTGCCTTAATGAGACATTGAAGTCTGCATCGACCATGTGGGATTCAGGCGCCCATTTTAAGGCCGGCTATTGAAAGGTCAGGTGCATAAATCTGTTAAGTCCGCTGGAAAAAAGCAGTATCTGCTAATCAAATACATTTGGTGGAACTCCGCATACGTCTCCAGCGCATGGCTTTTTGACCGCGCTGCTTCAGCAAGCAGAGCCGCCACATGACTCACATTGCTGTCGTCGTCCTTGTTGCAGATGACCCTCTCCTCTCCCAATGGGGTTCTCTGAGACCTTTTTGTTTCATGTTATTCTAGTCATATAAACTTCATATTTTTGGGCTGGGCGGCTGAAAGCGGAGCTGCCAAAGTCAGTCACCCTGCCATCGCCCTTGTCAAAATGGCCGCTCGGCCCGACGCTGAAGAGCTCCCGTCCTTGTCCAAAATTGAAACTCCTTCCACACCCACCGCCAAAACGGGAGTCTACGATTCTGGGGGCTTTATATATTCAATTCTGAGTAACTTTCAATTTCCCAGAAGAGAAGACGCCCCCCTTTGGGGGCGTGATGCCACACACACGCGGGTATCATGACATCCCCTCCAAACCCATGGCTTAGCAGAGAAGCCTCGACGCTCATATAGAAGCTGCCTTGTTAATAAACTCTGAGAATACGAACGCCAGTAAACTTGAGCGCATGTGTTTCATCTAAAAGTTACCAATTAAAACATTCCCTCTTGGTGATGCAAATTGTGATTGTCTGAGACGTGACACAGACAATGTCGTTGCAGGGGGAGTTCTGTGTGCAAAACAAATGGCGTGACAAATGGTGAAAGGAATGGGAGAAACAGGTACATGTGAATTACAATTACATTTGCAGGTCTCTATTTACTTGCAAAATAATTTTCAACATCACTGACAGCTCTTTGGTCGCATATTTTTTCAAGTTGTTGTTCTTTTTTGCGACCAAAAGTGTAATGCTTTGGCGTGCATGTTGGAGAATCCTGGAATCTCTTTGGATATCAACAGTGATCAAGGTGTGCCTCTGTGGGGAAATACCGCATCGTTTTTACCCTCACTGGTAATTTTAGTCTGTTTTTGTTTTTCTCGGAGTAGAGACCAATTTTGTGTTGAAGACGAAGCTGAGAGAGAGAGAGAGAGAGAGAATACTGACTTTCTCACCTGACACTCGCTGTCTGAGCTGCATTTGTGTCTAAATTGAACATCGTGACAGAGAAATTGTCGGATGTGGAAATTCCTTCTCTCGATACGGAAAGATGGGGCACAAGAATGGCAGAAAGGAAGTGCCAGAATGATGGATTAACGAAACGGCATCCGTGCGTTCTGTTCCATCTGCGACTTGAACTGCTGAAGTGCATTCCGTAATGCCAAAACTGAAGTGACTTCTACATTTGAATGTGAGAATACGCAGAAAGGTTTCCACTGGCAACAAGGACAAAAGAATTGTAAATTTTGAGATAGCACTGTGTCAGGGTGCATTGCAAGATAGCATCTTCAGTTGTGCTGGTGCACCAAACAAGGTCTTTGGTGTTGAACGAACATGTGCACCGGTCACTTTTGAACATTGAAGTTTTGTCAATGGTCCTGCATGCCAAATACACCACTCTCCTTTCTCAGGGAAAAGGCACACAAGGGAGTTTGAACGGAACACAAGTTGTGACACAGTCAATTGACTTTGAAGTGAAGGAAGAAACAGAAATCACACAGTGAACAAAGAGACCAAAATGACAGCAGTATTTGGGTTAGAAAGTGTGGGAGTTTTCTTTTTCTTCACGGAGGAGTCTGGAAAGTTCGATTCTTTGTGCCTTGGCAAGACAAGAATCATTCACATCGACTGCTATCCGCTCTTGCCAGGGAAGCACAGAGTGCGCGCAGTAGCAATAAACAGAATATTCGACAGCTTTCGTTGATTTGAAGAGATAGTTGGACAGTGTACCAGCCCTGGTGATTTGCATTGCATTCTCTGCAGCTGTCGTATCAACAGCGGGTGGAAAGGCGTCCTTTTTGAAAGGCTACGGAAACTGTCAGCAGTCGTGACCTTTAATAACGTGTTTGTGGATGAACAAGGAAGGATTCGCAGCCCACCTTTGAGTGAAGTCGTGTCTTCTGCAAGGAAGTCCCTGTCTTGAGTTGGGGATTAGCTTCTGTGTGCAAGACAGACACAGATAATGAGTTTTGGGACAAACGCCTTTACTTCTCTGGAAGACTTTGTGTGATTCTCTTTTCGTGGGATACAAAGTGGATTCGATTCGTCTTTCAACTTGCTGAGGTTGGTATCAACTTTCCAAAGGCAAAAAAAAAGATCTTTGCTTTGTGAATTTTTTAATTTGATTTGACGTCTCTTTCTATTCTTTTGCTTGTTAGGCCGAGCGCGACTGTAAGTGGATTCGGCCTTATGGAGTCATGTAGTGTCGTTGTCGTGGAGGACCCCCCCTGGCTGACTCCCCCTCGCTGGCTGACCCCCCTGGCTGGCTGAACCCCCTAGCTGACCAACCCCCCCTGACCCCCCTGGCTGGCTGACCCCCCCCCCACATGATGGATGGTTGGGGCGCTCAGCCTTTGCGCTGACTAAGCGTACTTGTTAAGGACAGTGTTTCTTTTTTTTCTGGAAGGATTTTTTTCTGTTTTGTTGTTTGTGTTTCTCCATGAAACAAGTAGCTTTCTTCGCACCATCCACATGCAGTTATTTTAGGGCCTCTGAGGGAGCAAAGCCAAAAACAGAGAAAAGGCTCAATCCAAGCGCATAAATCTGAGCAGAAAACGTGTCTACTGCAGCAAGCGCTTTCCTCAGATCAGAAGACAGGAGGTATTGTGCTCACAATGTTTGCAAAATTATTTTGATCAATACAAAACACTGAGAGACCATGGCACTAGGTATGACCCATCCCATATCCTCTATTTGTAGAGACAGAACCATGCGTGATGCTCTATTGAGAAAACAGTAAACTCCCTCACACACGCATGGCAGCAAATTTTTCTGTTGCAATAAAACGAAGCAAACCAGCGATGAGCTAGAATGAACGTACTGGTAATTGTTGAGACTGGAGCTGATCCACTGTGTTGTCCCAGACCAAAGATGACGTTCTCAGTTGAGGCGACCATGACGCTCTGTGGTGTTTTGTCCGGAGTCAGAGCCTTCACAAAAACACGCAAAACACATTCCCCATGCACCATCTGCTGATGGACATTGGCTTTGTCTGAACCCCACTCTGTGTGCTCTCTCACACAAGAAAGGATTGGCCACCACTGGGGAAAAGAAAGCAAGATTGCTGTCACCCATTCAGAAATCATGCCAAAAATTGTTGGAAAACATCTGCTTTATGAACGTGTAATGTGAAAAGAAACAAGGCCACAGTCCCAGGAATCAACAAACAGATGAACCAGGCGAACTTTGTGGAAGGCTTCCACATTTCGGCCAGATTGCTGAATCAGCCTTTCTTTTGTTCGGACTTAAGTGTTGACCCAGTGAACAATGACAGCGGAATGAGGGGGGGGCAGCACTCTGACCAAAGATCAAGTTTTTCGTAGGTTTTGTTTGGCGAAAAACCAGCAGAAAGTGGTTTTGGGAAAGCTGGACCTCAAGGATCGGATGAAGTCTTACCAAATCCTGCAATTAGTCCCTCCAGTGGGAACCAAACTAGACACTAGGTTGTCCAGTGGAGAGCACACCGAATCTGTTTATACTTTTAACTAGGGCTCGAACCGAGAGACCCTTTTGCTCTGATTAGCTTGTTGTGCTGACTTGAAATTGATTGTGATTTGCTGCACCTTTCTGGTTGTTTGCTGCAAACAAATGTTGACGTGGAGCTCGAATAATTCATCTGCTGCTGAAGCCAGAATGTATGTGGAGCACCAGGCCTTTCAGCCTGACAAGGCCTTTGGTGATTTGTCTGACTTCCGCCAGAGGAGACCTCCTATGGAAGCACCGATGGTCCAATTTCTCAAATGGTGCCACGCAATGAGAACCGCCCTGGCCAGAACTGCACATGGAAACTCCGTTCTGTGTCTGTCTGTCCGTAACCTGGGCCTCAATGGCATTCAAGAGTTGGCAGCCAACACTCAGTGCCTCTTGTTCAATTGACGAAAAGCCGCAAAGTTGACATTGTTGCTGCAGACGCGAAACACACAACTAATGGTTCAGGAACAAATAACCCGCGCAATTTGTATCAAATCTGTGTATTTTGCTTGGTAGTGATCCTTTTTTCTGGAAATCAGTTCCCACAAAAGAAAGATTCATTGTGGGGTTGACGAGGAAATTACGTGACGTGATTGTGTTCAACCAACCAACTGTTTTTCGAGAAACAGGATCACAGGAAATATCCCTTTTGATCAACAATAACGCAATAAGAAAGCATTTGTGATGCAGATGGATGTTAAATTGTTTTGCTCGCCTTGGTGTGCTTGAATGAGAAGAACTAGTTCAGGATGGTGTCAGGCTTCATGAGTACAAAGGTGGCGGTTTGGACATGCCACATCCATTTTTGGCAGCTCCGCATCTGCACGAACTTCTGAAACACGACAAAAACCTGTGTGCTGTTAACTAATCTTGATGCTTTCAAGAAAATATACCCTGTCCAGTGGTTTTGCAAAACATGTTTGGTGAGAAAAAGTGCTCAGAATGACTAAAACATCGGAAACACACAAAAGTGCAAGGGCGAACAGACTTTGCTCAGCAGGAAAGCATCACTGAATTGCATGAAAGGTGGGGGATTATATAAAGCAGGGGAGAGGTTACGGACAGACGTACCAACTAGTTCTTGTAGACTTTCTGTTTCAATTCTTGAGTGTTTTTATTTCTCCCTCAAAAATCCTCACCCATTTGACCATTCCCAGGTATGCTGTGCCTTAGGTAGCTGTGTTGTCCTCAGCTGAACTATTTGTCTGTGAAAAGTGTACAACGACAAATGAAAAACAGATTCATTCTCCAATGCGTTGGAATGTTCTGTTGGAAACTTGCAATTGGTCTTGGAAACACGAGAACTGGAGCTTGGCCACAAAGGCCAAGTCATTCATTGCCTGCTCTTATGCCACCCACTCACTTGGGTGGCACATCAGAGGGCGGATCCCACCACAGGCAGTGGCGGTGGCATGATCGCCTGCACACTGTTTCCAACCAAAAGTTACGATTTCCTGGAAAATAACAGCACAGACAAACTCAGAATGACTGCTCAAGTCAGCTTTTACATTCACATCTGGTGATCTTTTTCAAGTTGGGATGCTGGCACACGGTTGTTTGGCGTCACTTTCCATGGTGGGACTCTGGGAGAAAAAAGGAACAAGTGATGTTTCCGACGAAATAACTTGCTTCCTGAACGCAGTTTCCCAGCGTAGTAATGTCCATTGGTCTCCATTCCTAGCACGGGATTTATGCCCCCTTACATTACACCAGACGCGAACAAATGTGGATTGTTGAACCAGAGGCAGCAAGCGGAGAATGAAGCGTTTTGATTTTGGCCCAAGGTACGTAGTCCTGTGTAATTGCAGATTTCCATGGCAAGTGTGGCATAAAATGCCCTCTCAAGCTGCTTTTTTCTGTCCTCCAACTTCAAATGAGTTGAAATCTCTTCAGGGAGTACAGAACTGTTTTTGCTTTCTCTTTGCATTTGCCTGTTTCATTTGTTTCTGCGATTGACAAGCTAGATTTCCACTTGTTGTGAAAGAAAGCGTCAATTAAAACTTGATGAAGGCGGTGCTTTTTCATTTTAATTGGAAACGTGAGACAGCTTTGAGTGTTGTCAGACAAGTCTGAAAAATATTTTAGAAACCGTTCCGACGTTCCCAGCTCGACGTGATTGACGCTGTGTGGACTGCCAACGAGGAAAACTATTTATTTTTGGACAAACCGACCTTCAGCCCTTCACCCCACCTTTTTCTGCTTTAGGCCTTAAGCTTCAAAGAGCACTTCTTCAGGAGGATCACCATTGTTTTGTGCCCTATCTGACGTGCCCGAGCAGAAATATGCTGATCACAAACATTGTAATTGCAATGTTTCAGTGGCAGCAGACAGCATCTACTCTTCGTTTCCTTCATCATTCTCCCAGTTGTATCATTCAGGTACTCGCTTGCAGCTCCTCTGTTTCAAAAAGGTGGGAAACGCCAATGATAAATCTAAATTACGAAAACAGTTTTTGTCTTGTGTTGCAGCAATTTGGTGCCATGATTTTGGGATACCTTACGAAACCTGAACAGAAGCCAAGACATTAGCCAAGAGACATCAGCCAAGGTACTCTGCACGAAACAACAAGCATTTTGTCTTCACACTTGCTCTCTTGGAAGGGAAATGAAAGAAAACGTGGATTGCGACGCGAGTACTTCTTTGCTTTGTCTTGAACAGGAAACTGCTTGCACGTAATGATTGTCCAATCCACTGGTAATGAGCCAATTACTGCGGTGATGCCTCCATCTTTGGTCGTTGCTTTCAACCGCATCACTGGGCGAGTTGAGGAACATTGTGTCAATTTGCCTGTGATTATCAGAACAGATCATCAAAAGGATAATTAGTTTGCCCTGAGTTATTCCTTGAAGTTGCGACAAGACGATTTCAGCGCGTGTTTTCTTGAAGGTGGTGAAGAAAACTGCTTGGAGTTTCGCAAAAGACGCGACAACAATTATCAGAAGGGTCTTGTCCCCTGTTAACACAAATTTTTAGAAATGTTACACCAGCAGAAACTTTTCCAGAAAGGATTCATTTAGGCTGGTTTGCTATTGAATGGAAAGCCAGATTTATTAGGACAGAAGCAGCTGCAAATATCATAACACGTACACAGCTTCATTCTCGATGAGTGAGATTTATTCGAGATTCCCACACTGTGGAGTCCAGTTTTAAAGCTTTGATGCCAGAAAGACCCTGCTGTGGTCTGTTCAATTGATGTCGTTTTGTGGGCACCAGAGTGAACCATTTCTTCAAAATATCATTTCAGATTGGGCTGTCCGAGCCTCTTGATTGTTGTTCAAGAGAGTGGCTGTGACCAGATGGTCGGATGGATGACGTTTGTACAGAACAACACTGCACTTGGGTAACCTCGTTTTAATCAGTCAGCATGGTGGACGACACCAAGACACCGGCGGCCGAGACAAATGGACTGAACGGGATGAATGATATCATTCTGTGTCCTCAGAAGTAAGTTTGACTTCAATTCTTTTTCTGTCTTCATGCTTGGTTTCAAGACTTTTTGGCAGACAAAGTAAAGACAAGCAAAGAAGCGCGAGTTGTGAGAAACTGGCACAGATTGAGTGTTGTCTGCAGAGAATTGTAATTTACAGATGAGGAGGAAATGGAAAACATCAAAATCTCTCAGAACTCAAACCTGCCAGATAATTTCAAGGGAAAACCTGACAGGAGCACAGATGTTTCGCACTCGAACAAATCGTTACAAAATATTGTTTCAGTGATTTGAGTGGGAAAGCTGTTACCAGTTTCTTTTATTTTTTTGGGTGGAAAACTGTACTGAGCAAAATTAAAAAAATTGATTTATGTTTCAGCACCAAGCAATATGCCGGAAATACATTTGGAACAAAATGTGCTGCCAGAATCATTTTCGGAGCATGCGGCCCCAGCGCTAAGGGTTGAACGTGCTGATTGCAATCACTGTGCGCTGTGTAAAGTCTGTTCTGGGAGGGGAGGTAACTGAACCGGCTATCTGTCCACTGTCCGTCTTTTTTGCACCTTCCCTTTTTGTCTTCCATTGTGGGACAATGCAAATTTTGGGAGTAAACAGAACAGGAAAATTTTCCAGACTTCTTTGGGAACGGCAGAAATGGATGGGAAATTTGTTGTGAGTGTGGAAAACATTGCCCTTTCTGTTTTTCTCTTCCCAATATTTCTTGTTTTGTTGCACCCCTCGGCCTTCCCAATGGAATGGAATAAAGATTCTGTTTGTGAGTTATAAATTCCAATTCTTACTGGCAAGAAATGTGTCCATGAGTATCACTCTTCTTTCCCAGCTGTACCAATTGTTTAAAGCTGTACAGCCGACTTGTCTTTTCTTGTCTTTGCTCTCTGTACCCTGCAGTTTAGGAGATTTTTCGTTCTTTGTCTTGCACAAATGTGTCTGCCTCAAGTGAGATCAGGAGCAGATGCTGTTGAGAAGGTTGTGGAACGTTGCCAGCTTGTTCCATGTTATCTTGCAGAGGCATATGTTTCCAGTGTAACAACCATTTTTTTTTTTGCAATTCAAGGGTCTTTTCAACTGTTTCATTCAAAATTGCAGGATTGGGTCACGCTGGAAACAGATGACATCAAAATTGTGGCAGACCATTTTTGCTTGCAATTTAACGGTCTCTTTTTGTCTACATTTGAAAAATGAAAGTAAAATCTCAGCTGGAGTGTTCCTCCTTTTTCTCTCTTCAATTTTGCCTTTCTCACAGGGATGCCAGAAGAAAATGGCAAAGGCGTCTAGCGGATAATATTGCATGAATAAAATCACTCTATCATTCTCTCTGCGCATAAAATATGGTTAACTTAGACACCCATTTATGCTTCAGCAAGTTCATTATGCCATAAATTAGGATGATGATTCCATCCTGAAGCATGGACTCAAGCTGATTGTGTTTCACAACACTTTAAATCCACACGATGCTTTCATTTCCACAGGACATGGTTGATAAATCTGTTTCAGTGTGGCTGCCTTGGGAACAAAGAACTTATTGTTGATAAAATTTTCTCTCAAATAAATGGATCAAGATAAAACCCACATCGATTACGCGCTCGTAGAATGTGTCACGGTGATGTAGGAAACTGAATTTCCTTTTGAACTTTTGAGTGCAGCTCTGCTCAAGAAAACTGCTGGAGTTCTGGAACAACGTTGGTCGCTATCAAGTGTGAGGCTTGTACTTCAGGTCAAACACTTTGATGCGAGGTTCTTTGGGTTTACCTTCACAAATTTCATGCTGGGTCAAAATACAGAAACTCCGAGGACTCTAACATGGAATATTGTGTATTTGAATCCAAGAAATTGGGCCGCCGCTGAAGAAAAGTTGCCCTGTTATGGTTCGAAACATCGTTAAATTTTGCTTTGCTTTTCAAATTGGATGTGCACAGCTCTCGTTGAAGCAAGTCTTGTAGTGTGGAGTGGGCAGAACTTTGAAAGCAGATCCAGTGGAACCCGTTTCATTCGCTGTCCTCCAGGGTGTTGATGTATTTTGTGTCTGATCTTTGAAGTTGAACGAGGCTTTGGTCTCTGTCCCCCTTATCATCGAGAGTGTCATCCTTCAAGAGTGCCCCACTGAGAATGCAACCCCACCACCAGAGAGGGCCAGCCCCAGGAAGGTCATCCCAACCACGACACAGAAACTGTGTGAACGGCTGAAGCGAATGCCATTGGTGATTGCTTTGAAGGGCTGGGCGGCAA
>JAAUYG010248262.1_pt1 | contig 11289 bp, 8 predicted proteins | sample 7278091 | NCBI WGS metagenome assembly JAAUYG01 (sample SAMN14350201, study PRJNA611818) | marine sediment metagenome | isolation source: surface marine sediment (0.6m) | place: French Polynesia: Moorea | collected 2018-08
CCCCCCCCCCCCCCCCCCCCCCCCCCCCCCCCCCCCCCCCCCCCCCCCCCCCCCCCCCCCCCCCCCCCCCCCCCCCCCCCCCCCCCCCCCCCCCCCCCCCCCCAAAACGTTATTTGGTGTAATCAGACTACGAGAGCCTGTGGTTCATAATACGATTATTACCTTATGGACTAAAGTGATTAGTTAGTCTAGTTTCTATCCGCCATTGGTGTATCCAAGTAGACTACCAGTAATATAGTAATATAATAGTAGACTAAGTGTTACTGCTTCACGTCGGCTTCTGTCAGCAGTGTCTAATTCAGCATATTTCGCAACTTTACACATGTCAACTTCCCACTGCAGCAATTTGTACAACTTATTTTTACATGTATATTTTTGTGTTCTAACAACGTAGATAAAACGGAGAACAGTGCCACAGCAGAGCAGAGCTATGTAAATTCGGAGGTATTGAACCTCTCTGGAATAGGTGCCTCGCCAAAGGTGGATATGCCAGCTCTGGAATATGCGTCTCTGCAGGGACAGTCGCGAGACAGGGAGTCCCAGGTAAAATCAGTCACGATACACGAAACTCAAAATTCAAATGGCATTTACCAGACATAAATCCTCAGTTCTATTGCAAAGTCTCAGCAATTTTTTAGTTGTGAGCAACGATACATAATGATCTACATGTAAGCGTCTGGGCAACAGCAGAAGACTCGTGTAGGGAAACTAAATGCATTTTCGTTTCAGCATGAACCATATGCTAATCTTCGTAAGACCATGCCACTCATCCCAGCCAAGGACATAGCTGTTGTAGAAGACGTCACCCTTGGTCATTTTATTACAGCGAAAGTTGCAATTAGGAACACTTCCGGTTTCATAGCCAAGTCGGTTGATGGTAAGTAATGTTAAACCGGAGGGTCTTTCAAAGTGAAGTAAATTTAGGATATTCTATAGACATATTTTAAGACCGATTCTCTAGAACTGCAAAATTACTGTAAGTACAAGTTATATTAGAACAATATACATGCGATATATTTGCCTCGCCACCCTGCTTGAAAAGGTAGGGGAGAAGATCATGTATTAGTTAGAAATGGGTAGGAACTGGTTGGCTTACATAGGTTCTCCCTCAAGGCAGTCACAAATTAGCGAATGAATAAAAATCCTCATTTAAGTTAAAAGTACACTAAGATCGTGGTAAGTACTAACCCATAGAAAGCATAGGTTTGCCGGTCACGCAGACATGCCGATTCGATTTATAAGTTGTGGATTAGATAAACTGCAAAGGAGATTTTACACGCTGTATGTTAAGAAAAATCATTTAAATATATCATTTGTAACACCATTTGTACCATTTTGCACCAAACATTTACAGGCAGAGCAGATCCTCTCTACTCCCTGTATCTGCTGGGACAAGCCAAAGCGATGTCATTTCTGACTGACCCCAATGTTATAAAACTGGCCGGGCTGTGTACGAAGGTAGGCCTAGTGTGCTGTTTGGGTCAGTCAGTCAATTAATTATTTGGATTGAAAGAATAAGTAATATAACTTATTATAAAGTAGGGCGTTTCCTAAGAATTAACAGAGAAAGGGAGAAAGCAAACGAAACAAAGAATAAATAAATGTTACAGATGTATTTAGTTGTATGTCTGAACAGTTTTAGTATTTTTTTAGCAAATTCAAGTTTTTCCCGACGGTATTTCCAGGTCTTCCTTCAATGATAACAGAATTTGCTCCCACTGGAACTCTCCGTCAGTATCTCTCCCAGACAACGTCCAATGTTTACAGTAATATGGCGACGGCTACAGATCTGCAAAGGTTTGCCACGGAGTGTGCGAATGGCGCTGTGGCGTTCAATAGACTAGACGTGACTATGACACTTTATAGAAGGGCTGGAATAGGTATTTAGCCAAATTATTCCAAAATATACGTCATAGTGACAACATATGTTTAAAAACGTGGATCGATATCATTAGCTTCAAAGACCTGGCCAACGTTGATGTATATTGCTAAATGCATTGACGTGTTGGGCTGTAAGCAGTAGTGTTAATGAGACCTCTTTTTCAGTTTTTCTCTGAAACTTTTGTGTTTTTCGTTCTCGCATTTTTACACTCAGAAAAAATGTACATGAGCCGAAGTGCTGCAGCGTCTTAAATGTAAACTATCAGAACGCTTTAGGTTTATTCATTCTTATATTTATTACTAGATTTTCGGATATCGATCCCCCAAGATAACGGCAACTATGTAATGTTTCTCATAGCACTTTATATTTGCAAAGTTATGTCATATCCTGAATGAACGATGAGTGCACAGTCTGTTCCAGATGTGTGCATGGAGGCATCCGCTAAGGACGTTATGACAGGCACCAGTTAAAATTGGTGCCTGTATTAAGTGAGTCACAATAGTTTGCAGTTTATTACGTATTTATATGATTCTAGGTCTAGGTTATATGATTCATCGGTCCTTCACTACAGCATGAGCTCCTACCACGTCCTGTTGGATTCCAACCGAGTGTGTAAACTGACTGGGTTTGCCTTGGCTGAGGTAGTCAGAGACAGGGAGAGATGGGAAAGGGAGAATGGCTGATAGACTTGCCTTAAAACGGTTAGTGTCAGCTCTCGTGTTGCTACAAAACAGGCCTTTAGTGTTTATCACGGCAAACTACTTGATGTACCTTACCCTGTACAACTGCTGGTACAAAGTGCATGTTCACTTCCTTGTGAATGCGACAGAGTAATGGCTGTTTTGTAGGACACAACAAGCGCTGGGACAGTGCTTCCTTCAAGGCATTTTTTCTGCTCGCCGTACGGGAATATTTGTTTTCGCCTTGCTCTTAGCGACGTAAGAGTAACGATTGGGCTAATACAGTAGTTCGAATGGGATGACCCAGCATCTATTATTCCTGTGACCACAGTGAGGTTCAGTGTATTATTATGTGTAACGTACAATACACAACAGGGAGGACACATAAAGTACCAGGTCGATAAATGTCCGATACCTGCAGTTCATTGAAGCATGCACCGGTCGTACAAATGTACATATGGGATGAAGTGAGCAATAACCCAAAGCATCCAAGGATTTCGTTTGGCCACCGCCTACCCGCGAAGGTTCATTTCAAACTAAGCAAAGGAATAAGTCGTCTAGCATCTCTCACTAGAGAACGGTCCTCCAAATGTATTATCATACCATAAGAAGCATTGCTTGTTGACTCTCAACCAATGCGTTCTGCAAGCTACAGCCTTTGGATATGCAAATAACACGGGTTTTACAGCCAACATCAATAGACGGAACTCATAAGCGTGACGTCTTTTAACACACCCCATGATGTTGCATTTAGAGTATTAAAAACGTTTCCCTATTCATGTTGGCTGTAAACCCGTGTTGTGTTTGTTGCGGTCTTTGCACTAGGAAGTTTTCAGTATTCCTGATTATAGACTGTAGTCGAAATATAAATCTGTACATTGTTGGGCATAACTACGTATAGGATACCCACGCGTAACGGCATGCTGATGCACGTGTGCTGAAGTCTACAACGCGGTGTCAGTGATAAAAAAGAGATGAAAAACAGATTATAATCTGCTTGTAACAACGGATGTTTTGGCAAGGATGCTTGTTACAAAGGTGTTTATCGTGACGACCACTCTTATTATGCACATACATGTAGGTTCAGAAGGTGAGTTAAAGCTTATCAAAGTTATCAGAGTTTAGACTTTATTTACCTGAACGCTTTAGCAGTTTCTCAATAGTGGGCGTTTAAATGCTATATTGCCGATATATACATGCATGTGTATGTTCGTCGTTTATGTTCGCGATTATTTTCCTAGTCCGCTGTTCTATTCTGGAATTACGTAAATCACAGTGACAGACAAATGTTATTGAGCAGCTTTTAAGCGCAACAAATTCTTACATTCTATCTATACAGGAATGTTTTACATTGATTGATTTCAGTTTATCCTTCGAAATGTTTTAATTGCATTTTACTGAGCCTGTTAGGCAGAAAATGATATTTCAATTTCTACTTTTTATTAGTTTTAACAGCTAAAAGTGGAAAGTGTGTACCATGGTTAAATAAATGGGGAAAATGGTTAAATAGCCAAATACACACCATGGTTAAGTAGCCAAATACACACAATTAAAAGTTAATCGTTCCAAAACGTCAGAAAACTGGGGGGGGGGGGGGTATATATGTATCAGTCAGTAAAGGGGATGTTCAAGGTCATCCTGGAGCATATCTAATTTTCGACAACCTTTTACAATGTATATCGAATGCGTCCGGTGGTAGAGAGAAACGTACCAAAATTTGGGTTTCAGCCTTATCTATTTAGTGTATACAGAGCCCTTTTCACTGTTTAGTGTTCAATATTCTAAAATCATTCGGGGCATTTCCGATTTTGTTTCGATTTTCGACAACCTTGTCTCAATAAAATGATTTCTCGTAGGTTGAAACGAACCAAAATTTAGGCCTCTGTTGTGAGTTTGGTATACAGGTGCTTTTGACAGCTTAAGGTTTAATGTCACACTGTGGTGATTCGACGCAGTTCCAATTTGTGAAAACTTTGTATCTTGAATATGGCTTGTGGCAGAGCAAAATGGAGTAAACAGTAGGGCTTGGGTACACTACAAATGCATCTTTTTACATAAACATTTATTTATTTATAAAGTTTTACGACACGAGTATTGCAGGCAAATGCACATATTGCAGGTAAATGCATCTGTGGTGTGCCTTTGACCTTGTACTGCTCAAGCTTATTTTGGGATCATTCGTTACACTTGTTCAACTCGAAAATGGCTGGTCATAGGAATCAAACCAACTGGAATTTGGGACTCTGGGACACCAGTAATACGTATGTGGGGGTATATCTACATTGCAGTGTTCAAGGATGGCATTGGGTGCACTTATCTCAAAACGGCCTGCAATTCAAAAAGGTTGCCCGTAGAGCAAAGGGGATTGAAAATTGGTACCCAGGAACACAAGTACATTTAACAGTCAACATACTGATATATAGGATGCCTCGAGTGTCGGTTATTGGGGTATATTTACTTCGTTCTGGCCTTCAAATGTCAAAATTAGGATTACCGGTAGTCGCCTCAGCTACATGGATAGAAGCTAAATGTCTGATAGGTATAACCCAAACTGGTTCTTATCTGGTAAATCGAGTGCCGTGGCCCTTGGGCCCCTAGTTGATTTCAATCACAGTTTCAGGATTGATTGGTTGGCTTAATTCAGAATATTTTTGTTAGTTTAGTAGATATTTATTAGTTGCTTAGGTGGATGTAAGCTTCAGCTGGACCCTATCAATTTTTGTTATTATAAGATTTTTTATATTTTTTATTTTTTTTATATTTTCTTTTAATTTTTCTTAAAGATGGAGACAGAACATCGGGCTCAAAACAGACATGTGAATGCTTCCGTACACTGTTAGCAACTGCTACTAGACAGCCCCCAGAAACACCAATTTTTTTCTGCTTAACATTTCGTGGTTAAACTATTCAAACAACTAAATATTGCGAGGGCAGAAGCAGCGGTGATTTGAGGAGACTCCCCTCTACAGTATCTGTAAAGATTCAATATAATTTTCTTCAAATTTTCAAGTTTTATTTTGTTCTTTCAATTTGCTCTTTTCATTCGTAATTGGGGGAAGAGCTGCTGGTAGGGTTGGTGGAGGGGCATGAAACAACTTCTCCGAAATCGGCAAGTGAATGCAATTCCCAAAGTGTGTGGAGACTCTTGGGACGCTAGTGTCGACAGAATTGTTATACACATTTTCAACTTTCATTTTTTTTTTTCATTTTAAAGTTCAGGTTTCGTTATATCTATCATAAGTGAAAAAACAGTAGTTTGCTACAAAATATACAATATGTGGACATATTTAAAAATCGGTGTAATTAACGCATGAGTTATGTGGGTTGCCCTACCTAATCCTGCATGAATTATTACAGCTCAGGAAATCCAGAGGAAACATCCCGGTGAAGATGTTACTATGCTGTGGGACCTACCTGAGATCACTAGTGGTCGCAGGGTGTCTACTAACTTTTACCTCGACAATGACAACGAGAGTCTAGATGGGTATTTCTTAAGGGTTGAATATCTCACAGATGGCAGTGGTGACTGGAATGATATTGTACCAGATGACCCCGGTTACAGTGGACGAGTAAACAGTGAAGGAACTCCGAATCAGGCCATCGGCTTCACACTCCAGTCACTTACACTACAGCAGGATCCAGGAGATTATACTTGTTATCATTCTTCCTTTCCAAATAACCCGCAGTGGGGATCGGTTCAAGTCCTCTTCATTTATGGTAAGCAAGTTTTGGCGCTGCTTGACTGTCAATAGAGCTACTGTTTTCACGCCGCCGTGCGTCGTAGTTGTCCTTCCATGAAACGCGTTTTCTCAGAACACACCAAGGGAATTAACACTAAAGTTTGTGGAAAGGTACCTATCCGCCATATCTCAAGACCATTTTTTTATTTCATTTTTTTATCTTTGATGTTTCACCGATATTTTCTTCTTTTCGCTGTGGGAGTGAACACTTCAGAACGCTACCATTCACACAGTATGATTCTTTCTCAAGCAACATTTTCCCAAATATTCCCCAGAGTCGCAAAGTCGCAAAGCTAATCGCAAAGCGATGATCTATGTCAAATATATTGGAAATAGCTAATCGAGGTAGTGTTCAAGGTAGTTTTACGAATTTGTCTCAAAATGACCTGTACCTCGAAAAGTGTCCGTAGAGCAAAATGGAGTGAGTTTTGGCATTCTAGGGTAGATATAATACGCATATGGGGTGCCTTTGGTCATTAGTTTATAAGTCCATTTGGTATCTTTTGGTGCATTACATTTGTCTCAAAATGGCCTGTAAGTCAAAAACGGGTGGCTGTAGAGCGAAACGGACTGAATGTTGTGACTCGGGAGCGGGATGCTAGTAGACCGTAAAGGGGGTACCTTTGACCTCGTAGTGTTAAAGGTCATTTGGAGATATTTGGCGCAATTGTCTTAAAAAGCCTGTAACTCGTTTCTGGTATCGGGTTATGTGAGAAAATGGCACTTTGCAATTTTAACATGTAAGTAAATGGAGTATCTGGAAAACAGTTGAGCGTGATGCGAAGCAGAAGATTATAAATAACCCTGCACCTTTAAAACGATAACAAGATACGTTGCATGAGCAAGATATCCATTAGGCATGAAATTTAACTTGATGTCATATGGGAAGGGGTTAATGTAAGCACCACAAGCAGAGTGACAAAAACCATGGGCGTCTTGTTAATTATTCTTGTTGTGTTGAATTTTGTCACGTCCCAGTTTCGGTGTGCAGTTATCTAGCTATGTCACATTTTAAATGAAGATTAGAATAAATAAAATTATTTATTAAGGCACTATATTTCCTAATGGGTTAAGCGTTAATACAAACCAACCCTAATGTGGGCACAGTTGTATAAAAGGTTTATAAACAGTGAAATGATTACCCCGGCAATGTGTTGCTTCCAGCTGAGCCTGATGTGACCCTGACCGTCACCCCGCCTCTCCCAGTGGAAGGACAGGATGCCACTCTGATTTGTTCCTTTACCTCTCACTCACTCCCGTCTAATCACATCCCGACTGTCCACTACCGCTGGTGGAGAGATGACACAGAGACAGGACAGGATGACAGGGAACTGGTCATCAGTCCTGTCACCAGCCAGGACCATGGAGCTGTGTACAGATGTCAGGGACGGGAGAAAAATTCCACATTTACGAATGATTCCAGTGTCACACTGGATGTAACACGTTAAGTGTCGATTGGTATCATGGATGATTAAGGGACACATTAACCACAAGTTGACTTAATTTATTACATGTATCTAAGCGTATGCGTGATATAAAATCATCACAAATGCGTTAAATATATTATGAAAAGCAAGAATATTATGCTGTGTACATGTGTCAAGGAAGGCAGGAAAACTGTGTATTCAGGGAGGAATCCAGTGTCACGCTTGATGTAATGTGTAAGTGGTTATTGGGCCTATGGCACAAGTCAACTTGACTTACTATCTGAATGGTGGAATATTCTGTTCTGTTTTGGCTATAATACATCCACACTTACGTTTTACGTGTGCTCTACAAAGACATTTTAACATTTTATGCTAGAAAATATGTTGTAAACAACTTGTATAAATGACTGCACAAGTATCAGCATGAGTAACAGTGCCGAACAAACAATGTCATCATGTCTACTAACACTGGAAGGGAAAGTATAAACCAGTTCAGTGAGTGAGTGAGTGACCAGGGCTTTAAGTCGCAGTTGACAATTTTGTAGTCTTATCGCGACTGGAACAAGGTTTACCAAGCTCAATGGCTAAACCAGTTCAGAACAGTATGCAAATATTTCTTGGCTATTAGTTCATCTTTGATTTCAGATGGCCCAGGATCTGTAACTCTCAACGACACTGGTCCTATCACCACTGTAGCAGGTTCCCATGTTGCTGTGTTATGTACAGCTGACTGTAACCCTCCCTGTGATATGAAGTGGACAGATGACCAAGATGTGGAGTACAGTGGGGGGTTGCTGACTGTACCTAACATACAGCCTGACCAACATGGCAGGTATACATGTGCAGCCAGGAATGACAGAAGTGAAGTGGAGAGAAGTACAGAGGTGGACATCATTGTCAATTGTAAGTAGAAATAACATAAAATATAAAATATTGGGTGAATGCAAATTTGAGTCTTTAGAATAAACTTTTGTGGCCAAAAGCAATAAGAGTTACACAACATACATGCTGCATGTATTTTACAGAATTTTATCATAATGTAGAAAATCATGTTCTCAAAGGGACCATCAGATAACCATGGAAAAGAGCATACGATGTCTTTACAACACAACAGGTTTAATATCATTAAGGCTTTCTCCATTTATTACAGAAATGAATTTGCACAATTCATCACCCACCGTTAGAACTATTGTTTAATCACAACAATGCAAGCATTGATCTGTTTCGGCCATAAAAGATTTGATTTATGTATTTACATGAGACTGTAATATGTATTTCAAGTTCCCCCAGATATGGAGCTAACTCTCTCCCCACCCACGATGACCCACGGCGATGATGCCACACTGTGGTGTAATGTGACATCCAGACCTGATACCACACAGTTCACATGGAGACGGAGTGAGGGTGTTATATCTGGGGAAGTGACTTATGGAGTCAACTGGTCCAGGTTGAAATTTCATCCAGCCACTTGCCTGGATAGAGACAGATACAGCTGTGAAGCTACCAATAATATTCTCGATCCCACAACAGAGGGCATTGACGTTGATGTGTTCAGTAAGGACCTTGATGTGATCAGTGTTTAGATATAAAATATTCCAAATGAAGAAATGTTTGGTGGAAATAATATTTCCCAACTTATTCGGAACTAAAAATAACAGCTTCAGAACCCACAAGGGCAATTTGTTCGTAAAGGATTTTATGTTTGCTGAAATTACATTGTGTAGTGTCTGTTTACAACTGCTTGCTTTGGTGCTGTAATACACCACCTACAATTGAAAATACATTGCTGACTCATGCCTGAGTATATATTAATTGACCATGCATGTATAGAATCTACTTAGTACATGTAAACGTCTTCACATTTTCAAAACAACGTGTTATTTCTATCTCTTCATCATTCAGGATCTTACTATTTTCATAGCATACATGTAACACAGTATTCGATAATCATTTACAGTGAATGGTATAGGTCACTATTTCTTTTCTTGTTCCAGGTCCACCACGGTACCCAGAGTATAGCCCATCCAGCCGCATTGTGACAGTTCAAGTAAATGACGCTGCTAATTTTTCTGTAACATATTGTTCCAATCCTGAACCTAACTGGGAATGGGGATTCACATCTCCTAATGGTTCTGTGGGAAAAATGGATGGTGTGGACTTTAACCCTAGTGGAAACTCTGCTGCCATAACGATAGCTGATGTACAGGAGCAACATTTTGGAAATTATACCATAACTGCCTGGAATGATCACGGAACAGAGCCGGCCGTGTTCATGCTGCAAGCTCCGGGTAAAACGTGGAAATGGTTTGCCATAAAACAGTACAAGAAGTTGAAAGACAAAGTATTATTAGAAAGAGGCATATGCAATGTTCATGACAATATAGATTTTATTCTTGCTATTGATATCACAATGCCAAATGTTTGTACTTTTCAACATCATTGTGGCAATACTAGTGGTTGAAATGTTAGACCAAAAAAGTAACTTCAACTTGTCTCGTGTTCTTACAGTTTGCATTTTCATTTGAAATATGTTCTATTGGTTAGGGAAATGACAAACATGATTGTATTATTTCCTGTCCAGGTCCCCCAGCTGCACCTTCAGATTTCAGAGTCCACAATTCTACCTGTGTCAGTGTCACACAGGGGTGGACACCCGGTTATAATGGAGGCTCACCACAGACTTTTAGTATTGCATACACAAACACACAAAATGGGAACGAGTACAGCAGTGGACCTATAGATGACAATAAGGATGGATATATGCAGTATAAACTGACAGAAGGCATTGCGGCCAACACAAAGTTCCAATTTAGCATCTCATCCAGCAACATTTTCGGAAATACTGAAGGGCAGGATGCGCAACATACCACATCAGGTATGCCACAATATAGAGATTTATATTGTACAAAATGGTACAAGTTCAGTGTTACCAGATCTTTCCTGGTGGCTTGGCCGCGAGGTATGTAGGTGGCCTGTTTAGAAAGTACACTATCTCGTAAATTGGCCATGTTTTGTGACGGATATACATAGAAAATACACTCTGTACATTGTATTACTGTTTGCATAACATTGCAATATAGCTTCTGTGTTGTTATTCTACTTTAATTATTTTTCATGCTGTGTAAATTGTTTGCAGCCTGTCCGGAAATGACCAACATAGATATCACTTTGGAAGAAATGCAAGCCCTGATATCATGGAAAATATCAGGGCGTGTCAGCCATGTCATCACCCAGAGCTGTGACGTTGACAGCAGAGTGTCACCTGCCTGTGTTAACACCACAGTCCATGACCCACTCACTGTCAACCCCGCTACAGTGGATATCCCTGTGGGAGCCACACAGTACAGATTTGATTTCTTCCTCTATGATGGCTCAGATTTGGTGATGTCTTATATGGATGATAACGGAATTATTGTGGGGATACCAGGTATGAAATATCAAAATTTGTTAATTCTGATTTTTAGCTCTGCTTTGTGCTACTGCACAGCAGAGCTACTGTCATCACGCGGGCGTCCGTCGTCCGTCGTCCGTCGTCGTCCGTCCGTCGTCCGTCCGTCGTC
>JAAUYG010155750.1_pt1 | contig 11288 bp, 10 predicted proteins | sample 7278091 | NCBI WGS metagenome assembly JAAUYG01 (sample SAMN14350201, study PRJNA611818) | marine sediment metagenome | isolation source: surface marine sediment (0.6m) | place: French Polynesia: Moorea | collected 2018-08
ATAGTAGTAGTAGTAGTAGTAGTAGTAGTAGTAGCAGCAGCAGCAGCAGCAGCAGCATTAGTAGTAGTAGTAGTGGTAGTAGTAGTAGTAGTAGCAGTAGTAGTAGTAGTAGTAGTAGTAGTAGTAGTAGTAGTAGTAGTAGTTGTTGTTGTTGTTGTTGTTGTTGTTGTTGTAGCACAAAACATATATCTGGGGCCAAAAATAGTAAAGCTCATGAAACCACTACTGTAAATGGCTGGCGGTGATTCTACTATACTAAAGTCTGAACGTAAAGTTTAAGGTAAGCCACCCATAATAAAAACTTCCGGTGAATCGAAAACTCGGAATACTTTCGGTGACATCGAAAACTTTCCGGGAGTTCTAGTGGAGACTTGACTACACAAAGCTGGTCCTACAAATCATATTTATTTGTAATAAGTGTGAGAATCAAAGCCATCACCAAAGGACCTGGTGGCCTGTATCCAGTTGGTGAACAGCGGCATGTCGCCTGGTATTGTGGCCAACATACTGTTTAACTGTCTTGTGTGCAATGATCTAATACATGTATTATAATTTTTTTATCATGTTCATTGTACTTGTACATATTTCATGGCCAGTGACAACCTAGTGACATGTTTTTATTTGCTAACAACATTTAAAGTATGTTTGCATCATGTGAGAGTTTGAAAAAAAAAAACACGGTAAAGAGTTAATTTGTTTTCTGCTTGTATAAAGTAGCCCTTCGGATAGATTTTAAAAATAAATTAGGGATTGCCCCATCGATATTTTCCTGGCAAACATAGTTTTGTTCACCTAGCTCCAGGGGGAAATCACTACTTTTTTTAACCATTTTGTTCATATTATCCAAGTATTTCATCCCAGTTAGTTCTCTTTACATAGCTAACAACTTACTAGTAAACTGAGCACTGGGGGAATAATGCCCTATGTGCTATCTGTAGACATATTACTTGCCTACTTGCCAGAGAGGAAAAGTTATTCCCCTAGAAAAATTTATAGGCGTCGCTCCTTTAACCACCATGCATGGCAACGGACTTTCTTGGGTCAATGTTGCCATAACATCAAAACAGTACGGTATTTTTTTTTTTTTTTAAATTATAAAAATGTATTTTTGTGTACTAAAACCAAATATGCAGTCCTTTTATTGATTCCTTTCGTTGTCTATTACGGGTGGCTTACCTTAACTGGTATATTTTCTAATAAAATAATAACCCATAATACACATTATGAATAATTCTAATCTGTCGTTACCTCACATAGAAAAATAGTTTCACGGATCAGCCTGGGTTGTCTTTCCCAGGTACCCACCTCCGAGGATTGGAAACCACGGCGACGTTTGACCCCCAGACCCAGGAGTTCATAATACACAGCCCTACCCTGTCTGCTTCCAAATGGTGGCCTGGCGGGTGTATGTATATTCCAGCTATCGAAACGTCGTTCTAAATCTATGGAATAACTTGTAGTACTCATATTTTGGCAGTGCCGCTCGTTGTAATGAGCTTGTACCATCACAGCTACTACGGCAAGCGGACGAAATTCCTTTCTCAGACTGGGCGATTAGAGGTAGAGGTAAAAATACTATGATGGAATACACCGGTATAGAAAGAGACATTTTTAGATATCCACACGCTCTTTGTCTCTTTGCCTATCTGTCTGCTTGCTTGTCTCTCGGTCTGTCTGTCCGCGTTGGAATGTGGAGAGCTGTTTCCGTTGACTCGTTCATTAAATAGTTCAATATTATTTTAAGCAGGTGCGCTCATATTCTCACATCTCTCCACGCTCTAACGAATTCAGATCACCTCAACGGATTTGTCACACCCTCGGTGGCTATAGTCCTATCTGTCTGCTCCAGCAGGAGCGGATAACTAATCTTGCGGTTGAAGGCTGTCGCCAAGCCTTCTCCCTAATGTTCATGCATAATCACCCTCTCATCTCAGTTCAACCGCATACAGTTGAGCCGCGCTGTCACTAGCTGAACGGATGCAGCAGTTCCAAGTTATTGCTGCAGCGCAGGTTCAGCTATACTGGCTTCTCTATGTCTGTCTATACTGCAAGAGTTCCGAATGACGAAATGCTTGGTCTCTACTTGTTTACTTCTTTTCATACCTGAATCTAACTTGCCATCTATGGTTTCCAGTGTGGCGCCCAAACTTCGTCCAATGAGCTATCAGACTGCACGGCTCAGGGTCCGTGCCGACCAATCTGAGAGCTTGTGACATGACGTCATTTACGGCGCTCACGAAACCATCTGTTTTACCCTCATTATAAGACTTTCCTATCTAAACCTAAAAGCCCCAATAAATACTAATACCCATCATAGCGTGTCGCATTTAGGCGCAAACGGTAGGGAATCCTATTTCCTTTTGATGGTACAAAGTCTTTCCGCAAGCACTGAATATTACCCAAGTTACGACACTGGTGTAGGGCAGCCTGCGCCGTGGAGGCGCAAGCTGCGTCGCTCCTGGCACCTCTGTAATAAAGCACCATAAGAAATGGCGAGGGTCTACAAGATTACCACCAAAGCCTAGCCAATTCCTACTCTGACTGGTGAGGTACATTCCCAGCTGTACAATAACACATGATACACCCCTGTGCTCTAAGTATTTGAGCCTCTAAAAGCTAGGGAAGGCCTCTAAAAGCTAGGAAAGCTCTGTACCAGCCCTGTAGACTGGGCCTGTACATATACCCTGTGCGGTCTAGTAAAGAGTGGCTAATACTGAGAATAATGAACAACCAACCCTAAAGGACACCCATCAGTCTACTAACAAGCCTAAAACGTGGCTGTGACACAACACCCAGTATAACTTAGCTTGAGGAACATTTAAAACTGTGGTCAGGCAAGGCTCAGCTTGAAGCACATTTGGTCAATTAGCTCAGGTACCCCTTCATTAAGCATCCCCCAACCACTGATTGCTAATTAGTAAAGACTCAATAGTGCCCAACTCACACCACCCAAGGCATCCCAATGGCCCTAACACACACTCATTCATTTATTCTAATTTTAAGTTACGGAAGAATGATATAACCCCTAACTAATCCCCCAAGAAATCAGAAATAGTAACTACAATACAAGTGGAGAATTGGGGGAAGGGGGGTTGAATAAATAACTAGTTTAATTATTATAATTAACATAGAATTTAGCCCACAAAAAATACTGGGACACGTGGCTGGGCTGTCGCAGGACCAACTACCCCTTCCTACATGGCTAGTCTCTAGGAGCCCTGACGGTGCCCAATTTGGCGACAGAGCACCACCAGACCCCTCCCTAAATGGCAAATTCAACATCCTAGACTCCACCGAGGTAAACCTTCGATACCCTAAAGAAATCAGAGGGGGAGACTAACATCTTACCTCGAACTTCGCTAATACCCAAGTTTTACCCTCCACACTCTACATTGCGGGCCCATTAAAGGGCCTTATTCCACTACTGCAACACCGCGGCCGGGTAGTGTAGTGGTTGAGCGTTCGCCTGGCAAGCGGGAGGTTGGTGGTTCGATCCCCCACCGCGTCAAAGAAAAGACGTTAAAATTTGAGGTTCTGCTGCTCTGCTTAGCGCTCAGCACAAAAGAGTTAGAGACCGTCTGGCCGGTTCGGAGTCAGAATAATGGTATGGGTTGGGACATCACTGCTTACCCGTGGGGTGGTGTTTCAGTATGCTAGCACTCTAAAGACTGGCCGCAGGTCAGACTAGTACAAGACGGGTCCAGTACATACACACCAACAACTTGCAGTAGGTGATATGAACATGAGTGGTTGAAAGCCGACTATAAGCCTGATTCATCCATCCATCCATCCACTACTGCAACACCTACACCGGGGATAAAGTGACTTGTCCATCAGGACAAAACTGCATAGATTAACTAAGACCATGGGGTCAATACTATAGGTGTATCTAAAAAAGGGAATAACAAGGGCGGGAAATGGGTGCTCTGGTGGGATTGGGCTATAGAATGGTTAGATATCCCTGCGCAACTTAGCTGTAGTGTAATGTTATAGGTTTTGTAACGTCTCAGCAAAGCTCTGCTATTCCCTAACCATGTTAGTGGGGGTATCTGAATAACATAGAGCCGGTGGGTCACCTTCTATAGTCGGACTTTTAGCAAGAATATTCGCTGCCCAGTCCCAAACCTAGGCATGGAAGCTTCGCCAGCTTCGCCAAGCAATACACTGTCGGTTTGTGTGCTATTCAGGCTGTTAGTGGGAAATCTGGGAGAGCTATTGCTGAGAGCGATGGCTACACCTATCGTAGGAAACAGCCATACAGATGGCCCAGCCTGTGCTTGATTAACAGGTAGCACTCAGAATCTGCTGACTGGCGCATATCTTTCTGGCTGCTGGCAGGGTCTGGTCCCTCTGCGGGGCAAACGAACGGGTGACCGGCTTCCTGCTAGTGTCTCGAGCGACTCTTGGTCGGGGTTGCTACTTTAGCTAGTGGTTTCGACCTCTGGACTGTCATCTCGGATCGCTAGTTCCATCTGGTCTGCTAGCAACGGGCTTGACGCAGCGTTTGGACATGCTGCAGGGTTTACTTCTGTCTGCAGGATGGCAGATGGTTCAACAGATGGCTCGGGATCAGCTTGCGCAGTCTAATCCAGCCGCGTGTCCATCATCGCAGGTGGGGTTTCTGTCTCTGCAGACTCAGCAATGTGGGTTCTATTCATCTCATCCGTCTCATTAAGTTTGGTGGATCTGGGGATTGCTCTGCTGGTTCAGGATCAGGAGTGGGGTCAGATATCTGCGGTGGGATGTCTACTACTGCTGTCAGCGGGGATTGACGAGCTGGCGTGGTAGACTGTTCCCCCTGTATCGAGTTGGGTGATCAGTCTCGATCCAGCTGTAGCTCTTCTCCAAAGTTTGGGCAGTAGGGTATTAATTTGTCCACATGCATGATACCAGGCTCCGCCTGGGGGTGGTGCTATAATCTTATGGGTCATTGGTCCCGTTTTGGGAAGAACAAGCAAAGGTCCTCGGTTAGTGTAGTGGAGCTTGCCTCCCTGGCGGGGTAAGCTCTCCAAAGCCATTCACCATGATGGAATGAGACTATTCGATTAGGCTCTCCATAACCACAGCACTGGCTCTTGGCAGAGGCTTTTACATCTTGCATGCTCGGTCATGAGCATGGCGAAAGGAGTCCTTAATTCATTCCCGGGGTGTGCTCTAACAAAAGTATCGCTTTAGCCACTGTGGCTAAAGACCCAGGAACCCTTTTAGCCACAAATACTTCTTTTAGCCACAATATAATTTTTCCGAGGTGAAATAATATCTAATTTAACTATTTACTACTAATCATTATTTACAAAAAGAATTAATTTAATTTTTAGGTGTAACCAAATGAAAGTGCAATATTCTGTAACAAATTTTCATGCATGCTATGGCCAGATGGCATATAGAATTCACCTGATTGACAGATTGATCAGTTTGACCGTGTAACCAGCTCATTTCTGGAATTGACCAGAATGAACTAGTATTGTCTGGTTGAACGAAAAAGGTGATCGATTTGCCTCATATTTTTTTTTGCACAAAACATTTTATTTTTGTAAAATATATATAGGAATAAACCACATAACGCTTTCTGTTTCACTATAAATGAAAACTTGAAGAATTTGCTTCACTAAGAATTAGTTCACACTGGATTATCTTTACTTTTGCCGATATATCTACAACAGCACATGGATGGACACTTACCACATGTGCCAGCTGGAATATTTATCACCAATGCCACTGGTTCCTCATCTGAGTGATGATTTTATGATAGCCTATTTCAAAGGCTGGTACCTCCCGTTGGTACCTACAAAAGACATCCACGATGTCGAAAAATGTGCTGTTTTTTATAAGTGATACATTTCCTGAAAATAATTATGGGGCTAAGAAATAATTCATTTTCCTCCTGTCAGTGTAACTGTGAACTGCACCAAAGTCTAGTATACAACTGTTATAGTAAGCAGTTAAAGTAAAAGCACTTGTGCATCCGAGTTTGATTTGTTCACCATGTACCCGGGACTATGTGCTGCAATGATTGCATCTTGTCGTCCATTCCAAGCATAAATATTGATGCTATTATGAGTTTTGATCATTCATGTACTTACTCCTTTCTGTCAAGCATGGTTTAAGGCTCTTTTAGTTGAAATATTCACTGATAATTGCGATCGTTGGTGCTTTCTTTCGGAAACATGTGCTGATGTTTGGGAATAAACCACACACTTGAATCGATGACGTAGTCCGCACAGTTATCCAAGCCAATCACACTGCTGCTTGCCAAGAGACTGCGCACCCTTGCTGTTGACTGGTCGCCGGTATTTTTGCGCCATTTTGCAAGTGCAGGAAAAACCTTCCCAGGCATTACGATGTATGGGGAAACGGTGTTTTGCCAACTTGGCGAGTCGGACGCATTTATTTTTCGCCACACAGCAATTTGTTTCACATTTTGCGAAGTGGTGATCGGTTAGAGAACACCCAGAATTTCCACATACACGTACGGGCACTCATCAATAGCCTGCTCTGGTCCAGTGTCTCCCAGCATTAAGTCCAGAGGAAGAGTCATTTCAATCCCGTAGACCATCTTGTGTCGATCTGTAGGTGCAGAGATTGGCCAGTAAATGGTCATCCCAATCATTTTGTTGCTCTGACACCACAGATTGCAGAATAGATACTAACATGTGATTACATCTCTCTACCGCCCCATTCGACTGCGGATTGTATGCCGTTGAGTTATGTTTTGTGGATTCTCAGAAGGTCACACATGCAGCGGTGTATCGCAGCGGTGAACTCTGGCCTCCGGTCACTGTGTAGGTTGAGTGGTGTACCGTGGTTGTAGACCTATTCATGGACTACGACGTCAGCCACTATCATAGCTTCTTTGTTGGGTACTGCAGCGCCTTCAATCCATTTGGTAAAGTGGTCCCGCAGCACGGCAATATACTCATTCCCACGTTTAGTCCTATGGAGAGGTCCACTCAGGTCGACAGACATTCGCTCGTTGAAAGATACATGTCTGGGCTGTTGTACTTTACCATGCCCTCATACAGTGGCCTTGCAGCGTCTGCAAGCTGTGCATCTCTTACACCACGTCCCGACGTCTTTCTACATTCTTGGCCAGTGGAAACGTCTTTTTATCAAGACAGCAGTTCGTGGCGTGATGGTGGCATGTCTTGGTAATCTGGGATCTGAGACGCTTGGGGGGGCCACCACTTGCCATTGGGGGTTGGCTGCAATATCCTTCCTCCAGTGGTATGGGACGCTTTACTGGATCTGGAGCCGGTGGAATTGAGTCCATAGTATTTTGATTTCTACTGATTCCTCTCGGATAATGTCCCATGAAGATCGAACTTCGTGGTCTCGCAGAAGATCCTTCATGAATTGTAGTTCAGGATCCTGCCTAGTAGCTAGGTTAAGGACGGGCAGATCCAGAACCTCCTGCATCCTTGGGTCGACGTCGTTGGCAGAGGTGACGGCTCTAACAGGATAAGTCGATCTCGAAGCAGCCTGCATAAAGGCAGTACAGCCAAGAGATCCTCACTGATACATACAGCCTCCACGGGGATCCTAAGACTAGCCTTTCTCCGACCTTCACGTCCCATTCTTATGCCCTTGGGCTGGGTTAGCCCTAAGGGATTAGTCTCTATTGGTGTGATTGGGGCTGTATCCTCGGGTGGCTTCTCGTTCAATCCCAGGTTCTCCCTCTCGTTGTAGTCCTCACTTCAGCGTAGCCCCCTGGACTTGAAATTCCTCAGCGAGTTCTGTGGCGTGTTGCTGGTCTAATGAAGGGTCTGGCAGCACAGTGGTCTCCTGAGGCAGTGTAGCTCTGCCACAGTGGCACGTAGCTGGCACCAAACCCCAGCTCATCATCTGGTTCAAAGCCCCTGGGCTGAGTGATATTTCAGTGGTTGCTTCGATTCGTCTCTAGTTTACTTAGCTCACTCACATTGTCTGTCTGGGTGCCGAGTGTAGCCTGGCGAGGCGGAGGTCTCTGGATAGTACTGTCTTTCTCCATATCCTCGGTGGTGCCTAAAGTACTACTAGCACGGGGCTGCAGTATCTGATGGTGCAGCCTTCACACTGCTACATTCCACGGTGTGGGTGCGATGAGTTGTCGCTGGCGCAGGCAGTCTTGCCGTTTCAGGGCTAACTCCTTCCACTGGCGCAGCCTTCTCCAAGTATGGTGCTAGGTCCATGCTCTCCCTCTGCTCGGTAGGGTTTGGATCTGGATCCACTTCCCAAAACAGGGCAGCATCTTCCTCAGACATCTCAGTGTACCCATCGAAGTGGCACTGATACGGAAACACAGGGGTAAAGCACCGAGCCGTCTCAGCCTTGGCTATAACTGTCTTCTGAAGTGGCTTGCACGTGGGACACATATCTCTCTTGCAGGGTCTGGACATACGACATGACAAACGGTCTGCATCACTGTGGTGTTTGCCTGGGCGATGAACTATGGCAAAACCGAATGGCTGCAAACGTGATATTCATCGCGCAACCATCCCCTCCAGCTCCTGGAAGTTGTGCAGCCATGTCAGGTTAGCGTGGTCAGTCACCACTGTGAAGTGTCGTCCTGTAAGATAATACCTAAACAATTCTACTGCTATCAAGACTGCCAACAGTTCTTTGTTAGTGGTACCATAATGGCGTTATGAGTCACTCAGTGTCTTGGAGGCATAGGCATATCACCTTCTTGAAAACATGTCCTCCCGTCTTCCTGTTCTTGTTCTAATACAGCTCCGATCCCGACATCACTGGCGTCTGTACTTAGGACGATGTGTCCTTCCCTGGTAGGGTAAGCCAACACTGGCGCAGATACCAAGGCTGCTTTGAGGGTTTTGAAAGCTCCTCTGCAGGCATCATTCCTCACCAAGTCATCTCTCTGACACGTCAGGTTGGTCATTGGCCATTGTCGAGAATCCTGGAATATGAATCTAGTCCCAGAAAGGCACGAAAAAATGGTTTGCGCTTCTCAGCTTGGCGCTTGGCATTAATGAGTTAGGCATCCGACTGGGCGGCTCAGAGTCAGTATAAATGGTCTGAGTGATTTTTCTCTGCTCACCTGTGGCGGAATTGAATCGGTGGCTTGGCACCCAAAAATTGTCGGGCGTAGATCGTTCGGCCCAAGCAAGACAGGTCCACATTCAATCACTACACATACACCTGCATACACCACCGAATCCAACTTGCAGTCGCTGATATGACCATGAGTGGTTGAAAGCCGACTATAAGCCTGATCCCCCCCCCCCCCAACTGTGTGCCCATATCGCACTGCCACTGGTCTTCTCCGGATGGTGAAACGGACCCTTGTGCCTTTGGTGGGCATCGTTTCCCTTGCTGGTCAAGGCCAGGGTTCTATCCTTAGCCACCGCGTGGAACAAATAAACTATAGATAACTCAGTACATTTGTTGTACAAATGGTTCAGGTTTTCTGCTACTTGTCATCCACAAAATGAACGACGTTCTTTGATTACTTTCAGTGTTTACGTAGAAAGCTCAGATGTTTTTCTGGTCGGATTTTGGATCACTGTGGGGGCAGTCAACTGTAGACCCGACCATGCTCAGGCACTGCTTAGAGAAGTCTCTGTTGGTCCAGGTTCGACGAGCAATGTGCTGCTGCCTTCCATCTACGAGGAAAACCACATGCGTCATCATACATGTAACAACTTAGAAGCACAATATTTTGCCTTGTTGTTTAGTATGGGCTGCATTTCAGTGTACACATGTCTAGAATCTCGAAACATGCATTTAGTACGTTAGTACCCGGGCAAGGCAGTAACTTGTTATTCGTGCTACAACACTAAATCCAATTGCAAGGTCTCATAATCTCTGTATTCTGTGCAGTTTTCATGTAAGCTATAACATCAACGTTGTTCAAGATTACAAAAAGTGGCTTCTTTGCAAAATTCTTTAATTATATGGATAGTTTCCATGGCTTAGTTTACGAAAACCGCCACTCTTTGACGAAGGTCAGATTTTTGCCATTGTTTAGCGCAATGACATGCGCCTATATGAATATTTTGAGATATTTTGATATATTTACTCATCGGATGGAAGTATCCATACATCAGTCATTCCCAAAACAAAGAGAGCTGTACGTACGCTTACTCTAACCTGGGTAACAAAGGAATCGGCTATCCACCCCCACCCACCAACCCCCAAGAACTCCAGGAACCTTCTGAGAGATAGGGACAACTGGGGAAGTAAGTTCAGGTATTTTAATCCTTTGCCATATAAGGACAGATATTTTAATCCCTTGCCATATAATGACAGGTACTTTAATCCTTTGCGGCCATATAAGGACAGATATGTTAATCCCTTGCCATATAAGGAGGTAGTTTAATCGCTTGCCATATAAGCAAAGATATATTTTAATCCCTTGCCATATTGAGTACATGACATTAGACCTTCGAAAATGCCGAAAGCTATTCCACCTTTTGCTCTAATCGTCACTTCATTTCATTTCATACCATTAACTGGTGTTCGATAGTGTATAGTACGCCAATGCTTTAGCTATGTTTTCTGCCGATTTCTTTCTTTCTTTCTTTTGTTTTTACTGAGTTTCAGATACAAAATTTTATTCTATTCCACGTTATTGAGCTCCCAAAAATGAGAACCTAATAACCAGTAATATTGTGCTTTGCAATATCGTAGTGAATATGCAGAGTCTAGGATCACGAGTTTATTCGGGATCTGATGCTATACATGCACGTGCATTGGTCAATATTCATTACCAGTTTTAGTGCATTAAACTGCGTTGGTCCGACAATGCATGAATATCTACCTTTTATTATGCATGAACAGCTACCTTTCCAAAACATTTTTGGTATTAATTTGCTTGACGACTTACACATGAGAAAACGCGCTTTACAGACTCACGACGACAGAGACGCCCGTGCCGCGATAATAGCTCTGATGACACATTCATTGACAAGCTAAGCTAACAACTGGGGATTAAGCATTGGGGTATTTTAAAAACTACTTATTATTATTGTTCGGGGGGGGGGGGGAAGCTGAATGTTCTAGGTGCTCTGAGAAACCTAGTAATTCGACTGTGGTTGTTTAAGTAGATACTAGTGGGAATTATCAAACTCTTACTCTGCTCGCAAACTGCAAGTTACCTGATCAAAACACCACTCCCAGCACAGTGGATAGAGTGCCGTACACGGACGCACTCTATGGCATGTCGCCTTGCCAAGAACAACCAGGATTCGTATGCAGACCGCCAGCTCCACCAGACTGCTGACAGCAACCAGAGTCAGGGCGAACAACTCAACACCAACCAGGATTCTCTATAGTTAGAATAGTAGTAGTAG
>JAAUYG010166270.1_pt1 | contig 11288 bp, 10 predicted proteins | sample 7278091 | NCBI WGS metagenome assembly JAAUYG01 (sample SAMN14350201, study PRJNA611818) | marine sediment metagenome | isolation source: surface marine sediment (0.6m) | place: French Polynesia: Moorea | collected 2018-08
AGACAGTAACAGCTCAAATTCCGTGGAATCATTCCCTTAGATTCAGCACCACTATACTAATACATTAAGTAACTGTTACAGCTTTTATTTAATAATATTTATGTTCAAAATATATTTCTTTCCCTTGTTTTGTATGGTATTTGCTGCAGCTGTAACTTACAGTATATAGATGAAGGCAATGTTTTTGGTGATTTGTGGGTTGGACACGATCAGTTTGATGTTCTCCGGGCATTCCAGACACACCTGATGCCAGAACATCAACATCGCCTAGGAGACACAAACAATCGTTTCATGAAGGAATTTCGATAATATAGTGACTGTATAGTACAACTGTTTCAAGAGTGAGCCCTTTGGTGCATAGTTGTCTATACATGTTATTACTGAGCTGCCTAAGCAGAACAACCATTATATAGTTCCCACAAAGCACACACTGCATTTTTTACCCCCTCCCCCTCCACCACCAGTATATAGTACATAGGTACTATCAGACAAAGTATGCACCTTCCAACCTGTGTACCGTTCATATGTACCATTCCACAGAGCCAGTAACTGAAAATCGAACTGAAGACATGTAACAGAATTGTGGCGTATAACAGACAGATTACCACCAGACTCCAGTCTGCAAATAGAAATCAAATGTTTCCCTTAAACAGTGGAATTTCACCCTGAGACCACATTCAGAAGTAAAAACACTTCAGAAAAAGAGCTCTTCCGACAACCTCCCCCCCCCCACACACACACACACCTATACACACACACACCAACCTGTTTGTTATGGTGAACAGAGATAGCGGGTTCAGACAGCGTGGGATGGAACAGCTGCCACAGGTCAGGGAAATGGCGGGAGAACTGAAAGTCACAGTCACGCAGTAATTAATCAGTGATACTATTTATAAAAGTGCTTTAAATTAAAATTATTAAATGCTGCAAATGCATAAGAGAGTGGAACACAGATTTGGTTACACTTCATCCCTTTCCAATCATAGCCCCATGAAGACATACTGTCATGATCAGTACCACAAGATGGCTTTTAACGGTTTATCACAGAGTCTGCTTGATTTGTTCACTAACTTTCTTGGTTAGAAAGATTAAGAAGGCCTATGTAAATTGGTATAAGCAAACTGAATAACGCATGACAGTCTCTTCAGCATGTCGAGGATATTAAATTCATCCCTGGTCAAATGTTTTGAAGTATCTTCCTCTTTCTTTCTTTCTATCCATGGCATCTTAAAACAGTATCTCAAACTCACTCACCATGAGTTTTTCAGTGCGGGAGATCAAACAGTAACTCATCACATGAAAGTACATGACTAGCTTAGTGGTGCCGTGGGTCGTAACATCTGAAAGGAGGCAGAAAAGTTCACACATAAACAAGACTTCAGCTACACGATCTAGGCCCAGTTTTTCTCAAAAATTCTTAAGTCCTCTAGTGATCTTAAGCATGGAAAAGACAATGGTTACCAAAGTGTTTTGGTAAACTTAAGTCCATTTGTACTTTAAGATTTTTCCAGAAACTGGACCCTGAACTTAATAGCCACACTATAAAATGTCTTCATCTCGTATCCATTACAATTTATTTTTTAAGCAACACAAAATTTCCCCACACTTATCATTGATAATGTATGTTAAAAGCTGGCCACTACTAAACCAGTGTTTGAAATGAAAACCATCCCAGTGACAGTAGAAATTTTATTTGGCACAATGAAAATACAGTGGTACTTTATTTTAAGACAACCCATTCTGCAAGGAAAATATGGTCTTAAATTGAAGGTAGTCTTAAAACGGAGGGATAATTATATTGAAAACATAAAGAGTGGTATCATTGATGGTTGGTCTTAAAATTGAGGGAATTGTAAAATGGAGGGGTCTTAAATTGCAGGGACCACTGTAGATCATCAGCACAGTCCACAGGCCACCCCAGAAACAATGCTCCCTCTGTGCAATGTCAATGTTACCATTTTGGGACAGAGCTTAATGTGGCTTTCGGTCTTATAACTTTAAATTATACTCTTGGATCATTTTTGGGATAGTCTATTGTTAAAGCTAAGTTGCAAGCTGTGCTAAACTTTTGTGCGAGTTCATTCTCTCGTGCACAATAGAAAAGCTGGTATGTAATAATCCATATCGATTATGGAGTTTTATAGTTGTCAAGCGCTCACTGTCTGTACTGGCATGATTGATTTCATACTTTCAATTACGGTATTCGTTTTTGTACAGATCACAGCACCCAGCTCACTGCCTCAAGTGTCGCTGCCTAAAATTGTACATTAAATGAAGTCTGTCAATTGCTCTTCTAAATATTTCGCATACTGTACAATTTTGAAATAAATTATCTATCTATCTATTCTTTGTAACAAAATCGACAGTGAATACACACGTAACCCCCCATTGTCTGTCCCTATGTTCTTACCTGCGTATTGCCTGGCATGGGGTAGAAGTCGCAGCAGATGGTTGTATATATCATGGAGCACTGCCAAAGCTTCCTGAGACAGCTGAAAGGTCAAGGAGCAAAATAATATTTTTGTGATAAATCACTGTAACACAGTGTTATAATAATACAGGTATACATACAGGTAACTCGGAATCTAATTTTTTTTTTTACGCCACGGCAACTCTAGCCAGTGAATCAGTACCAGTATTTAACCAGCTTGGCAGTGAATATGGGTTGGTCAACAGGTGTTGGGGGTGGAAGGGCTCCAGGGCCTCACACTCCCCTGGTAGTGGCCCAAATTGCAATAAAACATGTACCAGTGTAACGTCTGAAAAGTGTGATAACGTTTTAGCCATCTGACCAAGCAGCAATGACGCTGTCTATCTGCTGGATAGTGCAAATTGAGGCAAGTAGTCGTTTGATAGGTTGCACTGTAACTCTCACTAATTCACCAGAGTTCCCATACACAAAACTGATCGCAAGGAAAGCATGCAAAAAAAAAAAAAAAAAAATTAAATTTTTCTTCACTAAGATGAGACAAAATGGCATCAATCACCCCTTGTGCATGAACACCTGGCTAACCCCCATCTCCTAGCAGTGTTACAAGCTATGTGCAAGGCAAAACAACTTACCACAATCCCATCTTTGTGCGGACTGAGGAAGTTCCGTGTGGTACAGGTGGTGCGGAATGCCGAACGGAAAGACGTACTGGGTACCAAGGCAACCAGGAGACAAGCAGCAGCTATTGTTGTCATTGGAGAAAAGAGAAAAACACTGAAACACCGGTCAGCATCCCTAACGGAACACTATAAACATATACAGTGGGCCCTGCATTTTAAGACTATCTGTTCAGCCAGCAAAAAGTGGTCTTAAACTGTAGATGGTTTTAAAATGGAAGGATATTTATACTGAAATATAAGAGGTGTATCATTGGTGGCCAGTTTTGAAATGAGGGATTTGTTAAATGTAGGGGTCTTACATCGCAGGGACCACTGTATCTTGTCCACTTAAAAGAAAACACACATCAATTCGCCATTGCTATCATCTTCCTCAACACATAAAAAGAAAGTCAAACACACCATTGCCCAATTCGTCATCATCATCATCATCTTGTTCCTCCTCCTCCTCCTCCAAATTGGGGGGGTTGGACCAATGGCTTCAGACCTTCAATTGCACTGCTTGAGGTTTCTCCCTTTTATATACCAGAACATGCGCCCGTACAAAGGTTATGGGTTGATGTTTTACTACTGGACATATACCAATTTTTCTTAAACCAGATACATCATGAAGGGATACACGGGGCACAGAAACTGAAACCTATTGCTTTATTTAATTTTTTTTATAATTGTTTTGATATCAGCAAATTGTGAGTTTTAGGTTTGCTAATAAACTATTAACATCTACAGGTACGACAGTGGGAAATTTTAAAGTTCTCAAATAATCTTAGCATGCCTAAATCACTTCCAGCAGAACCTGGAATCAGAACAAGGAATTGTATCTTATACAACTGGCTTTACAACTACAGCCAAGATCTATAGTATAGTTTTCTTTTTGGTTTTTATTTTTTGTAATGGGTTTCAATGTGGCAAATAAGACGTCTACAATTTGTACGGATGAGAATAAACATGCAACCAGTGACAGGTGCGCCCTTAGATTAGGCCTCTACATGCGATGGCCACCGTCCTACCCTTACTCACAGCTGTGAAGTAGTCATTACTATCAAAATCATCTTCCTCCCATACATGTACATAAAAGGAAACTCTTGTTCCTCTTGCAAATTGGGGGGGGGGGAGGGTGAGCAACACCCCCACAGTGGTTGGACCAATGGCTTCAGACCTCCCAACATCTATCTTGAGAATCCTCCCTCGTATATACCAGAGCATATCTCCATACAAGGGTTATGGGCTGATGTTTTACTATTGGACTGCAGGTTTTTCTTAAACTGGTTGCCCCAGAATATGTCACACAAGACGCAGACACTGAAAGCTGTCAATATAGTATAAATATATTATAAATGGTTTGGACATTACTTGTTTGTGAGTTTTAGGTTTACACATATTAAGCTTTTAACCTCTATGGGCTAGCTACTGGCCAGGTGTATAACAGTGCTTAGTATTTAGGAATTTTTAAAGTTACACAGCTCTCAAATTATCTTGACATGTCTAAATCACTTCCCCAAGAACCAGCAATCAGAACAAGGAATTGTAACTTATTTCATTTACAACTAAAGCCAAGACCGGTATTATAACATAATTTGTTTTTTATCTTTTTGTAATGGGTGTCACGGTCACAAATAGACAACTGTCTAGTAATCATCTATATTTGTATGGCTGAGAATAAACACGCAACTAGTGACAGGTTATGACAGTTGTGCCCTTAGGTTAGGCCTCTATATACTATGGGCATCCCCCTACCCTTACTCACAGTTGCGGACTCTAACATTGCCGTGCTCCAGCAGGAAGGGTTGGACCCACACACTGAGGTTCTGTAGCGTCCAAGCCTGGGCGTACTTGTTCCGAACGACCTGGCTGGATAGCCAGTCCAGACACTGATAGGGACAACATTCCGCCACCTACAGGCAAACAACGAAAACAGCAAAAGTGTGATTATGAGGAGGAACTAAGAAACACGGTGACCCCTATGTTTAAGAGTTCATACTATTTATTTGCAAAAAAGCTTACACTAAATGAATTCAGCATTAAGTCCATGGGCCGGAGTTCTTGAAAATTCTTAAGTCAAAGTTTTGACCTCAGGCACAAATTCGAGCCAATTTCCAATTCGACCAGTCTGGGGGGGGGGGGGGGGAATTATTACAACTCTGGTCTCAAAATCTGTGGTTGGTACTAAACCTAACTTTTCCATATGTATTCACTATGGATCAAATTGTTTTTCCTACACGCAAAATATAAAATTCCAATTTTCTTTCCACTTTTCCATTTACCAATGATCGCAATTTCTTACAATTTTTGCTATAATGACTGTCTGTCCCTGTAGAGCCTACCTCCCAGAATTTCTGTAATATGTAGTGTGTGAAGGGAGGATGTCCCGGGGGACCTCCCACAAACTCCACCAGCATAGATAGCACCTTGAAGAATGGCTGGCTCTGAAAATAATGAGTCAAACGAGTTATAATCTGAAGTTAATACCAGGCAGGTTAACAACATTGTGTATGTGTTTATGCTAATACATGTAATGCTTTTCATATGAAGAAGATATCACATAAAGTACATATGTACTGCTGAAGTTGCTTGAATGACATTATACAGTACCTAGTCCCTCTATTTTGCAACCCTCTATTTCACCCTTGATTATAAGACCGCTTGATTTGGTCCCAACGGGCAATATTTGTGTTAAATGACCTTTATTTCAAGACCACCTGCAATATAACACCACATTTACTTTGTCCCATGGGTGGTCTTAAAATAGAGGGAACACTGTACTGGTACATGTAGTAACAAAGGAGTAAATGATTTTCTTAGTAGATGGCAGCCTTCTGCCTCGAAAGACTATGAGAATCATGGTTTTCTGCACCTGGTCAGTTGAACTGCAGCATCTATTGTGGCTGTACAGGCCTATTAGGCAAGATTTTCTTAGCATGTTATTGAATATCTTTTAGCATATCTTTATTCTCTAGCTAGCCTCTGTTATTCCTATGTTAATTTTATTTGAAACAAAATATGAGCCTGAAGGGCCTGAGGAGAATTTGTTTTTTGTATCATACCTCGTTTCCCAGCCTGGTAATAGCACCAAATATAGTTTGTACAATCTGAAAGTAAAGGCAGCAAGGCATCATGGGTAATCAAGACTGCTGACAGTTACATGTGATATGCCTATTCAACGATTTTGTTGCTAATTCTGAATTCAACATCACATAAGGCGATCTAATAACCAAACACAAAGTAATCTAATCCAATGCTATCAATTATTACTATGGCAGAAACTTTGAATGTCCGAAGCTGGTTGGCGCGAGTATATTTATGCGTATATTTATATTTACACGTCAGTAATAATGACAATAGATAATGTGTCACAGGCTATTTACTGCAAGTCTGTCATTTAGCACAGGTGACCAAAATCATCGTCACCATGGCGATATGAAAAGAGTCACTAGGGTACATTATTTTCATATCGACATTTGGCTCAAATCTGCTATTTTTTTTTTTTTTTTTTTTTTCAAATCCGCTATCCTAAACCAGTGTTATTAGTATGGAAATCCAAATTATTTTACGGTTGAATGGTTACAGCTCAAGCTCCAACTTCTGCCTGAGTCGATTTTATGCATCCTCTCACAAACAAAATAACTATTATAATGTTATAGCAACTGCATAGTGCCCAACACTGCGTACCGCCATGGCGAGTCCATTGTTCCACCGACAGAGGCTGAAGATGAGATTACAGGTCTGACGAAGGTTGATGGCATCCCGTATCTGGTTACACAGGAACGGGAAACCCTGGAGACAAGAGTGAACATGAAGGAATGTTAAGGCCGATATCTTCCACTTCTGTGTAGTCTAAGATCTATTAATATGTGTCTCTATTCTGGTACTTCCAAGCTGACTGCACCTCCAAGTTTATAGCCACAATTAAATATCAAATTTTTTCATAAATTGTCTGTACTTCAGGAAGGCCATTCTCTCTCCTTCACTTATTTCCGGTGTGACCTTATTTCTGGCATGGTCTTATTTCTGGCATGGTCTTATTTCTGGGTTGGTCTTATTTCTAGATTGTTCTTATTTCTGGGTAGTCTTATTTTCTGGGATAGTCTTGATTCTGGGTTGGTTTTATTTCTGGGTTGGTCTTATTTCTAGATTGTTCTTATTTCTGGGGTAGTTTTATTTCTGAGATGGTCTTGATTCTGGGTTGGTTTTATTTCTGGGGTGGTCTTACTTCTGAGGTGGTCTTATTTCTGGGGTGGTCTTATTTCTGGATTAGTCTTATTTCTGGGTTGGTCCTATTTCTAGGATGGTCTTATTACTGGGGTGGTCTTTTCTGTGGCGGCCTTATTTCTGGCGTGGTCTTACGCTGTGGTTCCACTGTAGACAGATTGACAGTGATCCCTTCTGTAACATTCTCTAGTACGTACCTTCCCAGTCAAGATGGCGTTGTAGTCGCGCCGGTGTAGGTTCAGTTCCTTCTCCTCCCCGCGCGACTTCTCCACCAATGTGGCTATCAGGTGAATCATCTTCTCCAGCGACTGTGGACGATACTTGTCCTCACTGAGAGAGATCACTTCCTCCTCCTCTGCCTCCTCATCAGACATGATCTCAATCTGGAGAGAAAAAATCTTTAAAATTGCCATGCTCCTAGATCTAAATAGAACCCTGTAGCCTTGTATTTCTTATCAATTTTGCACAGCCCTGGCGAATGAATACCAGTTTATGACTTTGTGGTCTTGTGTTTTGTCTTGCTCCTAGTACATGTAAGGTTGTCAGTTCGTATTTACTTGACTGGACATAATTTTTTTTTGACTTTTGACTTCCATAACAAAGCCTGGAGATCAGCCATTTCAGAAACTAAATCAAAGTCTTTTTATATTGCCCTATTCAATACACTTATTCAACCTTATTCCTCTGTCGCATCTTAATGCTAGTAAATAGTTCCTTGATAAAGTGTAAGTATCCCTGAATGTAGATGTGGTCCCTCTGTTAGTGGCCACTCTCAAGAGAGGCCACCCTCCCTAATGTGGCCAGAAATTTTTGCCACTACTACTAAATGCATTTACTTCTCCCTTTCACCAAGGGCCACCTCTCTAATGTGGCCACAATTTCTTTGCAAATAGGGTGGCCTTATTAAAGGGGGACTACCGTATGTTGTTTTTACTGGACTCCGGATTTATCTTAGAGGAAGCTTACCTTTCACTTTTCGATTCTGAGAGGTTAGAACATTTTTCCTCTCTAAGTAATTTGTGAAAATGCAATCCCATTCCCCAGCATGTACTCACATAGGCCTCCTGTGACTTGTGCCCCAGGAAGAACTTGATCATGATGGAGATGGCATGGATCTGCAGTAAGAAGTGACACTCGTGGTCTCCCATCTTGGCGAAGTCCAGCAGGAAAGTGAAGTACTCGTTGAGGTGCTTACAGTGGGGACGCTGGCCGTGGTCAATCTGGCGGTAAAAACACGCAGCAGTCAACGTGATAGGCTTGGTGCTAAACTGGGTGTTTATTATTCATATCATTGATTTCTTTGAATTTTCTCTGACCTTTTGTGCCACCATGGCCAGAGTTGCACTGAATGCACGACTTGCAGGATAAGCTTACAAGATAGACAAGTAGTTCCCCTTGCCCATATACCGTAACAGTGGTACGTACTTCTCTTCATTTTATCACACAACAGGGGCCAGCTGCAATAACATGGCCCAAATTATTAAAATATTTTCTGTTACTAATTTGAAAGCGTTTAGACCTCACTCTCACAAAGGCCACCATAATGTGTCCACAGTTTTTTTCTTGGCACAGAGGGACTACATAGTATTACCCGAAAAATGGCTATTGATGCAATAGGCACTCTTGAAACACTTCGCGCCATCTGTATACATACAAAGGTCTTACTTTAATCCAATGACGTGGACTGATTCATATTTTACTGAGACTGGTGCTTACAATGGACAGGAGTTTCTTGATGAAGCGGGTGACGCAGGATTTCTGGCCTACGGCAGCGATACGAGAATCTTCGTCTCTGAAACATTGGGATATCAATACTGACCACCTTCAGTTGATACTTCCTAGCATGGCTATTGCAGATCCATAACCACAATTATACACTAATCTGCTTTACAGGGGAAAGAACCACACACACAAACCCAGCGCTGGTGCTCTCAAAAATACTTCAGTCTAAGTTTTGACTTAAGTCAAGATTCTTAGCCAATCACACTGCTCAGACTGGAGGCTTAAGTGGAACTTTAGACTTAAGTTTTTTTGTTTTTTTTAAGAACCCCAGCCCGGGTTTCTACACAGTTCAGGACAGGAACCAGTTCTGAATTTTTTTCCTGAGTGAACAGTGTTACTGTAGCATGTTGTGTGCTGGAGCCCTATACAGTGAAACTTGTATATAAAGACCACCATAGGGACCAACAAAATGTAGTCCTTATACAGGTGGTCTTTAGATGCTCGTCGAACATGAAAAATACACCGCTAGGGACCTGTAACATGTTGTCTTTATAAGCAGGTGGTCTTTATATAAAGGTGATCTTTAGAGCAGGTTTGACTGTATGTCCACGATTATGACACTAACCCTTCTGAAGTGAGAGGCATGTTGTAGAGGCGGTGGTGTGTGGGTCGCAGTTGGTTTATCACATGGATCACAAGGCGATGAAACATCTGAAATGAGACAACGGAGTTCAGATTAAGACGTAATGGCCATACAAAAATTAGTCTTTGGTTATAGCAAAAGCAATTATGCCAGATCTAATTTTTTGGTGGTGTCAAAAACAGATCCATAGTCCTGACAATGTGTAGTCTTCAGAATTTAGAACAGCACTTGATACGAGGCCAACAACTTAAAAAAAATTATTGTTTAAAACCAGACACATTCAGTCAGCTCTATATACATCACTTTGTATGGTTATCCGTTCAACCTACCATAAGAAACCGTTATCATCTCAGAACTGGTATATTTATAGTGGTGATTTAAGACCATTCTACTGTAAGAATTCTCTCTAGTTAAAGCAATCCACCCCAGACACAACTTTCAATTATATTTTCGGTAGAAATATATCATTTTAAGACCACCTGTAACTTTGGGCTGCTGTTTTATAGCTGAAGCCCTGGGGCCAGTTGCACAAAAATTTGTAAGTCTAGAAAACAAACTTAAGTTCACTAATCACATCGGCAGGGAGTCGGCAACTACAGACAGGTTCTACTGTATTGTCTTTTCCTTCCGTAAGTCCTAAACGTTTAGGACTCGAGATTTTGGGGGCTTACACATACCAAGGACTGCAGTAATAGCAGTGCGATGTGGGGTAGGCCCTAGTCCATGTCATACCTGTCTGACCACCTGGTTGGGACACTTGATGAGTATCTGCTGAGGCCACCAGTCGTCTTCTGCCATCGTATCCAGTAGCCACTCGCAGGCCGCGTGGCACGCAATGAACTGCTTCGTCAGCAACTCAATCCACTGCAGCATGGTCGGCTAGAATGTTTGAAAGGAAGTTTAATGGAATCACTGGTTTAGGATGTTAATACAAATTTCGTATTCGGAAAATGTGGCAAATGCTCAGATGTTCTTTTAAAGAAACATCTAATGGCAACTGCCAGATTAGTTTTTCAATTTTTCTTCTTCTTTCCAAAATTCTTTAACAGCGTTATAATGTCATTGGCACAAACATATTACTGCTGTTGAATGACAATTATAGCATAGTTTACGTATCTTTGTTTTCAGAAAGTGTTTAAACAAAACACTTATTTCAAGCAAAATTTCCCTCAAGTAGCCATGTACAAACAAACACAGCATAAAAGAGTTACCACCCCTCTGTCTTACTCACCCTTTCTTTGGCATGAATGAGGGTCTCTAAGACGAAAGATGTTCCCAGTTTGGCCACCAGGAGGGGCACCTGTGGCTCGGCATCTTCCCGCGGGAGTGTGATAGGAATATATCCACACAGCTGCCACATAAACCTGGTACAGGGATAGAACAGTGGCAGGGATAAGTTACTATAGGGTACAGGGATAGAACAGTGGCAGGGATAGGTTACTGTAGGGTACAGGGATAGAACAGTGGCAGGGATAGGTTACTGTAGGGTACAGGGATAGAACAGTGGCAGTGATAGGTTACTGTAGGGTACAGAGATAGAACAGTGGCAGGGATAGGTTACTGTAGGGTACAGGGATAGAACAGTGGCAGGGATAGGTTACTGTAA
>JAAUYG010269620.1_pt1 | contig 11288 bp, 7 predicted proteins | sample 7278091 | NCBI WGS metagenome assembly JAAUYG01 (sample SAMN14350201, study PRJNA611818) | marine sediment metagenome | isolation source: surface marine sediment (0.6m) | place: French Polynesia: Moorea | collected 2018-08
GCAGTGGCAGTGGCAGCGGCAGCATAGCTCTGCAAAGCTGCTCAGCTGATGAGGTGTTTATTTTGGGTATTCGGTACCTTTACCTTGGTGTACTTAGGTATGCGTTTCGGGTTAGGTATGTGGTTAGCATACTCGTCACTTCTCATGTTGCGGCAAGACTGAAATGCTGCAATGATCAGCTTCAGATTAAGTTGCCTTGTTCTTTGCTCTGTACAATTTACCAAAACTCCCATTTGTTATACGGAAAGGAGTGACAAGACAGGATTTTTGTTGCAATTGTGAAGAGATAGAGAATCCAGAGGCTAGTATCTGTTTCGCTGTTTTCCTGGGAGCATACCTCAACAGTGTCAGGTGCGTTTGCTCGAGTGCCAGAAAGGTGTCAGAACTGGTGGTGCATCTGGTGATGGTGTTGTACTGGAGCACTGTGTTTTGCATTTCTTGGGCCCAGTTCACACAGGAGGCGAAGCACCTTGCAACATGCACATGCAGTGGAACGGACTGCAGTCAATAGGAGTGTTCACACAGCTTGCAAGCAATATCAAAGGGTTTACAGGCAAATTTGTGTGCAAATGTGCTCATGCGTCCTGCATGAACGGGCCCCTGCTGTTGTTCTCAGTTCCAGTCTACTGGACTCAACACCCATTTGCCTGCCTGTTCCTGACCTCAGCTCCTTGCATTGTGAATCGGGTGCCGAACTCCATATCCTTGCATTCCACCTTTATTTGGATCAGTTTGGGGTTCTACCCACATGTGCTTGTGACCATCATGCAGGAATGCACACCACATGTGGTTGCTCTGTGGCCTGCAGACTCTAGATACAAACAGATTCCCACAAAAAATGGCAGCAATCCACAGGCACCCGGCCCCTTGGTCCGTCCGACCCACTGGCTCTAACCCTCCACACTGGACCTGGGTTCCAAACCCGAGTTCCAGGCCACTTTTTGTTTCAAGCCCCAGACAACTGTCTTCACCATTTCCAACACATGACCCTCACCTTAACCCACAATCACAATTGATCTCTTGACACTCTCAAAGCTACCTTGCCCCACCCACAGCGTTTGTCTCCATATAAATTTTCTTTTCCCAACCACAAGTGGTCAATTGGCTATAATTTTGCAGTGGGGAGCCAGTAGATATATAAACTCATGCAATTCTTTGCTCAGTCAAAAACATGGAGTGCCTTGTTGGCATAAATTTGGCACAACAAAAAATCTCAAATTAATCTTTTATGTAATAGAGAACATGCAGAATTTGAGATTGCTCTGAGGCATTAGCTGAGGAAGCAATCCTTCAAATTCTGTATGTTCTCTTACATATCCTTAGGTACCAAATGGTGCAAAAGTTGACTTAATGTCCAGTCTTTAAGGTAACACTTCTGGTCACACATGACTGGAGGATGTTATTTTTGGGATCTCCAAGGTACCGTAGGATATGTACTAAATAGCCCACCAGGTCACCAGGTTGTGAGTGAATAACCTTCTGAGCTTTAGGGAGGAAGTTATTCACAAGTAGCAGAGGTAACCAAGTTGGTCTATTGTACTTAAACATCATGGATGATTATCTCTATTGTGAAGCCATTGACACCCTATTGTCCAGCAATTAGCATGTAACATGTCATTGCATGCTAGGTTATCATGGCATGCCAGATTCAGGGGGAATAATCTGAAGGGAGAACAAAAGAAATAATCATCCGCGTTGTTTGATGAAGAGTTATTTTCCGGCAAAACAAGCTGATCTACGTGTGTTCCAGCTGTGCATTGCATCCAGGCCTTTTCACAATTCACCTCAACACTTCGTTACACATGCACAATTTTTATTCGCATGATTCCAAACATAGGAACAAGAGACATGAGAATTTAATTGTAGCAACATCATGATTTCAAAACAAAACGGCAAAAGATCTCTTTTTTACCATCGGAAATTATTGAAAACGATACAAAAACTCTGTACACTAAAACAGAAGTACATGTACAAAATTAAGTACAAATCTAGAATACATGGGTTGGCACCATACAGCGTGACAGTTTTTTCTGCCTGCAGATGAAAGCAAAGCTTATGTTGCTCCTGTGTCACCCAACCTTCAGTGGTTGGCGACTAAATAACTGAAAGATACCTGTAGTTTGAGTTGTACGTTTTGCAAAAATAACAAACAAAAACAAAACAAAACAAAAATAACAAACACCGCCACCTTGATTGGAAGAAGCGCTACATCTTTTGTTTCTCCACCTGGGATAGATATTTCAAATTATAAAACAACAAAAAGGTGGATGTACATTCGTGATAGGTGTTTGTGTCTGTGCTTGCGGTTACCTTACAAACAAGAATGTGTGGTTCCCCTGCAGCCTGCAGACACATGCAGATTCTGACAAAAAAAATGGCATCAATCGACAGGCACTCAGATTTGCCTGTAACACTCATTTCTCTTGAAATCTTAATCGCAGAGAAGTCGCAGAGAATACCCAAACTTCTTGAGGAAAGCTCCCCCACACATGTTTACAAATGCGTGAAATACGTTTAGAAAAGGGCAACCAGAATTGCTGAAAATACTCATGACAGTTATAAATCTGACAGCACTACCATGCCCTACGAACAAATATGACACAAGCAAAAACGCACTTGTCGTTTTGGTTTTCGTAACGTACAAACAAAAAGCACATTGCTTGACGCATCCGTTGTCTACTAATCTACGCACGCACGAAAATCATCTCAGACACACAGTATTTGCCAACAAACGATGCTGGCTGGCGATCCGTCAGCCGTGAAACAAATCTGTTGAAACATGCTCACAGACCCAACTTTGAAAAGGGGCTCTTTTCAGAGCTTCGATGGCATCTTCGCTCACTCTTCCAATCATTTACACGTGAAGACAAGCCTATGTGTGTACCATTGGGGTCGGGTTTCGTTGTACAAAATTCGAATCTTTCCCCTGCTTGTTGCATCCTTGTACCTCTACCGATGAAGAAAACACAGTCTCTGTGTAATTCCAATCAGCTTGTTTCGAAACCCGCGTAGTTCCAACAAAACTTCAGAAACGTTTCTGTCTCCACAGAATGTGTGCACAATTCGAAAAAAACTGCACAATTCGAAATGAATCAGCTGGAAAAAACCAGATTCGAATGAAGCAGGGACCAGTGTATCTACTTGACACCCAGGGCTTCAGCTAACAATTTGTTTTCCTTCATCTCTCGAAGAGCCTGAACGAGTTTCTCCAAGTCGTTGTCGTTCGTGTCGCGGAAACGAATCAGCAAGTCCCTTGCGGCGTTAGTGACGCCAATACGCCTGCTCTCCTCCAGTGCGCCCTGGACCACGTGATCCGCCATCTTGAGACGCGTGCCCAGTAACGCCAGGCTGTGCGGGGTGATGATTCGTTCTGACACGTCCAAGATCATCTTCATCGTCAGGGCAGGACCTGAAATGGCAATTTGAGAACTTTTAGATCCTTTCTTGTTTCCCAAAGCATTTCCAGAACTGCGCGCAGAGCAGTGGGGTGCAGGATTATCATTGAAAAACAATAGGAAAGAAAACATTTCCCGTTTTTGACAAGGCCCCGTCCACACTGGACGCGTGGCGAGAAGCGAAGCAAATTAGGACGCGCAAATCCTATTGCAGCAACAGGACTGTACACACTGCACGCTAAGCAACAGGCCATGCAACATCACGTGCACAAATGGAACCTGGCTCCATTTATTCGCCTGGCTTCTCGCGTCGCGTCCAGTGTGGACGGGGCCCAAGAGCGCACCAATGAAAAATGACAAAAGTTCTGAGTGCATAAACTTCCTCATTAACCAAAGAAGTGCGTGAGACCTGTCTTTACACGAAAGCATTTCACCATCTGTACCTGAAGTTGAATCTACTGCAGAACAGACACGTGGTCTGGGGGCCTCCTGATTGGCTGACGGGAACGAGCCCGGTTCCCGTTGATTGATGATCACCTTGGATGACAGGCCTTGAACGTAAATGTTTATTGCGGCACCAAACTCCAGGCCTTGGACAGAAAGCAGTCCAGATTCCACGGCTGCTGCGGCCTGTCGGGTTTTTGCTGGCTTCTTGATCTTAGGGGCAGGAACCCTTTGCTGAAGCACTTTTCTAACAGAACTGACGATACTTGCAGTCGGCTTGGGAGCTAACAACGGCTTCTTCAAGCTTCCAACTTGGCTGTTGTTTTGCCCAAAGCGTTGCACAGTTGTACTTGTCTGGGCTGTTACCTCTCTGTCATTCTCATGCAAGAGATATTGCACAATCTGCTCTTGCCCTTCTTGTACAGCTATCATCAGTGCATTGCTTCCATTGTTATCAACAGCTTCTTTGTCAGTAGCAGGATGCTGGTACAGTTTTATAAATGTTGGCAAGTGTCCACCTTGTGCTGCAGCATGAAGAGCTGTCCAACCTGAACTGTTCTTCCAGTTGAGATCTGTTTCCTTCTGTTCAAGAAGATATTGCACTGTTTCCTGTTGTCCCAGCAGTGCAGCTAGCATCAGGGTGTTCTTTCCACTTTTAGTCACAGCTTCTTTGTCAGTATCAGGATGCTGGTATAGTTTTCTAAATGTTGGCAAGTGTCCACCTTGTGCTGCAGCATGAAGAGCTGTCCAACCTGCCCTGTTCTTCCAGTTCACAAAAGTCTCTTTCTGATCCAGTAGGTATTGCACTATTTCCTCTTTGCCAATGACTGCAGCCACCATCAGTGCATTTTTGCCATTGTTGTCAATTGCTTGTTTGTGACTTGTAGGATGTTGGTACAGTTTTGTAAATGTAAGTAAATGTCCTCCTGCAGCTGCATAATGGAGAGTTGTAAGGCAGTCCTTGTCCATCCAGTTCACATCTGTTTCCTTCTGATCCAGAAGAAATTGCACAATTGCCTCATGTCCATTTCCTGCAGCAATCATTAGAGCATTGCCTCCACCATTGGTAACAGCCTGTTTGTCAGTGGCAGGATGCTGGTACAGAAACCTAAATGTTGGCAAGTGTCCACCTTGAGACGCAGCATGAAGAGCTGTCCAACCAACCTTATTCTTCCAGTTGACATGTGTTTCTTTCTGCTCCAATAGGTACTCCACTGTAGTCATTTTCCCATTTTGTGCAGCTACCATAAGGGCATTGCTTCCTGTGAATGAAACTACTTGTTTTTCAGTGGTAGGATGGTGAAAAAGTATTTGGAATGTGCGTAAGTATCCACCATGAGCTGCAGCATGAAGAGCTGTTTGACCAAATTCATCCTTCCAGTTCACATCGGTTTCTTTCTGACTCAGTAAAAATCTAACAATGTCCTCTTTTCCTTTCCATGCAGCCCCCATTAGGGCATTACTCTGAAAACTATGGGCTGCTTGTTGAACAGAAGCAGGATGCTGATACAGTTTCAGGAATGTTGGCAAATGTCCACCAACAGCTGCATAATGCAGAGCTGTGAGCCAGTCTTCGTCTTTCCAGTTCAAACCTCTTTCTTTCATCTGATCCAGTAGATACTGCACTATCTCCTCTTGCCCTTTCCATGCAGCCCAAATCAGGGCATCACCTTCAAAATTGCTGGAAACATGTCTGTCTGCAACAAAATGTTGGTGCAATGTTCTGAACATTGACAAATCGCCACCTTGAACTGCAGTTTGGACAGCTGTCAAACCTTTGTTGTTCTTCCTGTTCACATCTGTTCCCTTCTGATCTAAGAGGAACTGCACTACTGTCTCTTTTCCTCTTAACACAGCTATCATTAGTGTATTGTTTCCATTTTTAGTCAGAGCTTGTGTGTTAGCAGTAGGATGCTGGTGCAGTTTTACAAATGTGGACAAATGGCCACCTTGTGCTGCAGCATGAAGAGCTGTAAAACCTGCACTGTTCTTCCAGTTGAGATCTGTTTCTTTCTGATTCAATAGATATTGGACAATTTCCTCTTGTCCCAGCAGTGCAGCTTGCATCAGGGTATTCTTTCCCATTTTTGTCACAGCTTGCTTATCAGTTGCAGGATGTTGGTACAGCTTTTTGAATGTTGGCAAATGTCCACATTGAGCTGCAGCATGCAGAGCTGTCCAACCTGCATTGTTCTTCCAGTTAACAACTGTTTCTTCCTGATCCAGGAGATAGTGAACTATTCCCTCTCGTCCATAGGCTGCTGCAAGTATCAGCACACTGCATTCATTGTTGTCAACAGCTTGTCTGTCAGCAGCAGGATGCTGGTACAGGAACCTAAATGTTGGCAAGTGTCCACCTTGAGCTGCAGCATGAAGAGCTGTCCAACCTGAACTGTTCTTCCAGTTGAGATCTGTTTCCTGATCTTGATCCAGAAGAAAGTGCAGTATTTCCTGTTGTCCTTTCCATGCTGCCAAAATCAGTGCATTGCTTCCACAATTATTCACAGCTTGTCTGTCAGTGGCAGGATGCTGGTGCAGTGTTCTGAATGTTGCTGAGTCTCCTGCCTGAGCTGCAGCATGAAGAGCTGTAAAGCCATTATAGTCTCTCCAGTTCACATCAGTTTCTTTCTGATCTAGAAGATACTGCACTGTTGCCTGACATCCATTCAATGCAGCTAATATCATTGCATTTCTCCCAAAAGAATCTACAGCTCTTGTGTCAGTGTCTTTACTTTGATAAAGGGTCTTGAAGTTTCCCAGATCCCTAGCTTCAGCTGCTGACAGGAGTTGCTCTGCAGCCATTCGGAGGTTGTTTTGTGAAAATCTGTTGCCAACGGGGGTGTCAGTTCATCCTGCGCCCTTGATGTGAAGAAATTCTGGAAGCAAAAACGATCGAAGCAATCAAGAGTTAAGGGAAATGGTAAACAGATATTTCCCTCTAAAAGCCCAGTTCACACAGGACGCGGAGCACCTCGCAACAGGCATACACACATTGTGGTCAATGGGAGTGTCCACACAGCTTGCAAGCAGCATCAAAGGTTTTGCATGCAAATTTGCTTGCAAATCTGCTTAGGCGTCCTGTGTGAACGGGACCCTAGATAACAACTGGAGGACCGTGCTTTTGGATACTCAAGTGAACTGAGCACAGGCCCATTGTGCGACTACACGTGCAAGTGTTTCAACCCCAGAATGCTTTCATGACGCCAGCTTCAATACCTGTGCACTGTGCATGCGCTCGTTTCTCATGACAGTGAATCTCAGGTACACATCCATACCTAGGATACTGAATAGTCCATCTCATAACTGCAGTTAGGGCAGGAGCACTGCATACCCCTGTTATGCAAGACCTAGAAGCAACTTCACCAGCCCTCATAAAATGCTGCCTGCTCTCACCTCTTATTAGAAGAGATCATATAAACCTGTCTTCCCGTTTTGCTTCTGAACTCGATACCATGTGCACCTTCTGTGATCTGTTCGGACAAAGACCAGTTTACAATGGAGATCGTCTCATCAACCACAGGTGGTTCTGCTCCGAGGGATTTTTGCTCTGCCTTGGGAGCTCTTGAAATGTAGAAACTGCGCATGCTCAACAGCTTGATCGGTTTGATATTGATTTTTGCAGATGTAACATGAGTATCAATGCTGATAGTGCAATGTGCACGTGATTCACGCCTCTTCGTGAATTTACTGAAATTAAAATGATCACCAAAATCCCATGAACATAGAACACTTTGCACAAGCAGTGGGATTTGGGAATTGGGAATCATTTTCAAACCTCACGTTCCCAAATTTTCTTTTGCCATCCAGACACTGAGGCGAAAGTCATTGGCAAAAGAGTGTTCAAACACATCTCACAGTTCCAAGTAAAGACAGGTATTTCCTGGCCGGAGCCACTGCATTTCCCACTTGCACTTTGGAAGGAAAACTCCAAAACATTCCTTCCAAATTGTCTTTCGAATTGTGCACGTCTTTTTACATTTTGGATAAAAAACGTTTCAGGAGTTTTGTTCAAGGGTTCTTAAATACATCAATACGTCAGATGGTACGCGGGGACCACTGACGATGACGCTATCTTAATAACAATCCCCGTGCAAAAAAATTCATGGAAAATTACTCCCAAAGTTTCTGACCTGTGTGCAGCTATTCCCATTCCAATTCCCACAAGAATTGAGACACGTTTTCGGACGACTCTAACACAAAAATGGATGTCTTGCTCAAACCTCAAGTGTAATAATCAACTCTTTCCGCCGGTGTTGAAACGGCTGCCTCCACGGCTGCAATAGTGGCGAGAGGAATACGCCAATCATTGCAGCTGTCGCGCGAACAATTATGTGCGGCGCGCGCGGCCTAAAAGCAGCTGACGCACATGTGTTTGACCAGACATTCCCTTTTGGTGACATTTTTCGAGTGTTGCATCAACTTTTGTGAGCTGTTTTTTTTTCTCACCAAAACTGTCAGAGGAACAAATCACGAGTTTTTCTGACTTGAGACAGTTCCACTTTTGGCAGACCATCTCCTTTTGGCAGTTATCGTATTGTATTGTACAGCTGTGGAGACAGATTTCTTCAGTCGCTTCCAATTGTGCAGGGTACGAAACTGGTGTGAACGCTCGGCAACAGACACTGGTGCGAAATGCATTTTTGCATGGTTTTCACCAGTGTTGCAGAATAGTATACTATAGTGGGCTTGCTGGTGTGAATTCACACCCATGTTAACGCATTTCACACCAGTGTGACCGTACAAAGTGTTTGGGGAGCGCATCTCAGGCCACAGGCTCAAACACAGCCAACAGCAGCAAATGCAGAAGTGGCCAATCTACCGCGTTCAGGACTTCTCAGTGACAAGTAGGAGTCCGTACCGAGCACCTGGCACCCTATGAAAGCTGTACACAGCTTCTGAGACCCACAAAAAGCCCTGCTGCTCGTGCCTCTTTGTGGAGCAACCTGACTTCTTGTTCTCTTCGCCAACTCGACATCAGCACGCAAGCAGAGTCTTTGGAGGCCTTTCCGAATTTCCGATCTGAGCAATGCCATTCGAAAGGCATGGTGAGAAACCTGGGGAATGATGAAAGGGATTTCTGCTGTGGCGGTTGAATGAAACAACCCAAACAAAGAAACGGCACGGCACCTCTTGTCAGAAACCTTGCGGATGGAGATGCACAGCGCAGCACATTGTGACTTGACGCAACCAAACCATTTGGATTTCTCGTTTACTCTGCAGTTTTTGAGCTGCATTCTGCATTTGTTTCTTGATCATGATTTTCGGACACATGATCGCTATTGTTGCCATTCTCGAGACCAAAACAATAAGAAAGAATGCACACTTTAGATCTCACAAAACAAAGCAGTGAAAAGTCGGGAACAAGCATCTCGTGGCTCAGACAGCTCTTAGTCCAATCCAGCCGGGTGTGAGGTGAAAAACAATCCAATTCAGTCGTTTACTTGCAGAGCCTTTTTTTTCCCCAAAGTGAGGGCAGAAAATATCTTCATGAACATGTCTTCATAACCTCACTTTACGCAAAGAAGATGCAGACCTGGTGCCCGGTAAAACCCGGTGTGGCCCAAGATTTGTAAGGTGTGCAAATGTGCTTTTGTGTTGCTGTGCTTGCATCATGTGAATTCATTTCAATAGCTGTGAACTCTTTTCCTTGTGAAATGTGCGTGGCTGCAACGTACGAAGGGCAAAGGGAATGCAAAAATGCAAAAATGCAAAAATCAATCAAAAATGACCACGAGATTTGCATACAAGAAAAAGATTGCCAAAAAGAGCTGAAAAATTTGTTTCATTTTTTTGTGTGAGCCAAACGGAAGTACAGGTGGTGAAAAGAAAATGGATAATCCGAATTCCCGGACAATTCAAAGTCCTACAGAAATCATACTCCTGTCTCTCATGTGTTGATCTGCCTGCTTAATTTGAAATTTGGTTTTTGCAATGTATTCTACTTTTTCCGAAAAATCGACCCACCTGTTCAGCACCATCAGAACGTTTCACCAAAGGGAACTTGCATGTGGTGTTGCCAGGTACAGTGGCCACTGTGCAATTTAGATAAGCTCATGTCAAAACTCAGCACAAAAAGAACAAAGCTTAAAAAATGCTTTCTGTGTCCACAATGCACAAACATCAGAATTGTTCGAAAATTTGCACAACTCAAAGGAATTAGCTAAAACCAGATTCAAATTAAGCGGGGAGGACTGCATTCACCATGGGCAAAGCTGAAAAACTTTGAAAAAAAAACCCCCAGAATGCTTCGTACTATTGTGTCATGTTGTGCAAAAGTCTTTTCGAGGAGGGTTCATAATAATGGCAAAAGGAAAGTTGCTCAACATTGTTCGAGCTGCTCAGAAATGATATTTGGAGTCAACAGTGGTTCAGAGACAGCCAGATGGGCATTGCAGAATCACAAAGTCACAAAAAGCCGCGCATTGCATGGGGTACAGGCGGGCCTTGCCCAATATGAACAAATCCCAGTAAAATAACTTGAATTAACCAAATTTACAATTAAGCATGCAGATTAACACGTGAAAGACAGGAGTGTGATTTTCACAGGACTTCCAATTTGCTGGGAATTCGGATTATTCATATTCGGACAAAGCAGGACCCACCTGTTTAGCACGCATGCGCGCATGACGCACCAACCTGTTGCAGCACCTTCGCAGGTCCCATGCACCGGACAGCGGCAGACAGCAGCATCCGCCACCAGGAGGAGCCTCAGGTCCTGTTGGCCAGGCACTCTTCTCTCTGCAACAGAGGATTCAGCAACCACAGTCAAAATAGCGCTCTTTTCTTTTTGGGTCCACCTCCCCTGCTGTCCATGCTGGCCCAATCCACTCCCGTCTTTGATGTCGAGTTCTTAAGGGCGCTAGGTACTCAGTCTGAGGTGAGTGTGTAGCAACATACTCTGGTAGGCTAGCAGTGGCAATGGCAGTGGCAGCATAGCTCTGCAAAGCTACTCAGCTGACGTGGTGTTTATCTTGGGTACTCGGTACCTTAGGGTACTAAGGTTGCGTACAGGGTGAGGTATGCGGTAAGCGTACTCGTCATTGACACATCCCAGCGGATTCAGGCATCTGATTGCCCTTTTGTGTATTGGCATGAGGATTTGAGGATTGGGAGATGTACTTGTTTTTTGAAAGCCAAATGAGTCTTATGCTCAACACATCAAGCGTGATTCTTTTCTTTTGATTGGGGGGGGGGCAGGGGGTCCGATCCGATCTTCCCGTGCTGTGGAGACAGAAAGTGGCCCAAACATCAGTTTGACGTGTTGTCAGTATTTGCCACAATTTTAGAAATTTGGAAACAAAATCCGTTTCACATCACTTGCTTTGAACTGTGGGATGAGAGGGCAAGACTGAGAATCAACTCTGAGATGTTGATTTGAGTGTGTTCTGGCTCATCTTTTGAAGCTGGCTTCGCGATGTGTGGGAACATTTGTGGGGTATGCATCTGTGA
>JAAUYG010009508.1_pt1 | contig 11287 bp, 10 predicted proteins | sample 7278091 | NCBI WGS metagenome assembly JAAUYG01 (sample SAMN14350201, study PRJNA611818) | marine sediment metagenome | isolation source: surface marine sediment (0.6m) | place: French Polynesia: Moorea | collected 2018-08
GATATCAAAGTTTAACGGCACATCAACACCAAAAGGGTCATACAGTGCCAAAACATGCGTAAACTGAATGCTATGTTCAAACGAGTGCAAAGTCCAAGGCAAAATGTCAAGCCACATCTTGAAAAAAAGTCCAGCAATGAACAAGGTAATGCCCACTATGGTCCGCGGCCACCTAAAGTAGCTGGCTAACCTTTAACTAAAGGTCATTCCCCTATCCGCCAACCTGGGGACGCGCCGGGGTTGCTCTGTGGGCTGAGCACCTGGGAAGATAGCCCAGACTCCCCGGTATATGTAAGGGTACACTAATATACGCGAATGTAGTTTTTATGTGTTTGTGTCATCTAAGTACCATCATACTTGTGTATACCGGACGAACGCAAGGCGTAACGATGACCTGCAACTAAAACTTTAGTGACAACTGATATATAAAGAACACAGCGCCATTCGTGTTACGATAAGCTCGATCAGTATCAATGGAAGTAGCAAGATTGGCTGTACAGGACTTACCCGCGGCAGCAGCAGTAGTAGTAGAAGTAGTAGTAGTAGTAGTAGTAGTAGTAGTAGTAGTAGTAGTAGTAGTAGTAGTAGTAGTAGTAGTAGTAGTATCTAATCAGCATCTAATTCAAATCTCTCCCACACAGAAGTACTGAAAACTAAATAATAAATAAGCTTTTTAGCGACTATAAAAAGAAGCGGCTCGTAATGGCAAGAGGCATCTTTCTTGACCTCATCGTCAGCGAATGGCCTCGTTGACCGAAGTCATTCGGGTGAGATAGACTTTGTGAGCGGTTGAAGCGGCGCCATCCCTTCGCCGTGATAACGATCTCTAACGGCAGTGATTTATATAATACGAATATCACGCTTTTTGACTTGATTTGTACGGCGATATACTGAGGGGCAGACGATGATATCGTGTTCCGACAGGTGCTCCAATGCATACGGACGGGTTGGTAGCGCTCCCTTAGAGTTTACCTTGCTGCTTTAGCATGCGTATAGAATAGCATGCTGTGCCACAGCACCAAGCACGGATTGCGTATATTTCTGGGGAATTGTTCGTTAATGATGTGCTTGTTATGACTTGTAGTAAATGAGCTGGCGGCACAGGTGCTGATCATGCCTAGAAGTACTTACTGCAAGATCCCAGGGGCAAGATACAGGTTCAAATGAATGATGTGTGGATCAACAGCTGACGTCATATATGTGGATCAACAACTGACGTCACAGCCGTCTGGTTGCAAGCGGATCATGGGTGGGGGTGGGGGAGGGGGTGGGGTAGAAGATAAAAATAATGTTGAAAAAAAAAAGAGAAATCCTTTCTGAACAAGAGGGTCCCATAGCCACGATAGCAGGTACTAAACAGGCAATAAGCAACACCAATTTTATGTCACGGATTATCAATTGCATCTTATCGCTTAAATTTTATGTGCCCATGGAGTGAAATTTTGTAGTAAAAATTATCTGGGATTTCCGTTTACAATGTATACGTTTGTACGCAAATATCGGAAGAAAATTGGTCGTTACAGTTTGGGCCTCGGAGACGGGGAATAACTGTCGTAGACTAAGAACTTCATAACTCACTCCCTCCCCCCTCCTCCGGGAGGAACGACTTGGAGACTCCACAGAGAAATTGGCCTTTGATTGCATGCCAGATATGATTACTGCGCGCATGAGACCTGTTCGTTGTATTCTGGGTAAGGGTGCCTCAAACACTAGGGGTGTCTATCATTTGCACAGTGCCAAAGTAAATTATTTGGTGAAATAAACCATCTTAAACTGCGTAAATAAATAGGAACCATATAGGATTTAATACAAATATCACTGTGGTCGATGAATGTATAATCTATAGTTACTTTCGCAGCTACACATAAAATAAACCGACAATGTTTACTAACATCATGTCCTACTATTTAGCGGTGCGCATGCGCAACGCCGCGTTCAAAACATCTAATTCCTCATAGCTCAATTGCGTGAATGAGCACGACAGAAATTCGGAAAATGGAACATACAGGGGAGTCTTTTCGTAATAAGCTGCCAACTTGCTAGCCGGGTTCCCGACGAGCGTTTCAGGCGTGTGGAAATCGATACAGCCGTTGTTTGACGTCGACTATATGCATGATATGGAACTGGTATGCAGAAACACTTCAGTTATCCGGAAGTACGATATAACATTGAAGGCATGCAGTAAGAGCTACAGGCGTACTAGAAGCCGGCCATGTCAGTGTTATCATCTGAAATGTAACCCGGTATCTATACAGGAACAATAAACCCGACATGTGCCACAGAACAGGGAGGGGTCGGCTCGCATGTATAATATGCGGTTCGTGTTGATACGCAACGGATTGTATTTATCTATAGGTTTTTAGATAAATATATGGAAGGCAATCCTTATCGGCGGGTTTTGGGGAGAGTGGTACAGCCTCGTTTCAGAGGGAGCAATGGTCTGCGAATCTGAATGAAATCTACACAACGAGTCGTGATGTGTTTTTTATTAAAAACTCAACAACTATAAGTAGCTTGGATTCAGTTTGCGTAAAACGGTGCCCAATACTATAACCCCTATATGTAGGTTCCGACTCGCGATTTGACTCGAGGTTGTCGGAACATTCCAGCATGTCACTGCTGAGGTTTACTGAGGGATTTCCGTGGTTTGTATCGCTGACATTAAATGGCTGCTGACTGTCATCCTGTCCATACTCCTCCGTAAGCCCTGGTTACACAATTTACAATGGAGGGCGGGACCAAAAATCTGAGGACGTGTGAGCCCAGTGAAGCGAGCCTGCAAAGCATTAAGCCTCGACCACACAACGGCTTTCTGCCTGCTTCTCCTCTCACGTTAGGTCTCCCGTGTTTTTGCCGTAGACATGCTTGTCTTTGCTGAACAAATTTGCAACAGATTCATCGCAAAATGGCGAAGGTGCCTAGGTAATCACTTTTGCTGTGCATCGTCTCTCACTAATGTAATGTCGGGAGTTTAATGGGGATTATTTTGTCTTACATGGCCCTCCCACGACGTAGCAAGGCTTGTATTATTCTTCCTTCTCCGGCTTGCAACACCAAATCACAAGTACCATTCTGATAAAATTGCAACCAGGCCCGACGTTTTGCAGCTTCTTTGGCGATCGGATTCCTCAAGTCGGAATTCCAGAGTAGGGTTTAAAGGAGGGGGTGGGTGGGGTGGCGAGAGTAGGAGATCGCGGAACTCCCTACATGTACTTCCATTATATTTCGGCAAAATTCGAGAGCATAAAAGTGGGTTTATTTTGCAGAAAGCAGGGGCCAAAAAAAGTGATAGTCGCTGGAAAACCAAAGCGGAAAGGCTGGAGGTTCCCTCTGGAAGGGCAATTAGCTTCAATAGCTCAGACCTGATCATCTCCAACCAGCACATAAGAGGTTCCACGCGTGTGCGTTGATTGAAACAGAATGGTCCTCCGCGCTAAGACCGATTGGATTTGGGGAGGATTTTGATGCCTGATATTTGAATGGAATTCCAACACAATGTATGGCAGTTACATGTAGGTGTTTGGGACCTTGAGTGATGATCAAGTGCTAACAGCGAATTTTCATTTTACTTCTCGCTCTCTCTCTCTCTCTCTCTCTCTCTCCACCCACCTATTTAAATGGGCATGTCGAAGGTTATCGCTGGAGAGAGAGAGAGAGAGAGAGAGAGAGAGAGAGAGAGAGAGAGAGAGAGCGAGCGAGCGAGCGAGCGAGAAAAGCCCGTATATAAGTATTGACAGCGTTGGCATCGGGGATGGGGGCGGCGGAGGAGTGTGTTTGGGGGTGAGGGTTGTGGGCCATTAGGCTATGAGATGAGCGGGCGATTAGCTGTATCAATCCACCCACTGGATAAACAGGGTAAAACGGTACATGAAAACACTCAATAAATTGTGTAGGATGTGGGTTTGGGGTGATTTTGGTGGTATCTCAATTCTGAATTCTAAGCAGAATTTTCCAGAACAGAATAATTGACATCCATATCATTCCTACATGTGCACCCTTAAATATCATTAGATTGTGTCACTGTTATATTTCCATATTTTTATAATTTTGATATACATGAATTTTCCACTGTCTGTGCATACACATTGTATTTTGCACAGCTACATGTGCATGCACATGGTATGTTCCACAGGTATGTGCATACACATTGTATTTTTCACAGCTGTATGTGCATACACATTGTATTTTCCACAGCTGTCGGTGCATACACATTGTATGTTCAATAAATGTATGTGCATACATGTATTTTTCACAGCTGCATGCGCATGCACATGGTATGTTCCACAGATATGTGCATACACATTGTATTTTTCGCAGCTGTCTGTACATACACTTGTATTTTTCGCAGCTGTATGTGCATACACATTGTAGTTTCCAAAGCTGTATGTGCATACACATTGTATTTTTCACAGCTGTCTGTGCATACACATTGTATTTGCCAAGGCGGTATGTGCATCCACATTGTATTTCTCACAGTTGTATGTGCATACATATTGTATTTTCCAAAGCTGTCTGTGCATACACATTGTATGTTCCACGGCTGTATGTGCATATACATTGTATCTTTCACAGGTGTATGTGCGTACACATGGTATTTTCACAGCTATGTGCATACACATTGTATTTTTCATAGCTGTGTGTGCATGGACATTGTATTTTTTTGCAGCTGTCTGTGCATACACATTGTATTTCCCAAAACTGTATGTGCATACACATTGTATTTTTCATACTTGTATGTGCATACAAATTGTATTTCCACAACTGTCTGTGCATACACATTGTATGTTCAATAAATTATGTGCATACATTTTGTAAGCTGAGCTTTTGTAAGCTCACAGTTGTATGTGCATACATCATGGTATGATCCACAGCTATGTGCATACACATTGTATTTTCACAGCTGTATGTGCATACACACTGAATTTTCTACAGCTGTATGCGCATACACATTGTATTTTCCACAGCTGTATGTGCTTACACATTGTATTTTTCACAGCTGTTTGATCATACACATTGTATTGTAGTATATTAACTACAGTGGTAACTAAGGTTTATATCTTTAATCTACTTACTGTATGAGGGAGAGCTGCCTGATTTCTCCCAAATAAATTGGTTTTTACAGCATATAAATCCGTGTAGTATTCGCCAAGTCATAGGGCTTTATCTTGTGTATGTAGTTTATCATTATTTGGCGCAGTTTGCCGATGCAGTAATAAAGCATTGGGTTATCTTTGATCAAAGCACCGCGAGTATATTTTACCATAGCAACGGGTTTGAAATGACGCCTGTACTGGTCAAACGCAATGATTCAGAAGTTATGGTTCAGAATCTGAATGGTAAGCCGTATGACTCTGCCTTCTATAACTCAGCTGGGGTGCAGAGAGCAGCCTCCCCGTGGCGCACCCTGGGTATCAGGTCTTGTTGGACATTATGTTCAGACTTGGCTTGTTCATAGAAGGTGATACAGTCCTCCTCATGCAGGACACCTTCCAGAGACAGCGAAATGGGATGGTCTGTCTCCTCTGACAAATGATCCCATAGCAGAAATGGCCCTCCACAGTGTTTTCGCTGTAAGGACTACGGGCATTTTGCTAGTGTGTGCCCATCAGAAGGGTTCTGCAAGATAGGACCCAATGGCCTGCCTGTCAGGCCAAGGGATTCTTCAAAAGATCCTCCCCCTGAGAGTCAGTGGGCCAAAGACAAGGCCGCACCATCTAAGTCTTTCAACTAGATGGACATCGCCCAGGGAGCCCTGGGAGCGACCTAGACCGTAAAACTGGGAGTACTGGATCTTCCCAGTTGGGCTCTGGAAGCCAGATTGGTCGAAAGACTGAGCCAGCCATTCAATCTTCCAAAGATGAACTGCCGAAGCCTACTCCGACTTTGTCACCTTCTGCTTGCTCCTCGCCAAAGAGAGTGTGTTCTCAGTCTAGGTTCAGGGACCATGTTGGTAAACCATGTTGGTTAGGCTAAATGTTGGATTAGGACAGTTGTCTAAGTGTATATTAATAGTTATTATTAATAGTTATTATTAATTGTTATTATTAGTCTATTTCAGGATTTGGCCAGCTGAGGTGGTTATGTGTAAAGTCACCCAATTGTTTGCACCGTTGCCAGGTCCTGTATTTTGTACATGTAACACCATTTGTGCATATCTGGGATCCGCATGTTAAAATAAATAACAGTTAACCTTGATTCCAGAAAGGCCAACCTTTGGTAAGGTGTCCGGAAAATATTTAAGCTTTTTTAGGTGATCCGGGGCATACTGCATGTACAAATTGTTCCAGTGCCACACATGGCTGTATAATGCATTACTGTGTAATGCGTGTTTACGTATTTATTGGCAGTTCGCCTCTGGTCCCCGTTGGGCCTAGATCTTCTGCAAATATACATTCATGTATCTGTTATAATGTTAACTTAAGGGTTTTTACAACTGTTAACATGTTAGTTATTTGTAACTTGTAATATTAGCGGTTATCCATTACCTTGTATTTGGGTTACAGCTATGTTTACAAATTCACCGTTGGCTGTCAATCCACGTGTTAGTTGTTTACTAAACTTTGACTGGTGAAAACTGGGCATTGTGTAGCCAGGAAACTGGTGAGAATGCCTCAATTCACACACCATACTGGTGTAAAGAATAACACTTTAATTTCAGCGACAAAACCTTGATTAGGATGTCTGCTGGATTACTGAAAAGTGTCCGTGACAGGCACCTGTCTCACCTTTTCGCGTTGCGTGTGTGGGGGGGAAGGGCCCGGCTGCTGGCACAAACATCAGTATAACTTGGCCTGTGGGCAATGTATTCCATTGCCTTTTTGGCGAAATATCCTCATATCTGAGCTCTGTTTGCTTATAAAGTTTAAACTTTCTGCACTTCCCCAACAATATGCGGATGGTGTATTCCAGGCATGTCTAACATGCCACAGCGAAGCGACACCCATTCGGTGTGTATGCAATGCTATATATAGGCCTGTTTGGAAATTACCCTTCCTGGCAGCAGGCCGTTTGGTTGACTGTACAAGGTTGACCTCGCAGTGTCGGGTCACAGGTTGGTGCCACTAGGTGTGGCTGAGTAATCCGGCAAGGAAAATGGGAGAAACTTTTGTCTTCTGACAATTGGGCCTGGGTATACTTGTTTTGATTTAATAAATCGTGGCGTTAAGCTGTAATAGTTATAACTCCAGGCATTCAAGCACTTTATTTATTGATTTAATTTGGTCAGTAAAACGAGTGTATTTGGCATCTGTTGTGGAAAAACTGACGTTCGTAAAATTACGTCATTGGGTTTTTCCCAACTCCCTTACAAACAATAAGTTACCAAGGGAGGTCAGGCGAATTTTGTACACTAAAAAGCGTCATCTTGAAGCTGGGGTTTAAAACGAGAAAGATGTGTGAGATTTCCAACTGAGTTTTGGCGAAGTTTTGCTGTGCTTCACACTATAATTCGTTCGATTTGAATATATCAGACACTAAAGACAGTGTTGTTACACATGCAGACACTTATGAGAGCCTGATAGATGACATAGATCAGGCGTTATGGGCAGACACTGATGCAAATCAGCAGACTGGCCTATCTGGCCTCTTTTTGCAGGAGACTGTACAGGGGAAACTGATACTCCTAAGCCCCAGGAGTCCAGTGGGCAAAACTCAAATCAGAAAAAGAAAAAGAAGGCCCCCAAAAAGGGCCAGAAGGTCACCCCTCAGGGCAGCCTATAGGGCAGTCCCAGTCTTAGCACAGGGCTAGCCATCGTGGGGTCTGAGAACAGTACCCCCATTCTCCCACTGTCCCCTTATGGGAGTAAACAGCACCCTATCTGGTGGCAGATGAGGGTGGTAGTACCACTACTGAAGAATATTGTGGGGTCTAGCCACTCATCTATAGACGAAGGCCTGCTATCTGATACCAACAACAATAGTTACCCCCAATGCGGGTCCGGCAGAAGCACATGACTCTTCTGGAATTTCCGGAAGTGTTCAAAATCTGTCACCACCCACCCAGTCTGCCATGACTGGTATGTTAGTTGACCCTTCAGTGGAACGTCTGGATGATCTGTCCGAACTACTGCTGTCCAGAACTACTGGAGAACACAGTCTCAGGAAATTCCGTATGCAAAATTTCCATAGGCAATGACTTCCACGCGGAAGATCCGGTCAATAACCTGCCCACAAATTCTGGACAAACTACAGGGCTATCCGCCAACATGGGGAGCCCACACACGGAAACCAACAACACCAGTTCTGCACATCTGAGAGCCCAAATGAACGTTTCCGATGATGAGGGTACAAAGGACAACACCCTCAACAAGAGCCCACCACAATGGGGATAGAAGGATGATGATCCATTCCCCAGGGATGAGGGCATCGTAAAGGTCTGGATCAACCAGATCTATGATGGCCAGGATGCCATACTCAACCTGAAGGTGGGGGACCTGACCCTCCCGCTAGTGAAACAAATAGCGAAGAAGGCCCAGTTTGCTCCGTCAGAGCAGCCCTCACGCACCCCCGGTGTGTGGATCTAGACTATCAAAGATTAGGCTGTACTTGTGGCAAAGAAGTCCAACGGGAGTTTGACAAGGAAGAGAAGGACTACCGGAAGGACCCCAATCAGTCAGAATCGGATGTGGTTTACATGGTCGAGTATATCGAGGGTACCGATGGGGAAGGGTCAAACCTTTCCCAGTCCAACACCAGCCCCTCCATTGAGGGCAAGGTGTCATCATGGCGATTCACCTGTCCATACCTTTCACCTCAGGTGATAGAAACCAGTGATGGGTGGTACAGTGTGGAAGTCTGTTTCAACCCCAGTCAGGTGGCCCCAGAGGCTGCTCAACAGCAACCACCATCTGCTGATGGTGGCTTGGCATGGGGTGGGGAGGAGTCACTTCCTGCCCTCCCCAAGGACCGCCCTCATTACAAAGGTCACGGTCTCACAAGGGGCCTGCTGTACGACAGCACTAGTAAGGATAATAAGGGCAAATGCCCCACACTGTCCGAAGCGGACCGTCACAAACGCTATGGGGTTGTGGCAAGACACTTTGAAGAGACAGTGTTCTGGAGGCGGGAAGTGAGGGAGAGCCTCTGCCTTCCCACCACGGACCACAGCCCCTTTAATTTCTTCCCCTCTAAGGGGTATGGAAAGTGGCTTGCACATGGTGCCATACATTGTGTGGCACCATTGGCTTTAGAGGTACCCTACCTTGATGGCATGGCACAAGAATCCGTCAAGGGTGACCATTGCTGTGATAGTGCGACTGGACCGGGAGATGCAATATATCCCAGATCAGAAGTCCCAAGTCTTTAATGACGATGGGAGCCTATGTGATGGACAGCGTATCTCGCAGTTTTCGGCATCTCACATGCTGTTCTCGCATGGGTGGGGTGAAGGCCACTGTGAGGCAGTATTCAGCCTGCTGAAGTGTTGGCAAGCCTTCCGAGGCTTGGAGCGGGTGGGCCAATGAACCAATCCAGCCATGCCAAAGTGGGAGTGCTGTCCTGAGGACTGCCCTAGGGCAGTCATCGCCTGGTCGACTGTCATACAACAGTCATACCTCCAGGTGGATAAAAGCCATAGAGACTCAGACGCAAGTGCTGAGCCAAACGCCGAAGGATGGCATACCATCATGGCCTCCGTCCAGGCAATCGGGATGGTGGCCAAGGCAAGGATGGCCACTGCTGCTGGCCCAATGTCTCACAAGACATCCGCAGACAGCACAGCCTGCTGAAGGCCCTACAGACCGTGCAGCAGTAATAGCTTAAGGCTGTGGAGGCCTCTCCCGAAGGAGAGGCCATTTAGCAGGGAGACCTGCCCCAGGACTCAGCTCCCCCAAACCAGGGAGAGCCTGAGGCCAAGGAGGAGGAACTGAAACGTCCTCCCCAAGGCCGAGGACGGTTTGGGCGCCAGAAGGGTGCCTGTTGATGCTCGTTTATTGAGCAGGTGACCAAGTCCCCCAGTCAAACCACCGATTGAGGGGGAGGTCCAAGTTAAAGCTGCCCTAGAGGTGCCCGGTGGTGTCACACCTCCAGACCCAGAGGTGGCTTTGATGTCTGTGTTCTGTGAGTGAGTCAACTACAATAAGGAGGCCTTTCCCCCTCCGTGTTGGTAGTACCCCCAGTACCAGGCATATGGCTGTCTTGCGCACACAAATGCCACAGGCGTGGCAGTCACAGACCCACGCAGACCTCCAAGTTTCCATGGACGGCCTGCTTGGAGTGGCGCATACAAGCCACATGGTAGCCGAGAGCGGGTGCGTCCAGTCCTGGGCCCATATCCGCCAAAACGTGGTTACCACCATGGGACTGATGGACGACGAGATCGCATGCCTGCACTCTCATCAGACCTTCCTTGATGAAGGTCATGCAGGCCCTGTGCTGGCGACTAGTCACCAGCTCAAAGCCAATAAGGAGGGTTGATTGTGCACAACCGAAACCTCAGTGAGGCCACAACAACTCTCTCGCAAGGGGAGATGGCCCAGGCCACGGCCTCGGCCCTCCTAGCTGAAGAAAGGGCGGTGGCAGTGGTCTGTGGGTCTGGGCAATGGCCTTGGGCCCAGGTGGAACCCATCCTCATGGCTCACTGAACTTTCACCTAGTGGAGAGCAGAGGAAGAAAACAAAAGACAACTCAAGAAAACCACTGGTTGGCAGGCGTGTTGTGAATGTAGATGTGTGTGAGAGGGGTACTGGGAGCTGTACGACCGGGCCCACATCTCTGAGGGCGCTAATGACCATGGGTTTGGGATCCCAGAGTGCCAGCGGTGTGGGAGGATTGACTGTTATTATTATTGCTTTGGGAGGGAGCCTTTTCGTTACCTGAGCTACTAACCTATGTGGCAGACCCATTAGTCGGTAGCCTGCAGCCCTCAGGCTTCGGGAAGCTCAAACCGTCGCAGCTCCAGAACTATTCTTCAAATCCAGAACTATCCAGGAGAAGCAATATAGCTGGATGCTGAACTTTCACTATGATCGGAACAATACGCTTGAATGTGGGTCTCACCCTTCCACTTCTGCAACCAGAACTGTATGCCAGGCCATGGCCTGCTATCCCAGAGGAGACTTTGGTGAACTGAACTGTCAGGCCAGAATCTCAGGATCCAGGAACTAACCCTTTTCCAGGGCACTCTATGGCCAGGATCCTGAATACCCATAGACTGAGTCGGTGGCTCAGAATTGTTGGACTGAGTTTTAACTCAGATAATAGATACTTGTAGGTAGGTAGGTAGGTATTTTATTTCAAACTGTAAACAATTATACAAATTCATAACAATTTTTGATATAAAAATAATATA
>JAAUYG010107837.1_pt1 | contig 11287 bp, 9 predicted proteins | sample 7278091 | NCBI WGS metagenome assembly JAAUYG01 (sample SAMN14350201, study PRJNA611818) | marine sediment metagenome | isolation source: surface marine sediment (0.6m) | place: French Polynesia: Moorea | collected 2018-08
CAATAATTTCAATTTCTTTTTTTTCGGGGGCACCATCCCTGGGGGGGGGGCTGGCCAGGGCCAACCGCGCGAGCGACAGCGCGACACAGCCGCCGCAGTGTGTTGAGAGAGGGTTTCGGAGGCTGCTCAGGTCTATCGGCACGCGGAGCAGGGTAGGGTCAGGTCATAGCTGAACACCCCCTCCCCTGTTCCCCTGTCTCCGTAATTTATGCGCAAGCTGGGAGCACGTGGGGGGCCGAGCTTCTGTCACGGGGCGGGTAGTGCGGGCCTCATTATTTTTCGGCCCCTCTGCGTCCATTGGCCCCCGGTGTCTATGTGACCCTGGCAATATACCCTGGCGCATGAATATGACTTACTGACAGCCGTCGCTTGATAATAAATGAGGCCCGCAACCAATGGCAGCTTTGCCCTTTGCTCCCGTACTTGTCAAGCCATTGTGGTTTTTCTGAACCCGTGGACCGCTTGTGCCTAATATGGAAGTGGTTGCCTTAGATACGGCCGGTGTCGAGATGTCGAGACAGGCCGTTTCTGGGGAGGCGTGCAGTGTGGGTGAACTCTAACCCCAACCATGAGGCTCTCGCCTCGCAAAATTACTACGCGCTTTGCAACCTCTGAGTCGGTGGCATGTTCTGGGGTTGAGGGGATACACGTCGTCGCAGTTCTGACCATCGGTGTGCGCAGTGCTGAGTGGCAGGTTGACGACATTGCCGCTTTTAAAAGTCAGATGCTAGCGTGTGCCACCACCACATATCACCAACATCACTGGTTGAGTCAACGTGCATAGTATTCAAGTCTCATTCGGACTTCGGCAACCTGTGAGTGCAGCTGCAGGGACCTACAGCAGTCGAGTCAAGTGCAGCAGCCTCAGTAGTGCAACTTTACACCAACTTCGAAGACTTGTTGGACTTGTGTGAAAAGCTGAATTTTTTTCAACAGAGAAAAGTTTTGACAAAAAACAACTGTGTTGCTATGACATCATTTTAATTTTAAATGATGTTTAATTGCTGAAGAAGACAGTGACTCAGGACAAAAAAAAACCTTTTTTCAACTTTTGCAGTTTTGTGAAAGAAGAATCAACTCCCGAGAAAAGAAGAATTCTAGTCGACAAAATACAGTGCTGAGAAGAGATATGGCTATGGTGAACACACCTGTTAGCCAGCCGACATCCTGGGGTACCCCGGCCGAGGAGGGACTGAAGAAGTCCTGGGGATCATCGGACGACAGCCTGAAGAAGTGGAGCTCGACGGAGGATCAACTCAACGGGGCAGTGACCACAACTCCGACTCCTGCTCCGCCACCTCCGCCGGCCCCCGTGCCTCAAACTCCGCAGACAGCAGCCCAGCAGCCCCCTCCCCCACCGCCCCCAGTGGCTCCCCAGCCTGTGACAGCGGTTCCACAGCCCCACACAGACGTGGTCAAGTACACCCCACCTGCAACGACCACTCCGAGCACCACCACGGTAGCCAGCACCAATGGCTCCACTAACTGTACCGACAAGGCAGGGGCGCAAATTGAGTGTGTTGTGTGTGGGGACAAGTCCAGTGGAAAGCACTACGGACAGTTTACCTGCGAGGGGTGCAAGTCCTTCTTCAAGAGATCCGTGAGAAGAAACCTGACCTACACCTGCAGGGGCAACAGGAGTTGTCCCATTGACCAGCACCACAGAAACCAGTGTCAGTATTGTCGACTCAAGAAGTGTCTCAAAATGGGCATGAGACGGGAAGGTACGTCCTATTGGTGTACGTATATTACTTAGGTTCTTATGCCAGGGGGGACCCTGATTTACTATGGGTCCTGGAAGTAACGTGACCAGGTGAAAAAATTTCCCCCCTGTCATAAGAGAGGCGAGTAGGATGTTAGGTTTGTTCTTGAATTTTAGTTCTCACTTCAACTTTCTGAAAAGTTGCATTATTTGTGGTTTTGTGTTCAAGTGGGAATGATTCACTGCAGAGGAATGATTTTCTGACACGTTTTGTGGGCTCAAAGAGAAAAAGACTGCAAAAATGCACTGGCTGAAAAAGTGGGTCTTGATGCTGCACGTGCAGCCACTAGATGCAGCTACTGCTGTCAGTTTTACACTTTCAACTTTAAACTAATTTTGATAAAGCCAGGCATTGTTATTTAAGACAGATGAAGTAGACGTCAGCGTGACAATAGATTAAGCCTACCTCCCTTATTGCAGCTACCTCGCCACTGCAGCTTGCAAAGAGCATTATTATGCATCTTGAATTTTTAATCAATTTTATAAATTTAGACATTTTAATTGGAGAATTTTTATTTGAAGAAGCGAAGTGGCTGGGATAAGGCTGAGGCGCTGTGTTTGGGTTTGTGGTTGGTAGGCGGGGGAGCGCAATGTTCAAGATGATTGAGAAGAAGGGAAAAGGCACGAAGAGTGATGAGGATGTGCTCAAGATGTATCTGTTGTTGTTTTCAGCCGTGCAGCGAGGGAGGATTCCCCCGACCCAGCACCCAGGATTCCCCGGTCAGATGCTCAATGGAGACCCGCTGAACGGACACACATACCTGTCTAGTTTTATATCCATGTTGTTGCGCGCTGAGCCGTACCCGACCTCCCGGTATGGCCAGTGCATGCAGCCGAACAACATCATGGGCATTGAAAACATTTGCGAACTTGCCGCCCGCTTGCTGTTCAGCGCCGTCGAGTGGTCACGGAATATCCCCTTCTTCCCAGATCTGCAGGTGACCGACCAAGTTGCGCTGCTGCGCCTCGCCTGGTCCGAACTGTTCGTCCTCAACGCGGCGCAGTGCTCCATGCCGCTGCATGTCGCCCCGCTGCTCGCCGCGGCCGGCCTGCACGCCTCTCCGATGGCTGCCGACCGAGTGGTCGCCTTCATGGACCATATACGCATCTTCCAGGAACAAGTGGAGAAACTCAAGGCCCTGCATGTGGACAGTGCAGAGTACAGCTGCTTGAAAGCCATTGTACTCTTCACCTCAGGTCAGTCGATGTCAAAGTTAAATATTTTCTTGACACTGTTGAAGGAAAAGTTTTCCCTCTGCATTGTCGCACAAACATTTGTCAGACTTTTAACTTTGGGTCCCAACATTTTTTCTTCTCAAGTTTTGGTTTTTCTTTCTCGGGAAATATTTTACTTGAGACCACAACACTCGCCTTAGTGTCGGTACATATCCTGATGCTTGGAATTCATGCTCTGATAGGATAGTCATTTTTCTTAAATAATGTGCACAGAGGTAGAAAAGCATGGAAGATTTAGAAAGAGCTTATTCCACCTGGCTTCACAAATACCCTGACAGGATAGATATGAAACAGGAGGGGAAAAAGATATTTCACTTTAAAAATCTTCACAGGGTGAAAGTAGAGTACTTATTTGTTGTTTACCAGTCTGTTTACTTTGAGTATCAAACTTCAAAGTTTGTACGGCAGTGCAGATAGCATTTTAGGATAGCTTGTCCTGAGCATAAACTTCAAAAGAACCCTCCGCATTGCACGAGTCGTGAAGACGGTATTTATTTTTTCACAATGCATCTCCCTCTGTCATTTGGGAGTGTGCTCGATTGTTCTCAAACATGCATGGTTATCGTTCTCTTGTCAGTCCCTGTCCCTCACACATTCTTCAAATTTACATTTTGTTTTTTCAAAAGAAGCATGTCGGAGGTAAAACCATTAAAAAGTGCGTGCGAAGCGTTTGACAGACAGCGAAACCATACACCCTGTTCGCAAACCCCAACAATCTAAAATTTATTCTTCCATAGACAGACCCTTCAGCTGGCCTGTCTTTTTCCGCCTCTCTTCATGGTAACCGTGTGCATTTCTGTAGACACCGGGATTCTTTTTCACAGCACAGGCCCAGTCAATACTAGCATCGTTATTTAATACCTCTTCAGAACAGCATTACGTCCCGCAATTGCAGTAGATTGTATTTTCTCCGCAAAAAAAAATATCGCCCCTCATTTATATGCAGTCGGCTCTGAAAAAGTCAATACGTTCCATGTTGGAGGGAAAAAGAGCACATTGTTCACAGATTAGGTTAGATATTTTTAGTTTGCAAAGAGCATGCCTCTTATGGCCATGTAAAAATAAGTCCTGTAGGAGCTAAATTGGAAAGACATGGTTTTGCGAGGGCCTGATGGTTTGCACCGCTCGGTGCCCGTGGGATGGACATTGTCAATTAGAAACCAGGGCCGCGCCGGGCCTTCTCCGAGCTCCGCGAGTAATGAATTGGCACTTCTCGTGGCTGGCGTCTGACTTCGATCAGAGACGAGAGTTTTTGTTTCTCTCCTAAACAGAACGTGACAGAAGAGAAAGAGAAATACAGCGAGATCTGAACAAAGCTGACCAGGTGCTGGGGTCAATAAATTTTGCGATAGTGAAGAGAAGTTTTCTTTTTCCGAACAAAAGCCAAAGAACTCAGAAGGGTAAATGAACTCTAGCACGTTATCTTCCCACTGCGATACATTTTGGAACATTCCGTTTTAGTTTGTTCCATCATTTTTCATTTTATGCCATTTTTACATGCTGCAGATTTTATTTCTTCATCTCAAAAAATTGTTGCGAGTAAACCACGACAACGATGAGCATTAAATTTTACAAGGCACAACATATTTACAGACAAAGCCCTTGTGTTCACTTTGTGCACGCGTCTGCATGAGTTTCTTTTGCTGCAATGCCCCTGTGCACTCGCAGCAAATTAAAAGGGACATCATTGAACGGTTGCTTGCCAAAAGAGAGGCCGGATAAGTGATTACAAATTTGTCTCTGGAGGAAGTTTCTGGCACAAGTTGCTTCAGGTGCGCCCCTTTCAGGCCTTTGTACTGGCGAGAGAAGTTGCTGCCATTTCCCAGTTCATTATTCACGTTGCTCGGCCCCTTTCTTCCACCTGAACTTCATCAGGTTATTCATCATTATCCGTTAATCATGCAGTTAGTACAGTATCAATTTGGGGAAATGTATCCCCTCTTCCTTCTGCAGTAAATGTGAGACTGATCAATTCCCCCAGAAGCGCAGACCCCGCAGAAATACGTTTGTAGATGATGTCTGCTACCTCGTCACTATCTGGAACCGATCAGGAAAATACCACTTGCATGTTGTAGCTCATGTGTATTGAGGCTGGGTTTCAATGAAAGATCAAGTCATGCCATGTCAATTGAGATCCCTTTTAAAAATCGATCCCACCATCATCATTTGTTGGCAATAGTGCTCTGTGTTTTTGGCCCTATCGTTGAGTCGTCAAAATGTGTACAAATGTGGAAATAATCCCACAGTCGGGCATGGCTGCTGAATGGCCTAGACTTAATCAGTGAGGCCACAGGCCAGTCACGGGGTCTGCAAAAATCATCAATGTTGAAGAGCCAAATAGAAAATCACTTTCCCGAAGAACAGCGCGAGCCTGCATGAGTCCCGCACAGATTTTGCGCCATGATTCCGTCATCAATAGGCCTGTCTTTCACAGCCAGGCAAAGCCCAGAAAACCAGGCGCTTGCAATGAAAATTCCCCCCAGTAAAATTGGCTATTTACAAATTTATGGACGTTTCTTCTTTTGCTTGAGAGATTTTCCTGCATGACAGAAATCAAGTAAATTAGAACAAAGTGTTTAGATCTGATTACTTTGTGGTCATTTGAGGAAGCTGCCTTCTGTCTGAGACCTGCTTCGCCCATCTGTTTAAGCTGTTCATATAGGCATTACAATGTCTACACATTATTCCAGCATCTAATCGGTTTTCCTTGGCAGAGCAAAAAAATCCGGATGTGTTTTTTCTCCTGTTGTCAAGTTCAGATGCGGACAGGGAAAACGGTAGCTTTCTTTGTGTGGCGTTGGCAAGCGCCGGCCCAAACTGTGAAAAAGCCCACAACATGTGTGTCGGGCTGTCATCTTAGACCTCCCAACACTGTGAAACCCAACTCTGGTTTACACGTTGACATTTAGGTTGCAAGGTGGTGAATGTCAAGACTGTAGACAGAGACTCAAGAAATGGGGTCTTCGCTAGCAACAGCGGAAACAAAGCCAACTTTTCTAAGTCTTCGATTGTTTACTGTGTATTTTTGTTGTTGTTGGGATAATCCAAGCACTGTCGCCTGAGCCTCCAAAAAGCTGTCGCCTTTGCCAGCAGCTTTATCAAACATTGATATAGGGCAAATGACTTGATGATCCCAGGGACGCGGGTCGTCATAGGTCCCTATTTAAATATTTACACAAACTTACAGGTGGATTTGCCTCAATAAAATCCCTGTGAAGTGCGCTGGAATATGTTCTTAATTGGTGTGAACCTCGGATATCATTTCTGACTGCCATTGTACACTTGCACAATTGTTAAGGGTGAAGAATGAGAAAATAATCAATGCTTGGAAATCCTAAGCAACAGTCTATGACAGTTTGGCTTCAGAACTACGTACCGAGTACCTATATTTATTTTATGATCAGCAGCTAGATTTTGCTCGTCACTCAATACAAGCTAAATAGGACGGTTATGCTACCTAAGTAGATCAGCTACGCTCCTATTACAATAAATATTATTGCCTCTCCACGTTACGTGTATATCTTTCAAGCATTGCACATTTGACACAGCTATAAAATTGAGTCGAACTGATTTCGTCTCAACAGAAAGAAAAAACACTGGCCCAGTAAATAATGTATCAGACAAAATAAGTTTGCACCAATGTGCCGCTCGGTCCCACTTCACATTGGGTCAGAAAATTTATGATGTCTGATAAGAGGTGCGACACAGAGAAAACAAGCCTTCTTGATCTTTGCCCTCTGCACATATTTGTTGTAATATTTTTTCAATCGGAGCAAGAAGCAAATTTGAGCATTTTTAACATTCCTCTTTTTCTGAATTGAACATGGTAAAATGATAACGCCACATCATGTAAGGAAAAAAATCAGTTTATGGATATTGTTGTGGAGCGAGGGGTATTTTGCAGATGGAGCCACGCTCCGGTGCTTGTGTGTGTGGAACTTGTAGTAACGTAGTAATGGCAGGACTTGAATGGCGGCTGACCTGGTGACTCTTGCCTCCCCAACACAATACAATCAATGAATCAGACTGCCATCACTGCTCCAGGCCTGTACACTGCCGGATACACTTCCAAAACAAAAACCAATACCAAAAACATTACAACAGGGTTTTGGAAAAAAAGATGCTTTGTCTCTTCAAAACCCAAATATTTCTTGCAAGAAAAGTGCTTTTTGCACCAATGTGAATGTGCGCATTGCAGTTGAACGAGCGACAGAATTTCTGCATCTGCATTTGACCCACAAAGAAGCAGAGGGAATGTCAGAAATCAATCGCGTTTCACTGGCGAAGGATCTATTTAATATTCCTCTCAATAGCCGAGATGGGATTACAAGAGCCCAGGCTTAATTACTCAATATTCATTTGAATGGCACATTAGCAGGAAGCGAGTTTATGATAGGGCCTCCAGCCGCACTGCGAATGAGACATTTTTCACACTTGTTCACAGCTTGGGGAGTTCGCAGCCCATTGCCATGTTCCATTACGATATTTTCTCGCCCATTGCCATGATTTAAGCATCGGAAATGACTTGGGACGGTTGAGCAGAATCACTGACCTCGTATGAAAGTGCAGGGCCCTTTTTGGTCGGGATCCCAACTGTTTTGTTTTTCTGTTCAGTTTCTGTGACTTTTTGCTGCTTTGACGTTAACAGTGACACATCAATAGGTGGTGATGCTTTTCATCGTAGATATTTATTGATGGCGAGTTTCGTGTCAAGTCAAGTGATTACAGCTTGGAGCCGTGGAAAAAGCCGTACGGGAAGCAATGAGCTGTCTTGTTGAGTGACTGTTACAAAGAGAGAGCTTCTTAATGGTTTTGTGGTCTGTCAGATTGCCAACCCGGCCGCAGTGGGTGAAATAACGTAACAATTATCTCTGATGACATGACCACAGAAACCGCACTCATCTGTTGGGCGAGCCAAGTAACAAACCCTTCCACGCAAAGCCGCAGTAACGAGTCCTAATGAAAACTGACCATTAACAAATCCCAATCTGACCTCCCACAATTCCACCCAACAATCTGGTTCGTGGTCAAATTGGGGTTTTTCCGCTTTGCAGAGGAAATGCCGGTGACAAAGAAGCATACCTGGTCGGACTTTGGTCTGTCTCAGGCCCACTTTTCTTTTTTCTGCACAGACTCCTTCTTTTTTTCGTGTGGAAAGCGTAGGTAGTCAGTGCAAAAAAGTTGAGAAGACAACGTGTTGAGATGTTTATTTTCAATTTTCTATGGAACGTGATCTCAGCGTTGTTTTCTTTCAGCTTCTAAAAAGCACGCGCTTTGCAAGTACCCGCAGCTACTGAATAGCAAAGCAACACGAAAAAGTCCAGCCACTGGCAAATTTTCATTTTCGTGTCAGTGGGTCGTTGTACCTGGGAACTTTTTTACAGCTTTTGCTCTCTCCATGAATTGAGGATAATTTTTGATGTGATGCGCTGTTCGGGAATTCATTTCCCCCACAAGAAGCTGGGGTCCATTGAGAGACAGGAGCATGTAAAACGGCGGATCAGTGTGTACGTTATCATGAGCTCAATGCCACTTTCATGTTTCCAAGAATCCGGAGGGCCTCCGTAAAAATAGCAGACATTCATCTTCCATACAGTTTATTTGTATTTACCACGTCGTTGCAAGGCTAGAAACACGGGTGCATCTGAGCATTGCTTCTTGTAGATTGTAAGATGCAACGTACGCTAAGGGTTAGGGCGGCAGTAGAGGTTAAAACTCGTGTTTACTCAGACATTGCTAACAGCTGCTGGAAAGAAGTACCACCAATGCGACTGTTGAGAGACATAATAGATCTATATGAATCAGGTGCAGGCAGAAGGCCAGCAGGAAGTGCACGGGGTGGGCTGCAGATACCTCAACGTGGAATCCTGTGGGGGACTCGAAGAAAAAAGTGTTTGGTTAGATGCTGGGAAAAGGGTCACGTCGCAGTGTGATTCAAGACTGACAGTTGAACCTGTGCGGAATTTAGGCCTTTGGTACGGTGAAAGACTTCCAGCTAATCCAGGGCAGGAGTGGTGTATGTGCTTTTCTATCTTCAGTCTGCGAGGGTTCCGTTTGGATGAGAATACCTAACACCTCTGTTGCTTTTCACGGGATCAGACATGTATCACAACTGAAATTCCAATGTCAACATGCAATTACTGCGCCAAGTCCACGCGCAACGTGTGGAACAACACGCCTGAGCGTCCCCGGAAAAAAGTTGAGCTGCAACTGGGGAAAAAAGTAAAGGGTGTCTACATTATGCACAGTTTACTCTGTCACTTTCGCCTCTCTTGGGATCGTTGTACGGTTCCTGTGTAAACATCAGCAAGGGGCATAGGTTTGCAGTTCATACGAGTACTGAACGTGCTCAGATGCCCTTTCGTACTTACTCTTTCACCTTACCTTTTGCAGGAGCGTTCACAAGCTTAGGAACTCCTTTGTTTCCAGAAACTTTATTCCAGCAAAAAGAGAATCTAGGCACTTCAAAATCTTTTTTTCCATTCAGTAGATTTGAGTAGTTCGGGAGGGAAGTTGTCTGGAGATCTTTACTGGATTTTCTTGTGCGGCAGGGTTTGATGACTACTACACTGATTGACAGATGGTACTTCAGCCATCACTTTGCAATGCTTCCCCTCCTCGCAGTTCTGCCTGTATCCCACTTCACAACAGAGAAAGCATCCAGTAACCTCGACTCTTTTGTTTCTCACAACCCTCTTTTTTCGAGCACATATCACATGTCTTTTTCCTTTTCTCCGTCACCCTTGTAGGAAATCAATACATTTCGATACTTGGGAATTTGTTAAGTTCATTTTCATTGATCAAGTTTCGATTCCAAGACGTGTGTCTGTCAAGGTGGTGAAACAACATGTCAATCGAGGGTACCTGCTGCAAAAAAGGGGCTGGCTTCCAGAAGACGGTTTTGTGCAATCTCACAAAAAAAAAAAGAATTTTGGTGAAACAAACAGTGCATGCTACGTTTCGGCAGTAATTGCATCATTTCGACATTTACATAATGGGACACATATTTGGTTACAAAAGCCAACAGCTGCCTGCACTTTTGGGCCATTTGTTTTCCTTCTTTTTCTGCCGACTTGCATTTTTGCAGGAGCAAGTTTTCAATGTTCACTGAAAGTTCTTTCTCAACGTTTGAAAGTTCTTTTAACACTTCACTTGAGTGTTCAAACATTGCAGCACAGTTGAACCTCGCTGCATTTTCAAAACAGTATCTGGCTGAGCCTGCCAATGAAGGCCTGTTTCTCTTTCTGTTTTTGCAGACGCATGTGGTCTGACAGATTCCAACCACATCGAGTCTCTGCAGGAGAAGTCGCAGTGCGCCCTGGAGGAGTACGTCCGGAGTCAGTACCCCAACCAACCGACTCGCTTCGGCAAGCTGCTCCTGCGACTGCCTTCCCTCAGGACCGTCTCGGCACAAGTCATAGAGCAGCTCTTCTTCGTCCGCTTGGTAGGTAAAACCCCAATTGAGACCCTGATCAGGGACATGCTGCTGAGCGGGGGTTCCTTCAACTGGCCCTACATGGCGATCCAATAGCCACTAAAGGCGGTGAAAGTCAATGACGTCACACTCGGGCGCTGGTGACGTCAGAGTTTCACACGGACAATTGTCGTCAAGAGGCCAAACTGAACCCTGACAAAGAAAGAGGGTTTCATCATAGACACAACATGAAAAAATTTGTAGCGGCAGCAAAAAGTTTCTCCAGAGCGACTCAAGTGGCAGTGGAATCAGCACCCAACGTGGCGTCCCTCACAAACTTTGTAAGAGAAAGACACTCTTCACGAGGGGACGCTTCGTGTGGGGACTTTCTGAGGGGTTTGCCTTCAGGTGGCGTTCCAATCTTTTGGGTGGACTGTGTTGCTGCCAAGTTGACACAGAGACAATGGGATTCCTGGTGTGTAGAATACAAACACAGATGTAACCCGGAAGTGTGGTCACATTGTGTGCCATAAAAAATCCATGATAGTATTAACCGTAGAATGGCTGTTCACCGAAAGTTTCAAGCAAGTTTCCATGCCATGGTGAGGTTCAAAACCTTTGCCACTCTGCTCTGTGGGAAAGACAAAAAAAACAACCAAGTGGAACCCAACATAATTTTGTTGCTGTGAGCGTTTTTTGAAAGTGCTCAATCCTGTCTATTTTGTCACTGATTACAAAATGATTGACTGTCCAGTTTTGTACAAAATATGTCTCCTAACTCCAAACCCCTATTTAAAAAGATGATAATTCATTCAGATCATTGTATTGCTGTAGTCACGAGACTTTAGGTCTGTAAAATGAACGGTACTCTTTCG
>JAAUYG010086150.1_pt1 | contig 11286 bp, 8 predicted proteins | sample 7278091 | NCBI WGS metagenome assembly JAAUYG01 (sample SAMN14350201, study PRJNA611818) | marine sediment metagenome | isolation source: surface marine sediment (0.6m) | place: French Polynesia: Moorea | collected 2018-08
CCCCCGGAGCTATAACGCGCCCTTCATATAACGCGGTCCACCATGTATGGCTCCCAACGACCGCGTTATAAGGAGGCTCGACTGTACTCTGAAGAAAAGTTCAATTAGTGTCAAACTGTATGAGTACATGTGAACACCTTTGCCTTCTAAAAGACCTGCAAGGCCGGTTTCTTAAAAATCTTGAGTCCACTAGTGATATCAAGCATGGAAGAGACAATGGCTGCCAAGGTGATTAGTGAATTTAGTCTTTTTTTTTTTTACTTAAGATTTTTCCAGAAACTTTCTCCTGACACACAGCCGCTATTATTTCAGAACGAAAATCATTAAAACCTGTCTACCTGCACACTCCCTCGGGGATCATTTCCAAGTTGTTGTTCGAGGCGCTGAAGATCTCCAGGTTATGCAGTTTGCCTATTCCGGCAGGGATGCCGTTGAAGTCGATCTGATTGCTGTTGAGATAGAGGCGTTTCAGCTCGTCCATGCGGCACAAAGCTTGCTGAAAAGTCGTAAACACAGTTTAGCACCTTACAGACTGCTTGGCAGAAAAGAAGCACATGTACACTATACACATGAATATTGCAGACTAAAAGGCGGTGCACCATTTTACAGCTATAAGATCTTGTAACACTTTTTCACGCTGAATGGCCTATTGGCCCCGCAGATAACTGATTTTTCAAGGGTGAATGTGCTAATTTTTGAACTGCTACCTTGGTGCATTTACGTAAACAAAACATTTAACACATTCATGTGTATAGCATACATGCTAATAATGGTGTGGATACTACTTATATCAAGACCACCACCAGTGTAATGCCGATGGCTGACAGGGACAGGATGAAAGCATGTCTTCTCATTATTTTTATTTCTGACAGCTAGGCTTGAACAGTAACTGCTCAAACACTGACACTTTAAAGAACTGAACGGGTGTAACCAACACATGCTTGACAATGCTTACAGGCAAAAAGGACAATACCTACAGGCCCATACAGCAATACTTACAGGCAGCTCTGTTAAGTTGTTTCGAGAAAGATTCAAGTATTCCAGTTCGATCCAGTTGCCTGAAAAGAAAAACGTCTGTCACCATTAAGTAAGGTAATGTTACAACATATAAGATCCGATCAGTATTGAACTAACATAATACAAGTGTTACGATGAAAGGCATCACTTGAAACAGACTGCACTGTAACCTTCTGCACTACTGGAATATATGTACCTTTAGTTACCTCGTATTAACATTTATAATGCAGCTTATACTTCAGACGGTATTTTCCCTTCAACACAGCATATTTGTCATGCATATGAAAAATGCTGACTGTGCAAATACGCAGTATAATAAACAAGTCATTTCGGATGAACTTACGACAGTAATATCAGTTAAAGTGAGCAGATACAACTGGTGGAGAATCAGTGTTACACTAACCAATAAAGGAAGATAAGTCCGAGATGTTGTTATTGCTAAGGTTCAGTCTGCGTAGACTCTCCACTTTGTACAGAGATTCTGGCACCTGCGGCAAATCGTTGTACGACAGATCCACATCTGTAACAGACACACAATAAAACTCAACACACACAACAAAGGGAATACAGTGAAAGCTGTTTTGAGAGGTCACTTGCATGGAAGACCACCTGTCTTGAAAGACCACACTTCCAGCAGAAGGCCCCACATTTCAAATGCAATAAAAAAATTGAACCTGTCGCCCAAGACCTTTGACATCCCATATTTTTTATAGACAATGGGGTGGTCTCCTACTTATTACAATATAAAAATAAAAATTTAAATAGGTCTGTACTCTGAAAGATTCTACTGAAAATATACGTTGTGAAATGTAATGTCTACCCTTCTCATATCCTTTGTTTAATCATTAATAAAACTCCACACATCAAATCCTTTTGTGCTGCTATTCTCTATAGAATACTATAGCAACACTGGACGACAGACTGGAGCCAAGAAATGTGTTGTAACTTTTGTCTCTGGATTTTCTTCATACCCTGTAAGAATTTCAGAGACTCCAGTCCCTGAGGTATGTGATTCAAGGTCCGTTTCGTGTTCCTCATGTGCAACGTCTCCAGAGCGGACATTGTGGATAGTTGCCTGAAAAATCATAGGAACATCTGTAAATAGAATTTTTGTTTCATTGAAATAAATTTTAAATTCGGGATATGGATAACCCAATTCAGCTAACAGTAAAGTGGTCTCTTCGATTTAAGGCCCCTCCACTTTAAAAATTATCTCTTTATATATTAAGACTAACCATCATGGACACCACATATTTTCAATATATATATCTCTATTTTAAGACCAACCTTCAATTAAGGCCGTATCTTTCTGACTGAATGGGTGGTCTTTAATATGCTGAGGCCACTGTATTGATGATTTTTTTTCCAAAAGGAGAATAATACCTGTCAGATATGTGATGTTTTAAAGCATACCCAAGCAGAGGCAAACAAGGTGAACATAATGTCATACAAGGGTATTACAGCGAAATCTGTCTTTGGAGACCACTACCATGAGAGACCACCTGTCTTGAAAAACCATATCTTCCTGACAGAAGGTCATACATTTCCATGAAATTGTATCTGTCACCAAAGGTCACCTAACTTGAAAGACCACATTTTTTTTTTTTTGGCTAACGGGGTGGTCTTTCAAGACAGGTTCTACTGTTGTGTTACCTAACAAACTGTATATCCATGTGTATAGGTGTCACATCTGATACAAACATCGACCAAAAAAAGTCGCAATGCAGCAAGTCTTCAGTTTTAACTTTAACCCTATAATCCCTAAACAGTGAACTTCAAATCACAATCCTACAACAAGTTTTATGTAAACTACCTGGGTGTTAGTATGATGTTTTTAGGAAATTTTAAGCAGACTTTACCTTAACTGGGCATGTATAAGAGGATTATTGTTGAGGATCAGAGTCTTCATGTTCACCAGTCGTCTCATCTGGGGAGGAAGGCTCTCTGATGTGGAAATAAAATAAAGGCAAGGTTAATGACGAAATTCCATATTCATTGTTGCAATTTTGTGATATGAAATAATTCCTATTTAATTCGCTTTATGCAACAAACGAAAAAAGTAATAATCTCAACAATTTGAATTCATCACTTTTGAGAGAAAAATGCAGGAAATAGCTGTCATTAGTGTCATAACACATTAGCATTTTTAACTAAATTAAAATTTATGTCTAATCGATAAAAGATGTGTGCATGACTCATTACCTAGCTTATTATCACTGACGTCCAAGTGAGTGAGATCGGTCAGGTTGATAAACAGCTGATTGGGAATATTCTCGATTCTGGAGCATAACCATAGAAAGATAATACGTCATTAATAAATAAATTGAAATGCTACATAATATATAATTGTAATATTTAAGAGAAAACCGACATTTGACCCTTGGACTTTACTGACAATTTTCGATAGGCATTAACTGGAAACACAAAGAAACGTGAAAAAAACAAATACAAATGTATCCTAGATTGATGACGGAGGTAGATAATTATCTGTCTGGGTATAATAATTATTACAGCACTGAAAGGACAACATCACCTTATGACCTACATTGACAATTTATGACTTTCTTCTAGTATATAGTACAGCCAAACACAAGAGACACAGACTTACTGGTTGTGGCTGAGGTTCAGAACCAGGATATTCTTGGCATTCTCCATTTCTGGGGGAACCTGAGTTAATTGATTATGACTGAGGTCCTGGAATGATAACAAAAACAACTCCTATACATGATACACACATATATAGGTGTATGTACAAATCTTTGATTTATCCAGTCCACAACACACGTGATGCCTGACAAAACCAGGCCTTCAAATTCAATACATAAGCCCATCATGGATGTATTTATTTCCACAGATGGAGCAGGCATGAATGATAGATGATTGGTTACCTATTTCAATCCTCGGTTCACCTATTTCAATCCTCGGTTCATGTAAATGAAATTATGCTTCACTCACACACAGACATTGCCAATTAATTTGTATAAATATTATAGTGACACTGAAAAATTTCTTTTAGTTGTCAAGTTACAAGAGGACAGATGAGCACTTTTCGAGTTGCATCAATGGACTATCAACTATGCTTTAAAGAATTACGTCTCTATGGACAATTTACTTGCCATGAGCCGGTGACCTATTGCCAATGAAACTGCCAAAAGAAAAGAAGGAGCATACCAAAAATACATTTAAACAAACTGACCACAACTGAGAGATCTTCCAGGTTGAACAAATCCCCAGGAACGCCGGTGTTCTTTAGCCTGTTATGGCCACAGTTGATGACCCGCAAGTTGGGGAGTTGGGTAACATCAGGATGAATATCTCGCAAATTATTATGGACGAGAGCCAAGTGTTCCTGATAGGACAGAATAGCAGTCATATATTTCGCATTTCTGATACACAGAAAGATTGTGGGGTGCAAAAATTGTGTAAGATTTGCTAGCACCTTATATAAATGACACACATAACATACCAGATACGATATTAAATCTATAATCTACTGATACTGGATTACTGGTAATTACATTTGCATGTTGACTGATTAATTTAATATAAGTTGTAACTTTCGTTCAATCCAATCAATCAATCCAGTTTTCAGCATGTTCAGTACATTAAAATATATCTATTATATTTGGTATAACTCACCAGTTTCTTCAGATTTGACAGCTCGTATGGTATGTGATCCAGACCTGCTTTGTTCAACCGAATCCATCGCAATCCTATCATATTTGACACATGATAGGGAAAATTTTCAGTCTGAAGAAATTAAGAAATTGAAAAAAAAAAAAATTATGAAGTTATTTAAGTGTCTTTTTATTCAAAGCAAATACTTTAAACAGGTGGTGAAGTGTATTTCATATTATGGAACTTCTGGGTTGCATTTCAATAAAGATCTAATGAGCAAATTTTCATTATTAAATTGGAAGATGCTCACAACTTTACAATCACCCAGTGAACCATATTTCAATAAAATAATCTTTTTTTTTTCTTGTTAACATTCCTCTCAAATTTTCTGACTACTAACCTTGGGGCACTCATAACCAAAAATAATGTCCATTTGAACACTTTGTACATTGGTGTTTGCTTTACCTAGCATTGGAGATGCTGCTTCATCAATGTTCAACAGTGTTCGCTTTGTGAACTAAACTATGTGGTTACAGCTGCGACTTTCCGAAAAATAGTCAAAACCCGGGATTTTGTACAATGCCTACTGGACTCTATATCAAGCAGTATTGAGATTCCTATTGGGCTATTATCACTGTCAGTGATTATAAACCTAGATTATGCCCTTTAATTTAATTTGCGGCCACTGCCGGCCAGCCATCAGGTCGGTAAACAGGTAAACTGGCAAAGAGTCATTCAATCATCTGTTCACCACTGTTCATCAAGTTATCCCCAGCTACCAGCTATGCCTACATTGGCTACAATAGCCTACATTACGTTAGCCCCAAAGGACTGTCTACTGTATACCACTGTACAGGTACGTAGGCTTATACAACAGTGTACAATGTATAGTACATGTACCAGAGCTGAATGCTCTCACACAGTGCAGTTCTTAGACTGTAGCAACTTGAAATATCTGTTCGATTCAGTTACACCTTCAACAATCCTACTGTACATTAGAGCTATTGGACTGACATTTTACCATATGACTTTGCACTCATTTGACTATAAGTAACATTCTTTTCTAGTGGACTCTGTTTAGACTCCTAGAGCAGTTTACACCTGTTTTGGCACTGTTAGCCGGAAGACCTGTCTCCTGCAAGCCTTTAGACTCGTTTTTCACACCTTCTGACTGGACACGACATGATTGCACGGCTTGCGGAGGCTCGCCTGCCGCGTCCATCAGAAAATGGTAAATAGCTGCAGGCGAGCCTGGAGCCAGCTATTCCGGCTATGGCACTGTATGACCCTTTTGGTGTTGATGTGCCGTTAAACTTTGATATCATCATCATCATCATTTACCAGCCCGGGCTACCAGCAAAGCTATGGACATATACACTGAACCGTATACCTGGTATACCAGGTCCCTATACCTATTACCTGTATACACTCCGGGATACACTCATGCAAGTTGACACTGACAAAACTTGCAACTGCAAGTGACACTGTGACAGTTGCCAGATAAAACCGCTATAATGCCATCTCGTGCAGCAACTGGGCCTAAAATACCTTGGTTTTTAATCCCCGAATATTATCTCTATACATATTTAATAACAATACGTTCATTTCTCCATACCTTGAAATCATTTCGCGAAAAATCCACTCCTCGAACGAATGGTAACACCCCAGTGTCCGCCATTTTTGTTTACATTGCTTGCATGGAACGATCCATTTCGTACCAGCAATATGCAGACATGCACACTGCTCAGCTCGTCGGTTCTAGCCAACCCCAGGCAGGGCCCGGGGGGAGGGGGGGCAACCAGCAAGCGATGCAGTGTGGCAGATATGTGGGACCAACAAATAGTTATTAACAAAAAGTGATTAAAATAATGTGTAGTCAACCGGCTGAAAGACATGGATACCCAGAACTGGAAGAGTGAGATTAGCAGAAACCGGTTATGCACGAACTATAAACTATTTTAAAATGAAGTAGGCATTGAAACATACTTAATACAACTTGGTAGTATACTGCCTTAGTATAGATAGAATTACAACACTAGAACTTGTATTACAAGTGCCGGTAAAACACAATTTCTTGTGGATCAAAGAAGCCATCCTCTATATATATTTGTACCTATGTACCCAGCTGGTGCTTTCATTATCCGAACGGGTCAATAAAGCAGCTTCTTCTTCTTCTTCTTCTTCTTCTTCTTCTTCTTCTTCTTCTTCTTCTTCTACCAATGTTTTCCCTGGGATGTCTCCGTGGCTTTGTTGCTCTCCATGCAGAATCCATTATCCCACAGCCTCGAGCTCATGTACATGTGCAACCATCTTTGTGTGAAGATTCCTGTCCAAAACTTCCATGGATGGGGTTGTAGGTGGGCGGCGCCAGTGATTATCTAAAACTACAAAGTTGACACATCTTTTTACCATGAAATCTAAACCTGATCCGGAGTTCTTGTACAGTTCTTAGAAATATTCAAGTAAAAAGATTTAAGTTCAATCTGGGTGTATCAGTAAATGCAAAGCAATTGGAGTAATAAGGTCTCTCTTTCAGACACTACTTTTTGTTTCAACATCTGCAATCTTTATCAACATTAACGTTCTTAACAAATTCCTACCACTTAGCATAGATGATTTCAAAAATTAACCAGTGGATGATTAATCCAGTAACAATATGTTACCAGAAAGGAAGAAGACAAAACAGGTAGAGATCAGGCGCATAAGATTCAGCTTACACACACATGGTTAGGTACAAAGAATGGATGTTCAAAATAAAGGCAATGAAGAATTAAAACAGCAAACCAAACAGCACCAACAGTGCCAAGACCAGGGCAATAGCACTAGCCTCCCATACATCAGGGACCAACTTGCAGTCGTACGTGATATGACCATGAGTGGTTGAAAGCCGACTATAAGCCTGATTCATCCATCCATCCCATACATCAGGGAACTGTCAGAGAAACTCACACCAAATTTCTTATGATGTGGAACCGTGGGTGTTTCTTTAGGCCCTTCAATACCCTATAAGATCTTTGTCATTGTGCACCCTAAGGACATACCAAGAACCACTAGAAATGAGGTGTGATGATACATAAGATATTCTGCTAGAACTGTGAATAAACATATACATAGGAGCAACAGGAGGAACATTCGGTTGCAGGGTAAGGGAAAAGGCGTGCCAGAGGAAACCAACAACAGCAACGGGAGGACACATAATTAAGTATGAGAAGGCAGGATCACAGATGAAGAAGTGAAAGTACTAGCAATACATGGTAGATGAAGGGCAGGGAAGCAGTGGAAATAAGAACACACCAGCCAATTATGGACAGGAACAATTGATACAACCTCCCAGCCAATATATAACATAATCTCCATGCAGCAGTGACCCTCCCAGGGCATCAGGGGCCCGAATGTCCTGAATGCCTGGGCCACCACCCCTGAAGAAGCCCAGTGATGGTCAACAGCTCAGGAAGAGCTACCAATGTCCAGTCTCAGCTACGGTAAAACTCTTATGCATTATCTCGCTGTTTTAGGGAATGACTATCAGCTTCTAACTCTTTGTATTATTGCTACTGACCTAGCCAGCTGTCTAACAATGAGACTGCTATCGAGTTCTACTATAGAGTGATTGTCTACCGAAAAATATGTCTTTGTACGTTTACGCCTCTTTAGTAAACGTACAAAAATCCGGGACACAAATCTTTTTGATTAAAGGCTCACAACGTGAATGGTGCCGTTTTGATTTTTAACCCGCTGATGTTCCCAACGCAAAATAGAAAAGGTCCCTTCCGCTTTTTATGTGGGTTTTCCCCAGGCAACCAGTAGATTCTGATTGCAGGTTAACTACATCAATTAACAGATTAAAACTGATTAAAGCAAGCGGGGTTGCCAGGTTATACGTGAACGGTAAGAGCTGACATGCCTTTAACCAGTGTTAACCCCCGTGTAGTGTATTATTACGTTAAACATCGATAATGGGGGCCCTAGCCCAGGAATGAGATACATGACCACTGGCACCAGGGCACTGTGAGTGTTCAGGTGTTATCATCAGATCATTTATGACACATCCATTTTGTCGGACAGACATGCAAATCCGATCATTTCGTTTGGTCATCCATGCTTTTCGTGTGATGAAATTGCGGTAGGATTGGATTAGGGTTTGTGTATGGGGGCAAGTGCCAGGTGCATGAACCATGAAGATTTGGAAATGATCGGTCATCGATGATGATGATGATGATGATAATCAGTGATAATATGTTTAACATGTTTAACGGCACATCAACACCAAAAGGGTCATACGATGATACGTACAGTGCCAAAGCGGGTGTAATGGTAAACTGCCCTAAGCTATGAGTCTAAACAGAGTCCACTAGAAAAGTATGTTATGGTCAAATTAGTGCAAAGTCCAAGGTAAGATGTCAAGTCACATCTTGAAAAAAAGACCAATAGCTCTAAGCTCTAACATACAGTAGGATTGTTGAAGGTGTAACTGAATCGAAGAGATCTTTCAGGTTTCTGACATCGATGATGATGATGATATCAGAGTTTAACGGCACATCAACACCAAAAGGGTCATACAGTGCCAAAACAGGTGTAAACTGCACTATGAGTCTAAGCAGGGTCTGCTAGAAAAGATTATGGTCAAATGAGTGCAAAGTCAAAGGCAAGATGTCAAGTCACATCTTGAAAAAAAGTCCAATAGCTCTAACGTACAGTAGGATTGTTGAAGGTGTAAATAACTTGGAAATGATTATTATCAGCATAGGATACAGGGCTATCAAACACAGAAATTTGTGGATTTCTAGACATGACTCCTCCTGTACCGCCTTCGATTGGGATGGGCTGCACGTTAGCCCTAAGGGAGACAACTACCAGCATAGAAGATTTTGAGAGTGGTGCACTTATGAATGACGACAGTCATTATGAGAGACTACTGTTATGAAAGACCACCCCCTGTATTGAAGGACCACATTATTGACAGGACATCCCGCATTTCAATGCAATTTTTTTATTTTCTGTCACCAAAAACACCACCTGTTGCAATGTGTTGATTCCTACATGCACCTTCCACGAAGTCATGCACATCTGTATCCAATCCGTTCCTATCTAAACTTACAGCAGAAAGTGTATTTCTTAATATATTTTGTAGTGCCAGGTTTATGTTTAACTGAGTAGTGTTGTCCCAGTAGTTTTGCTTAGTAGCAACACTACTGCCAGCGACACTAACACTAATGCCATGAAAATGCAAGATGTCATCTCTCGCAGTGAGTGACGATGAAAATAGGGGTGAGCTTAGTGAGTATGAAGCCGAAGAAGGGAGTTCCAGTGAGGATGGTATGAATGTGGTTCTGCCCAAGTACTGAGCAATAAACGTCAATCGACCTGCACCTGAGGAGGACACACAATATATTGTCTGCAAAAGAAAAGTCCCAGATCTTTCTGGAAATCTCAACAATGCAAAGCACAGACTCATGATGATTAGCGATGTGCTTGATACAGCCATTCAGGTTACCCAGCATTGCCATTTCTGAGGTCACAGTCGAACATGGAACAGCGGTAGTCTTCATGAGACAGATTTGGGGGATTTGTGCTAATGCGCTATGTGTGGTGGGTTTCACCTCCCCCCCCCCTTCCTAGGGAGGGAAAGGAAAGGAAGGGAGGGGTGTGTGGGGTAGCAATATTTAGTTCAGTAACTATATATTGCTTACAGAAAAGGATCATGGTGAATCCTTGTGTGGTGGTGGTGGTGGTATCACAGTTTAACGGCACATCAACACCAAAAGTGTCATACAGTGCCAAAACAGGTGATAATGATTGCAATGTCAATTCAAGTCGCTACAGTCTAAGAACTGCACTGTGTGAGAGGATTGATTATAGGCGACTGTCTTTTCCTTTCACTTACCCCAAGGGCTCTCACCTCAGTCCCGCATGGACTATCTTTAACTTTTTCTAGCCCTGCAGGGCTGCCCCCTCAGTCCTACAGGACTGTCCTTTACTTTCACAACCTGTGTTGAGAATCCAGGTTAATTCCTACTGGAAATGGCCTCTGGCTGCCGGCCATTGAATTGATCCACATGGATCGATACCACTCGGGTATCCACTTTGACCAAATGTTGGAATGTCTTTTAGGATATGCTAGTTATGGGGTCGTGTCCCACATATAATCTTGCACCTCAGATGCAAAATAGGAAAGGACTTTGTTGTTGCCCACATGGCAGCACTGCTCAAGTGCCTACCATTTCGCCTCAGCTGCTGTACCTTAATGCACCTGGTCTTTAGGGAAGAACAGGTGGTGGTGGTATCACAGTTTAACGGCACAGCAACACCAAAAGGGTCATACAGTGCCAAAAGAGGTGATAATGATTGCAACGTCAATTCAAGTCGCTACAGTCTAAGAATTGCACTGTGTGGGAGCATTCGCTATCAGGCCAAGTCTGAACACAAGAAGCCCAGGGGATTGGCGTCCTGCTTGACAAGATGGAAGACAATGCATACAAACTGGATAACACAGAGATCTAGATGTATCTTTCACTCTAAAACCTGCCGTTTTTGAGACACAGATTTTTGAAAATCTGAAGTACACCGAATGACCCCAGAATGACCTTAACCACTGAAGTGTCAAAAGTACCCTGTGTACTCTGAATACTCACCCCCGAGGCCCAAATTTCA
>JAAUYG010047689.1_pt1 | contig 11284 bp, 8 predicted proteins | sample 7278091 | NCBI WGS metagenome assembly JAAUYG01 (sample SAMN14350201, study PRJNA611818) | marine sediment metagenome | isolation source: surface marine sediment (0.6m) | place: French Polynesia: Moorea | collected 2018-08
GCACGGCATTGCGCAAAATGTTTTTCCTTTTCATGCCTGCAGGCCATATAGCAACGGCCCGGGACCTTGGTAACGCAGCCGAAACAAACAATGGAATTACGTAAACATAAAGCAGAGGCGCATTTGCCGTTGGCTGAGAATCTGGGTCGGGGTCAGGGTGTAACATGCAAAGTTCAACGTTCAATAAATAAATTTATTGCACGATCGTTTCATTGGTAAAGTATAGGGAGATTTTCCAGGTATATAATAATTAAGAGAATACATCACTGTCACGTATAACCCACGGGCATATACCCAGCCTGTGTAGTGTATTTCACAGGGTGTATTTTACCAATGGTGAATGTACTGTAACTCTCAGTATATATCTTTCGACAGAGGGAATAACTAAAAGCACACCGAAATGAATACTCATGCTATATTTTTATTATTTATTTTGTTATCTTTTGAATTTTCTGGGTTAGGAAAGATTTAGCTTTCTGTCCCCATTTTCCAGGATGACCAACACATTGCCCTCCGGCTAATACTTCTTTTGACTGACCTGGTGACATAAACCTTCCTGTCCCTCAGCTTAGTATTCAGCTGCGGTGACTGATTCTGTTGTCACCGGGCTGTCACCGACAGTCCCGGCTGCCTGATAAACCACGGCAACAAGCGGGCTCGGGGACTCTTCAAGACGGCGTATGTGCCCTGCCATGGCGGGGATGCTTGAAAGTTTTTGAGTGTAAATTTTGACTTAAACCGCTATAATCTGAGCAATTTAATTGGCTGCAAATCTGCCTGATGTCAAAAACTTATGTATTTGTGTCTACTTAAGTCTTACGTTTTGGCTTAGTCATCAATGTGAGTAACCTGATTAGCTACGGTCGTGAGTTTTATGACTTAAGTAAATATTAGACTTAAGTATTTTTGAGAACCCCGACCCGGAAGGCGGCTCCCGGCCGTATTGCTTCCATGGTGCCCGTGTCGTGGCACTGGCACACGACATTATAGGCCCGGCCTGAGAGGGCCACTGTGGTCAGTTTATACGGCGAGTCACGCAGGTGTCCTGTGGTGTAGCTCCCCGAACCAGGGCCGGTGCCGCGAGGACGTTCACACCACAGTCAGTGAGGGGAGCCAAGAGCCAGGAGGGAGGCCGGATTTCCCTGGCACTGCCGGGCTGTGCGGTGTGATGGACACGTACTAATCACTGCTACCAGACAGGCAACCTGTCTTTCCACGACCCTTCTTCCGGACTCTAGTCAAGGAAAATGAATGGATTGCCCATTAGGAAGATTGCAGAAGTCTTGCTGTGGAGTGGCGGCCCTTACCACGCTACTGGATACGCGTCGTTTGCAAGTTCGCATTATTTGAGGTGGCGCGGTTTAGCCGCAGCATCAGGTGGCTTGCGCACCAACGGAGCACCAGCTGGGAGTGGGGAACGAGTCTTGGAGGAAGCTGTGACATTTCAGCCAAAATCTTTACAGAAAGGATTGTGTTAATTCATAGTATCTAGTAACATTGAGATTTTAGCGAGTTCATCTTTTTTCTGACTTCTTCCAAACTCTCCAGATGACCCGGATCTATAACTGGATTAGTATAGCGGTGATCCTGGTTACGGGATTTTGTGAGGCCAGGGCCACGTAAGTAAACAAGACTGGAGAAAAAAAACATAAAGAGAAATATATAAGGTGGATATTTTTACCTCTGGTTCAGAAGTGATCTAACCATATGCTTAAACATTGTGAAACCTTTCATTAAACATGGTTTCAGAAAACCTTAATTCCACTAGTGCTCTTAAACATGGGAAAAAATGGCTGCCGATGTTGGTTTAAACATGTTTTATTTTCCAGGTTTCCAGACGTCTATTGACAGAAATGTGGTCATCTCACATGTTCGCTATTACTAAACACGTATATATTAACTTGTGATCCACGGGCGTGAGGACTAAGGCATTAAAAAAGGGGGGGGGGATATGAGGGAGAAGCATAAGGACATTGAAAATAGCAGATCACACGGTAAACGATTTGTCTTTGGTATATATCGGTGGATAAATGTCAGTTTTACATTTTTGTCGTAACTGAGTTTGGCCAAGCCCCAGAGCAATACAGACAAAAAGCGTCGTTTAGACATAGCTCAGACTCAGCAAACATTGCCTTAATCTCATCAAGCATCTTATTTCGTTCGAGAATAAAGCGCTATATAAGAACTGCATATTATTATTTCTTGAATTTTGATAGTGCAGTCGAAAAAATAAACTTATTTCATCTTCGTTGCTATCTAAACATTAAAGGCATGACTGGCCACAGATAAAGCTAAAAGCATAGGGATGTTTATATATAAATGTAACACGTAGTACACAGTAGTAGAACAGAAAAATGCACGATTATTTACATAGTCAAGCGCAGCAAATATATTTAGTATATCTCCTGTATATCGCACAAAGGCATGTCGTAGTTACAGGGGTTTCTAAAATATCGTCTCTCAGATCAACGAGGTCTCGTGTGAAAGTAACAGGAGCTCGGTTATTCGTGTTGATGAGATGTCATAAACACTCTGTATATTAAAATTTGCTTGACAGTTGTACATCACACAACCTGATATTATACAATATTGCATTTATATTTTTGCAGTAACTTGATATTGGGTTTACAGATGCAACATGTCCGCACAAGTTCCGAATATCATTTTTCACAGTATAAGTGGAATTGGCAAATTTTAGGAAACGACTGTACACTTGGGAAGAAATTGGCTTTACATTGATAATACTATGAAGCAGGTCATTATGAATCCTTGGGTTCAATCGATTTATCCTTCGAACAGCTTTCCTCCATGTGGTGTAAAATCTTTCACAGTGTGTCGAAGTTAAATCCCATAGGCAGGTCTCATATAAAGACGTACAGTATATAGAAAGGGTGTGATGTGATGCACAAATGAAATACGACATGAGCATATTAACTTTCAAATTGTTATTAAAATCGTACGCATATCCCTCCACTGCCCTTTGTTGGGATTTAAGACCGACAATATGTCCCAGGTGTCTTTTAAAGTCTACATCATAGATCACTGTACGATTATGTACAATATACCGGTACTACTTTTCTCCCTTTTGATGATCAATCTCGAATACTAACAATTCACTCTTAGTGATCATATTAAATTTGATCAGCTTAATCCACTTAAACCATACGAATTCTGGCATAATTTATTTGACCTGAACCTCTGTCATCATTTAGGATACCGGGGTAAGCTGTTTCTTAGGAAACGTCGACTGACGTAGTAAGTTTTCTTTTGAATGTTTCAAAAGATATTGCATTTCTCAAAGTGGTGTGTGAATTCCAGTCTTGAATAGTTTGAGGAAAGAATGTGCAAACTTTGATTATGTGATCTTAAAAGCGCGATTTTCGTTACGCAATGTGCCAATGTTAATTATGGATAAAACAATTCTAAACTGAAGATATTTCTCGAAACTGCACCCATTTCTATCAATCGATTTCTAACCTGTGGCTTCAGACGTGCTTGTTACAGTAGATCAATTGTGAGAAAGATCGGCGGTCTGAAACATTTCATGCATCCCTCAAACGCCTGCACGCTTGCTTTCACTAAGAGAGTGCTGATATTTTATTTCTCCACGATCGCTGAGATAGGTTTTTGTTCTTGTTTCTTTCTTTTTCAGCGTGAAAAACTCAGAGATGTAATTTAAAAAGAATTTAATTTACATTTTACGCATGCGCAGTCTTATCAGTACTTGTGCAGTTATCATTACTGTACGCTTATGACAATAACTTCCTGTTATCCTGTGGGTCCCAATGATAGTTCCAGTCCATACATGTATGTACTAAACGAATTAAATCCTTAAAGCTCATTAGTATCTGAACCTGTACCGGGAAAGGAATTCTACGAATTTCCATTTTGCTCGTTGATCTTTACACCACAGTGGAAGCCTCCAAACTGGTTTAAACTGGTCACACGTGATGTAAACCTGGTCTCGGATTTAGACTGGGGATGAAATGCGGTCCAAAATGTACGATTTTACAAGGGACCTGGTTTGGGTGGCTAGCAGCTGGCTTAGGCAGGTGAAGCTTGAAGACAGGCGACTTACCATTGATTCGGTGTCGGGACCAGGATGAAGTGTATAGCACAGGCTTCGTAAACCCCACTTAAACCTGATTTAAGCTAATTTTCAGAACGGAACAGAATTGATTTGGAACTGGTCTCATCGTTGCATTTGATGGATGTGAAATCTCAGCTCTGCACATGTTCGGTAATGACATAGCAATTCTAGCAGGTAACTGTATAAAGCACAGGTCACATGGGAATCTGTGCATATGGTTTGGTGATGAAAGAAAACACAGTGTAACAACCAGGACAGAGTTTTAGATATATTCCGATGTTGTCGGCTATAGTCATGTGCCTAAATATAGTCAATTTTCTTTTCTTCTTTGTTTTCTTAGTTTCCTTTGATATTCCATATTGTGGTGTATAAACCTCAGGCGTCTCTCAGATGTTTCATTTTCAGCTATGTTACACATGTACTCTTGAGGTAACCTGACAGAAGTCATTAGCAAAGCAGTTGTTAAATGTTTGCCTCATCACCCCTCTCCTCCCCGGCACCACGGGTATTTGTCAACCATGTGATATTTACATGTGTAAGCATAATACTTTTAGTTATATCACTATTTATATGATGTATACGGCTTGGAACCACTAATTGTCACAATATATTATATATTAGCATGCAATACAATCATTTTTAATCCAGTAGTTACTAACACATGCAAGCAGACCCGGTTTCCCAGTTTAGTTTGTCCATGGACCTGGTCTGGTAGGAACCAATGACTGGCTATGTAACTGGTAAATTATCTATAACTCACGATAGTGTCTACCCACAGATTTCAAGTCCCCGCGCTGAATATTACTGCGTAACGCACTCACCCCAGCCCAAGAGGACCGGGATGTCGCTGGGGCAACGCCGCTCCTCTTCTGATTTCAGTTTCCATTGTTGGTGTTCACCGACCTGATAGCAGGAATCTTGCATTACGAGATGACCTTTAGGACCACAAGGCGCCACAGACACCACACCACAAGGCCCTGGTGGTGCTAGTTTTCCTGGTTATGCTTTTTTGTAACTCGTCATAGAGACAGTAATATTCGTCTTAGTGCTATATCTTTGCCCTGATATCCATGTATCTTAAGTCCCCAGATGGTCACCCGGTATAACCAAACCAGAACAAGTTGGAACCCTTGTCTGTGAGGACAGGGCCCGGTGGATTTATTGGAGGTCGCATGCTCCACCGCCTGTCCGGCTATATATGGCATGGTATGGTGTCTGGCAGAGCATGGTGCCTGTCCATGGAGGGAACGCTATCTTGATGGATTAAGGACACGATAGAGCAGACGGATACGGGAGAATCAAAGACTGAAAATAGGCGTACCAAAATCCTAGAATAGTATGGGACATGTTGAAGGAGAATCTCAGACAGGGTTTCTGGGCTTTCCGTTCACTTCCGAGCAGAAGTTCTATGATACTTTATTACCAACATAAGTCTTATGCATATTATTTCATACACAATATGCATCTCAAAGAGAAAAGTCCTTCCTTGAGCCGGGGTGGGGGGTGAGGGTGGGGGATGGGGTGCGGTGGGTGGGGTGGGTGGTGGCTGAAGCAATAAAACAATTTGGTCTAGGATATAAACTCACAAAGGCTCTTTGTATTTTGGCATTTTTGCGTCTGAAACTACGCATTGTGCTACGTTTGTGTATGTATGAGTTTGAAAACACACTCACGCCTTTTCTGGGGTGTACATATCATCCCACATGGGTCAGGTTAAGCGTTGACTGTATACCAAATTTACGTCCACTACAAAAACATTGGGATAATTTACGTACTTTACCGGGAATCACAAATCAGCCAGGTGTTCCTGTTAGCACTATGATTTACATACCAACCCACCCCCACCCCCAGGCACCCCATCCCCGTTTAGATCCAAGACAGGTGGGATTTACTCACTACCAGGTTGTTACATATATATATCAACGATACTTTCAGGTGGTTAAGTTTAATACTGAAGACGATTTGGGGCGTCATATCTAAGAGAGTTTGAAGGGGGTGTTCACACCAGAGATCCCTGTCACGTCTAGGTAGTAGGTCTCGAGAAAGGAACATATTACAGGCTACATATGTGTCAATAAATCAGGGTGAAAAGCGTACACTACCACGGCAGAGTGCAAGTGGTAGTGTACGCCAAAAGGTGCAAGTGGTTTTCAACATCGTATGTATTCTACTATAAACATACTAACAAAGGTATATGCCATTGTGAAAGTTCATCGTGTAAATGTTTGGCATTATTCCGTAATTTGTATATTAACGCACTGTATGTTTAATGTGGATACTAGGCTAATTTTCAAGCCACCTGTGTTGGTTTTCGCACCATTTTCAAGCCACCTGTGTTGGTTTTCGCACCATGAACACTGGTCTTGCTGAGCAAAACGGACACCTGTCTTTCCGGCTGTTTCTGTGTTTCCCGATGAGGAGATTCTTCACGGTTTCTTAAATTCACCGGCATATCTCCTACAAGTGCCTCCTAAATTCAATTTGGCGGTGGCTGCGTCTCGACGACATAATTATCCGCGCTAATATGGATGCAAAAGTAGACTTACTGGAGCACAGCAGTTTGTGATATTCGAGACAGCAAAGACACAACTCCTCGTTTCCACCGTCCAAGTGGCCTTCTTACATGTGTCTTCTAGTAGTGCGGATACGATGTAGTTTATTGGCTTGGTGTCATTGGATGAAATATATGTGATTGGTGTGAGCAATTGGAACTTATTAGTAATACATGTAAAGGTTATTAGATTACATCTACATGTACACGTACTACAGTCTCCAGGCGCTTTCTCGATATCCAGCAAAAAGATGAAAAAAAACCCCAGTCATTATGCATTGAAAATGACGACTGCCTTATGGAGCAGTCGTCAGAGACTATTAGACTATTCCTGGTACCTGACTCTAGACTATGCCTGGGACAGATCTTAGAGACTAGATCTCTGGTATCTATAGTATGATTGGACTGTGGGACGTGTTAAAGACTAGATCTCTCGTACACATACCTGGACTCTGGGACAGATGTTAGAGACTAGATCTCTCGTACACATACCTGGACTCTAGGACATATGTTAGAGACTATGATTGGACTCTGGGACAGATGTTAGAGACTAGATCGCTCGTACACATACCTGGACTCTAGGACAGATGTTAGAGATTATGATTGGACTCTGGGACAGATGTTCGAGACTAGATTTTTAGTACATGTGTCTAGTCTCTGGACAGATATTAGAGACTAGATCTCTGGTACCTGGGTCTGGTCTCTGGGAGAGATGTTAGAGACTAGATATCTGACACCTATGTCCGGAGCAGTTGTTAGAGACTTACGTCTACCATCAAGAGCAGATGTATTGTACACAAAGCTCTTGACACTACGGTATTGTCTTTGCGCCTATAGAATAATAAAATACGTCACAGACTACACCGTTATATACTACAGAACCGGAAGCAACAGAACGTCGCTGTTTATGGAGTACTACGGTCATTGTTAAAGTTATATTGTCGTAGTCTCATCCCACTAGTTACCCCTACAGGATATCGTAATGTACATACGGCTCCGAGGGAGTCATGCAGCATGTCTTCTCTACGTGGCGGTTCGTTAAGTCCTTTGCCCGTATTGGGAGCATGTTAGGATTATCTGTAATCTGAGTTGTCGCTGCGCTGGCGAGAAATTGAATTAGATACCAGACAGTGCAGACCCAGCCGCTGGCTGGGCATGCTGGGGTTCACAAACCAACAGGGTTTAATGACAGTACCGACGATGTAGTTTTCAGGCCAAAGGCCTGCATCCCGCCAATGAGAACTGCGCTTTCAACCACTGCATTATAAGGCGCTAGTCGAGCTTTATGGGCTCCCGCAGCCTACATGCTCTGACGACAGACACACAGACACAAGCAAATGGCTTGTCTTAAAGGCACGAAGGGGTTGGTCTCAGGGGATTAGACTTTTTAGAGTTTTATAGCGGACTGATGCCGCCAACCGGGTGCCTCTATTAAGGTTGAAGAAGACTTATTAGCCTGACTTCAGAGCTAGATTCAGAGGTAGATGAGGCGGCTGGTCCAGACGATTTTCAGAGTGGGACAAACACGTCACTGTAAACTGTACATTGTCCAATTTCTCAGTAGTGACAAATATACTTATCCCGTTTGATGGAATTGTCTGTACGGGAGAGAAAATAAGAGTGTCGGACGATAAATCTGGGAGAACAGAGAAACTTGAAGACGAGGAAGAAGAAAAAGAAAACCAATAGCAAAATAGCTTGGGCTAGAGGTGATTGGGGTGCCAGACGATACGCATTAAAGAAAGAAAGAAAAAACAAAAAAAAAAGGAAAAAGTAGAATAGTTTGAGTAATAAAAATATATATATATAAAAATATTTCACCGAGACAAGTAATATGCGGTAATAAACGTGAAAGAAACAAAGAAAGAAAGAAAGAAAGAAAGCAAGAAAGAAAGCAAGAAAGAAAGAAAGAAAGAAAGAAAGAAAGGCAATAGGTCCAGGTAATAACAACGTGTTGCTAATTCTGAAAAAAAAAAAATAATTGGCAGGTACCATGAGGATCAGCCACCGTGGTCATGAATGTTTCCCGTATCTATCATGTATCAGATGCCCTTGGTAACCCAAGATCCATGGTCGTGTAAATCCTCCACATACAATATGCTACAATACACGGCTGCTTTTTTTACGCCATGACAGAGCTCTTTTCCTTTCACATAAGCTTGGTAGCAGGTTGTTTGGAGCCTTTCCGTGAGTACTTCACAGTAGTTAGCTCAGTGCTTACTGGATGGGTGTTTATTATTATAAGAGTTTGTGCTATTTTTTTGGAGAATGCGACACACAAGGAGTCACGTTTCAAGCTGTGATGAGTCCTGTGGGACAGGCGTGAGGAAAGGGCGGGGTTGGATTTCGTCTCTAGGGGCACCTTGCTTTTGCCAAAGCGACAGGAAGGTGGCATTCTGGGGTGGCGTGACTGGCCCTCGTTAGTCCCAGTAACCTCAGCGGTCCCTGTCCTCGTCATTTCCTATTGGATGAGGCAATATGCCGGCTTAAAAATAGAGACAGATAATGGCACATAAACAGCGCTTCGTCGGTGATACAGCCAAGTTGAAGTAAAAGAGTAATTTTGCGTCCATTATGAGGTGATAACATAGGATCGAAGTTCAAGTTTGTTTTGTTTCAATGGATGGCACGATATTGAATAACTTGAAAGTAGCGACTACTATTATTAATGGTGTGTGCTCTGTATCGATACACGAAATGTTGTATTGGCTCTCTTACAACTGCGAAGATGTGTTCTGCGCCATGAGCACAGTTGTGGAATGGCGCAATGCAAATCTAATGATTGATTGATTGATGCCAAAGCCGACAAGTTTCACAAGATGTGTACGGCTGTGTTTACGTGTGACTGCATAAAATTTGAAATAAACCCAACTTACTGCATACGACACGTTATGTTGAATGGCGAGTTGTTTAGTCTACAAACACTCTGTTGTATTCTCTCAAGTAATTGCTAGTATTGTGCACTCGCGTACTTAGATCATGCCGAGTCCTATTTATGTCAACTTGACCATGCTGACATTACCACCTAATGTCCATCCTTAATCTTCTCTTCGCGCATGCATCTTTTCGAACTCGACGTTTAAGGGCCATCCGATATATTTTGCTAACTTACAGTGTAGATTCTGTGCTTGTGTGTGCCATTTGTTCAATTTTCACCCATTGGCTATTGCGTCCGTCGTCTAGTGGTACGCTTTTCGAAACTGAATATCAGTGATGCTTACGTCATTGGGCTTTATGCAACTGACAATAATTATCCGAGTATTTTAATCGTTTTTCCCCTATTAGCGCCTACCGAGAAGATATCTCGGATGAGAAGCGGCTGGTCCGTGACCTCGTGGCCAAGTATCGGCGCTTGGGGAGGGACGGTCGGCCAGTCCGGAACAACTCTCAGGTGGTGGACGTGCTGTTCGGACTCGGACTGATCCAGATGGAACTCCAGGAGAAATCCAATGTCCTGTATATCAGCGCCTGGACCAAGATGGTAAGCTGGAATTCGCAACACTTATTCTCAAACTGCATCTTTAAACCAAACTAGATAAAGATAACCCGGTGTATAGGGCTTGGTTATCTCCAGGGCTTAGTGTCTGCCCTGCCTTGGATCGGATGGACTTCATGTATGGATCGTAACGTGATCAATTTAGTTTTACCATGAGCAATACTATCCTGTGTTCAAACCTAACGGGCGGACAAAGGTCAGAACTAGGAATTCCTCTTCATTCTGGCATGCTGAACTGGAATACTGTGCTATCGCATTTTTGGGACACCACACATTTAGTAAACGGGCACCTGTTCAAGCGTTATAGAATGTTTCTGCTGTCATGCCAAGTGTGGTGTCATAGCATGTTGAGTTTCCAGAATAGTCCACGATAGGCGAAAGACAGCAGTATACCAAAAAAAAGTGTTTGTTGCTTGTTGGAGTTGTTAATATATCACTTTCCCATGAATATATGTATATGGAATCGTTTTAAAATAATTATTCTGCATGCAACCCAGTAGTCACATTGTTTTCCAGGCGTTTCGATTTTTTTTTTTCATGAGAAATAAGTCCTGCCGCATGAGAGAGAAAGATAGAAAGACAGAGAGAAAGAGATAGAAATAGCGAGGGAGAGAAAGAAAGGAGAGATCGAGATAGACCGAGAGAGAGAAAGAGACAGAAATACAGAGAGACATATATAAAGAAAGACACAGAGAGAAATGAAAAGAAAGAAAGAAAGAGAGAAACAGAATAGACAGAGAGAGGAAAAATACAGGAAGCTAGAAAGACAGTGAGAATATAAAGTAAAAAGGAGAAAGGCAGAGAGAGAGAGAGAGAGAGAGAGAGGGGGGGGAGAGAGAGAGAGGACTGTGCAGGATACACATTGTCACAGTGTCAGGGTCTTGTGATCGAATTTGTTCCTTCAGTCTCAGATACATCATAAACTCTCCCCTGTTTTAACAAAGGGATGCAATAAAATCAGTCATACATGGCAGGAAACGTCATATCCAGATGATTGGAGTGCAATTTAACGGCATGCCATTAATATTGCCGGTCTCGGGTGTCCGGTGTCGGCCTTTGAGCAGGTTAGGAAAGGCAAGAAGCTCGACAGATACACCAGCAACACAAGAACACCAGCATTTAAAAACCAGTAACAATTAATATTTGA
>JAAUYG010218108.1_pt1 | contig 11284 bp, 7 predicted proteins | sample 7278091 | NCBI WGS metagenome assembly JAAUYG01 (sample SAMN14350201, study PRJNA611818) | marine sediment metagenome | isolation source: surface marine sediment (0.6m) | place: French Polynesia: Moorea | collected 2018-08
ACAGAGCCCAGTGTGAATGGCCACAGAGCCCAGTGTGAATGGCTACAGAGCCCAGTGTGAATGGCTACAGAGCCCCAGTGTGAATGGTTACAGAGCCCAGTGTGAATGGCTACAGAGCCCAGTGTGAATGGCTACAGAGCCCAGTGTGAATGGTTACAGAGCCCAGTGTGGCATTTGTAACTGGTTTGATTCTTGTGTTATTTTATACATTTTGTCACATATCTTTTTACTATACCGAACATTATGTTGTATTTAATAAACGTGTGTTTGCACGTACGGCCGTATCAGGTTTTCAAGAGAGATAGTCTGCTCTCGATTTAAAACCACAAATGATTACGCTATGACAGCCATACAACTGTTCCGTGATTTCAAATCGGGTCTCGATGTTCAACGTTCGGTACTTTAGTCAGAGCCTCTACATTGTAGTAGTAGTAGTAGTAGTAATTTATTTTCAAACTGTATATGATGTATAACAATAACACTTCTTAATACAAGCGTATTTGGAGAAAAATAAGTATATACAGTTTGCGGCAAATATCACAGCAATATTGCTGTTACTGTGGAGAGACAGGCACACCTGAATGTGACAGTTTGCCAATGACAGCCTTGTGTACAGACGGATGACTAGTCACAGAAGGAGACCACAACGTTCTTTATATGAATAAGAGTAATCAGCTTTCTGTTTTCTCTTCAGATCGAGTTTGCTGTTGTTTTTGTATGGTTTGCCGCCGGCAGATGCGATTTAAAACGTACAAAGTGACAAGAAACGTCCTTTGGGAAAATTTCGTCGCTGTTCCTAAATTTTGTGTTTGGGTTTCACGTGGACTTCCGGTGTATCCACAGGCAGCTTTCTATGTCAAGTTTTGTTTTATTTATTTACTTAATTTAAGGCCAATAAGCCAAAATGAAGACTGTGTTAATGGTGGCAGAAAAGCCCTCGTTGGCTCAGTCATTAGCAAAGATTCTCTCAGGGGGGCAATGCACCAGTAGGAAGGGTTTCAACTCTGCTTGTTCTATCCACGAATACACCGGTCGGTTTCCTCCTACGGGAGAGCAGACCCGCTTCAAGTTTACATCAGTGTGTGGCCACGTGATGAGCTTGGATTTTGTTGGAAAGTACAACAATTGGGATAAAGTAGATCCGGTATGTATCCATCACGGTTTATTCCTAGTAGTGTTTAGCATGTTTATTATTTGGAATTTATGGCATGGGTCTGGTATTCAGCGATCCAGTGTACGGTGAATCCGCCCCCTCAGACAACCCGCCCTAAAATTGTGTTGATCCGTCCTCGACCTAGGTGTTCAGAACTTCAGAAGTTCATACAAGTGAAAACAAAGTGTTTGAACAACACTCAAGCCCCACCCCCACCACCACCCCATCCCCACCCCCCAATCGTTTGAAACAATTATTGAAAACATGGAAAATGCGAGACGAGTCACATTAGTAACCTGGCAATATCTTCCAATAGCCCATGCTTCTCCATTGAAGTCTGCAATTGCATTATGACGTGAGCCAAAAAGCAAATTGTCATGATTGTGATTGGGAGCTAAAACTGGGGCTATTTCACGATGTAGCCTTTGCTAAGGAGTCATGTCTGTCAACATGGCAGATAAAATACAAAAACACTTCTCAGAAAGTGCCTAATTTTGGCAGCGCGGGTCATTTTGAGGTTTTGAGGGCGGGTCGTCTAACAGGGCGCGTTCACTTGTATCCTATGATCCTACTATAGTAGTAACCCCACACACCCACCCTGAAATAGTGCAAGACGTTAGGTTTAGAAGACTTACACTTGTATTTTCCTTGGCTCTTCTGATATGCCCTAAAAAACAGGCACGCACTGTTACTTGGTATTCCAGTAACCATAGTGATGTGATATTCCAAACTTTCTTGCAAGATAGCCATTGACTATACACCAAACCCTTCATCTATCCAATGTATCCCTGACTACAAAAACACACAAACGGGGTAAGTATTTATCATTTTATCTCCCAACTATGTATAAATAAACTTTTCATAACCTGAGACTGCGGTAACAAATTCAAATTCTTACTTTTTTTTGTAAGTTGTTAGAAAGTGGCTCCGTGCCCCTGAGCATAAACAGTATGTTACACATGTTAGAGGCCCCTAAATCATGTAAATTCAATTGCTACCTATGTCATAAAATGGTTATCAAATTTTCACGTGGCTATCAACACCTGCACCAGGTGCATGTACCAGCCCCCATGAATTTTGATAACGTAAAATAGAACTTAGAACATGTAGAGGATATTAATATGATTAAATTTTTAGTTGTAACGCAGCCTCTTGTCTTTCAGGTTGAACTCTATAAAGCCCCGACTTTGAAGAAGGAAGCTACACAAAGTCTGAAAATGCCTGCTTTTCTGGAAAAAGAAGCCAAGGGAACAGACTACATAGTGTTGTGGCTTGATTGTGACAAGGAGGGGGAAAACATCTGCTTTGAGGTGCTCGACGCCGTACAGTATGCCATGAACCGTTCACGTCAAAATGAGCAGGTGTGTTATGATGTTCATGGCGGTAATTGTTATGCATGTTATGGGAGTTTATTAACTACTAGTATGTAGTATCAGGCAGTCGTGCAGCAATGCTACCTCTGATGCTTGGGTGAGACATTGATCTCTGGCCTTACTTTAAAGATGTTAAAAATGAAACGGGGCTCATGTTTCGGTACCTTTTGTTGCCAAACACATATGCTGTGTATTTACATGATATAGGAATATGTATTGTTGCATTACTAATATGAAAGAAATTATAGCATCTACACGACAATGCATGATCTATTGGTCACATTGACTGCTATAATAAACATGATAAAGTTTTCTTTTCATGAGAAGAAATAAATATTCTCCTCATCGTTTGCTGAGCAGAATTCTTTTTCACTAAATGCACAGAACACCATGATCATCACAATTGCGCAATACTGTATTACCTCACTTACCTGTTTGTTCAGACTGTATGGAGAGCCAGGTTCAGTGCAATAACGGAGACTGATATCAAACGAGCTTTCAACACACTCGGAGTGCCAAACAAAAACGAAGCCATGTCCGTGGATGCAAGGCAGGAGATGGATCTTCGTATTGGCTGTGCCTTCACACGATATCAAACCAAATTCTTTCAGGTATGAAGCCTCTACCTGCCAAATGGTAATATAATCAGCCTGATAATTACATGATATCGTATTTGCAGCTTTGTCATATGCTCAACTCTATATATCTCAAAATGATAAAACTATTAGAGTTTTTCAATAGGATTCATTGGATACCATTTTATTCGAGAGGGCTTTTTCAGCCATAGATGAAGTTAAGAAATGAATAGAATGTATCCATGATAACAAGCCGCATATATGACTGCATTTTGTATGTAAAACTCCGTTCATGAGCCTGGATGATGACTGAACTTTTGGTTCTCATATTAGAAAGATTTTTCTTAAGCTTTAAAATAAATGTACCAATTTGTGTAAAACGAAACCTCACTGATTGGCATTGTCAGTAATTGCTGTTATGTCCGCGTTACATGTAGTCCAGGGTAGGCGTTCTCGAAAATACTTAAGCTTAAGTTTTGACTTTATTCTTAGCAAAACTTTAAGATTTAAGTGTTTTTGAGAAGATCAACCCATTGTGGCTGCAGCCTTGAAGGCCATGACTAAGTTATCAATAACCAGTCACAAAGTTTAATTTGTGGTATCCATAACTTCTACAATCCAGGGTAAATATGGTGATCTGGATAGCACCTTGATCTCTTACGGACCGTGCCAAACCCCAACTTTGGGCTTTTGTGTGGAAAGACACGACCGGATTCTCAGGTTCAAGCCAGAGACGTATTGGGTCTTACAGGTTCATGTGAGTACTGGGAATCGGAATGAAAATTGTGCTCTGCAGCCATTGGATGCAGTGGTCCCCTGCATTTTAAGACCACCCATTTGGCTAGAAAAAATGTGGTCTTAAAATTCAAGGTGGTCTTAAAATAAGAGGGTTATTTTTATTGAAAAATGTAAGAGTGATGTCACTGATATTTGGGCTAAAAATGAAGTGAAGATGGAGGGTTCTAAATCACATCAACCACAGTATGATCATATATCTTGTCTTAAAACGGGGAATTGTTAAGTGAAGTGGGGGTGGGGGGTGAATCATGCTAAAGTGTTCAACCTCTCAAGGTCATATCACTGACTGCAATTTGGATTCGGTGGTGCATGCAGGTGTATGCAGGTATAGGTGTTGCGAGTTGAGGTGAGGGCGGGGTTAAATCAAAGGGACCACTGCACATACTGTATGACCATATATATCTTGTATATGGGTGGGTGGGTGACGGGGGGGAGGGAGGGGGGAATCTGTGTACATTGTATGAGTCATTGCATCATGTGTGTTGAGCACCACACCACTGGTAACATTTAGGGAGGTTTTGATAGACCTGCCAAAAATTGGTTTGTTCAGGGACATACCTTGTGGCCCAATAGGAACATAATATGCTTCTGATTGACAAAAATAGTTCTTTCTTTCTTGTATTGAGGTCATTTTGTACAGTACTGTCTTCATCTGTAGCCAGCATAGCAAGTAACATGAGTAAAGCAGCGTACATCTCCTAAAATCATTTTGGCATTTGTCTTGGAAATAGACCAGGTACCAGGAGCCCGGTAATTACCGGTATCTTAATTTCTTGGGGATAAGACGGTGAGAAGCACTCTTTCAAAAGAACCAAAGGCGAAACAAATTTTAATTTTCGTGGTCAGGTAGCACATCCGTCGGGCAAATCCCTAATCTTGGACTGGGAGCGGGTGCGAATGTTTGATAGGGAAGTGGCACAGATGTTCCTCAGTATGGTGAAAGGCCAGGATTCAACACGGTCAGTACTCTAAAATACAGCTACATATACAATGATATATCCCTCAATAATAGGGCTCCACATGGGTAAAAAACGAAGTGCCACATGGCCACTTTAAAAGTTGTAAAAATCCGATGTGGCCTTTTATAAAAACTGTAGAAAGTGACGTTAAAGTCTTATAAAAAGTGACATGGTAACACAGGGAAAAAATAAAAAGTGACGTGTGCGTGTGACACAGCATAAATTATCTCGACCCATGTGGAGCCCTAATAATAGACATATACAGGAAAAAATCTGAATTCTAAAGACATTTCCGATTGTAATGTTTCGAAGTGTTTTTTTGACTGTACAGTGATACTTGTCACTACTTGTCAGAGACACTGTCTTGAAAGAAGTTGAAAGCACAAGTGTTTCTGGAAGAAGTGCCTGTATTTCAGGCTGACTGAACCTGTCACCAGAGACCACCTGTCTTGAGACTTTGAGAGACCATATATTTATGCCCTGTCGGCCAACAGGCTTATTAGTTAGGATTGGCGCTACTGTATACAATTAATATGTGAAAGTACTTATGAGTAGTCATTTATTTAATACCAGTATTCTCATTCTGTAGAAAATGAATCGAAGTTTTAGTCTTGGATAAGTCGTATTTGGTTCTGGATTTATCTGTTGCAGAGTTTTAGATGTCACGCAGAAAGAGAAGACGAAAAGTCGACCGTTGGCTCTCAACACAGTCGAGTTGCTTCGTGTTGGAAGCTCTGCGTTAGGTATGCTGTATCTGTTTAATTGTAGTCTGATGTATAGTATCACTGTTCTCCTTGGAGGACGATACGTCAGTCCGGACTATGTGTCGTGTTTTACGTAATTTCAGATGTAAACGTAAACTCGGCTGCAAATATGTCGCATCAGAGTATACATGATATAAGTTGCCCAAAACAATATCTGTATAGCCTGTGTTGTAATAGGCAGCAATCATAACCCCAACCAGTGCAAATCAGTGCGAGTTTTACAATCTTTTGGGTCAGAGAGCTAGATATGAAATAAAAATACCTTCAACTGGTTTGAATAATCCATATTTCATGTTGACTTCATGATGAAATAAATTGTGATTTATAGGCCGGCATCTATGGTACTACTACTACTGCTACTACTACTACTACTACTACTACTACCGGTACATGTACTACTACTACTACTACTACTACTACAAACTACATCTACCACTACAGTCAACCCGGCTTTAAAGACCACCTGTTTATAACGACCATTTCTTACAGGTCCCCTGGAGTATACTTTCCATGTTATTGAAGCTGTCTATCAAGACCACCTCTGTATAAGGACCAGATTTTGTTGGTCCCTAGGGCGGTCTTTATTTACAAGTTTTACTGACACTGTACTACATCTTGTCCATTGTTTTTCAGGTTTCAGTCCCCATCATACCATGCAGCTGGCTGAGAGATTGTACACCCAGGGTTATATCAGCTACCCCCGAACTGAAACGACCTCCTACCCCGACAACTTCGACATCAAGTAAGTCCACGCATGGCCAAAGCAGCAACAAGTGATAAGACTTGTGGCCTTGGTAAGCTAATGCCTAATAGCGATCTTTGTAGAAAAAAATCTTACTTTTCAGTTGGTCTTCGGGCTTTGGTATGAAAAACTACCTGGCAGTTTGCTTAAGTTAAGTTTGACTTAGTCATAGGATACTTTTAGAAACCCAAATCTCCACCATACACTCAGGTGCGTTTGAAACATGAATTTAAGATCATCCACAGTCAAGCCTGTCATAAGATATTTTTAGAAACCCAAATCTCCATCATATACATGTAGGTGCATTAGAAATATGAATTTAAGACCACCCACAGTCAAGCCTAAATTGGTCTTATTCTGAGATACATGTAGTCATATTTTGAGATACATGTACATGTAGTCTTGTTCTGACATACATGTAGTCTTAATGCTGGAACTATACAACTCTGGTGAGTAATTTGTGGTTGCCCAGTCAGTGGTCTTTTTTCAAGGGTGGTCTTATTCCCAGGGTGTTCTTGAGGTGGGGTTAACTGTATGCACAGAGAGGAGTGGGAGGGGGGGGGACTTTGCAAAATGCCTTAGATGATAGACTCGGTATCATAAATATGTAGATGTGGAAGAGAGAGAGAGAGAGAGGGAGAGGGGTGTTTAGTGCTGTGCAAACAACAATGGTCTTATTCATGGCAAGAACAAATTAAGAAAATGTGGATTCGAATAAGTTAAAAATTAAATTAGGTTTCATATTGTTATCAAAGACATGTACTTTTGAATTGAGTTGCATCAATATTGCTGTCGTCATTTTCAGAGGGACAATACGGCAACAGAAGAACAGCCCTGACTGGGGTCAGGAAGTACGCGATCTGTTGGAATATGGACTTCAGAAACCAAAGTAAGATAGCCAGTTTATTGTCACTCATAGGATAGTTTGAAGAGAACTGAAATATAAATTTTAGTGTAATATTTTATACTTGAAAAGCAGGCTTGCGGATTGCTATGTTTAAATTAGTATAGAGTCTGTACCAAAGACTTAAATTAGTATAGAGCCATGTACCAATGGGTATTATAATGGTAAACACATAAATACATGTATTGTATGTGTGAAATAACATGGTAGAATTTCAAAAGTATGTTTTGAATATTTCCCAGTTTTAGGTTTTCATCTGTTGCCTTGATGGCATCTGTGCCTAAATAGTTACCTATAATAATAAAAAAAAAATCTTGTTTGCCAGTTGGTTAAGTTACGGCTAAAATTGCTTCATGTCCAAACTCTGAACAGAATTCAATGTCACTTTGATCAGAGCAGTCTCAAGTTTGTCTACACTGTTGAACTTGCCCCATGAATATTGACAGGAAAGTAATATATTTCACTAATGACCAATGTAATAATTCAGTGCAATGTCTTGTGTAATACCTTGTGTATTTGTACATGTAGGAAGGGTACAGATGTTGGTGACCATCCGCCCATCACCCCAATGAAAGCTGCCACTGAAGGCGAACTGGGACACGATATGTGGCGCATCTACGAATACATCACACGCCACTTCATTGGAACGGTAAGTGGGGCGTTTAATGTTCTAACCAGAGAGCTGGTGAAAGTACAGTGAGACTCACAGTTTATGATAGAGAGTTTATCATAGAGTTGATACCTCTGTTTTTAACACCTGTAACATGTGCAAAAATAGAAATATATATTGATTGGGTTTTGATAGGACTCCACAATTCAGGTCACTTTGTTGGTCGTGATTTTTTGCGTAATCCCCTATCTCTTAACAAATATATCCATTTCTAATCGCTGACATAATGCGTGATTCCGTATTAAAATCTTTGATGTAAGGCATGATTTCGCTCACCGCAAGACTTCCTCAATCATGCCAGAATCAAGAATTTTTTTTGACAATCATTTAATGTTATAGCATTAAACAAATGTCATAGTCGCCCTCTAATAGGGACACCCTATCTGCCAAACAATTGTGCCCTTATTAGAGAGGTGTCCTTTGGTGAGAAGGGGCTTTTCCTGCATTCATAGCACTTGCTGCAAAGAATTTGTGTCCTTTCTATAGAGGGGTGTCATCTCTAGAGAGTGTCCTTTAAGAGAGGGACCACTGTGCAGTGTATTTCCATTTCCAATATCAGTGAAGTTATTCTGGTTTCGCTATTTCCAGGTCAGTCCGGATTGCCGCTACCTGCAAACCACGGCATATTTCGAGATCGGCGGAGAAAATTTCAGCTGTACTGGTAAAACCCTCCTCCAAGCCGGCTACACCTCAGTTATGACCTGGCAGGCCATTGGACAAGAAGAGAGTATGCCGCAGTTCAGCAAAGGGGAGGAATGTAGTATCAATGAGGTACCTGGATTTGGTATTCACGTATGCACGTGATGCCAAACAGTAATTACCTGAAATCGCTGACATGTAGATAATTTTGTGGCTGAATTTACAAATAATGTTACGATGCTTTAAAAATAGTTTTAAGGAATAAAATCTTATAAGTGTGTATGTTTATTTGGGTCAAGCACAGCAAAGCATGATACAAGGTGCAAAATGTGTTGACCCAGGCTCTTCCCCGCGAATCATAGCATGATTGTAACTGGATTATGATATTACATTGTATACAAATTTCATAACATGTAGTAATTATGGTAGGAATATCAATTATCCAGGCAGAGAGAACCTTGATATAAATATTCATTGATTATTACATGTACATACATGTTTTATATCAGGAAAATGTTTAGTTGTCAAGTGGAGTATGCAAGAGGCTGTACTGGATAATTATTATCAATCAAGTAGAATATACATGTAACCCCTTGGAAAATATTTTTTTCAAGTTGTGATCGTGTGGAATACACTGACTCTCTTTCATTAATTCATTAATCCTCTTGTCAGTAATCCCCTAATCCTGTGCCACCCTCAGACCAAGCTTGTGGAGCGACAGACGGGACCCCCGGATTATCTCACGGAAGCGGAGCTAATCTCACTAATGGAAAAGCACGGTATCGGGACGGACGCCAGCATTCCCGTCCACATCAACAACATCTGTGAGAGGAACTATGTGAATGTCATATCGGGCCGTAAACTCAAACCCACTACTCTGGGAGTTGTGCTGGTGCATGGCTACCAAAAGGTAACGGGGGAAAACTTATCTGGGTCTGGGTTGTGGAAATAATCCTTAACTCTAGCAATGGAGTTAATAATAATAAATTTATTCGTACTCTTGGTACATAGAAAAAAGAACACAGTGACTGTACAGTTTCACCTACAAGGAAAGCAAATTGCTCACATTTATTTGCAGTTGTTATTCGCAGTCCGGAATACTTTTAGGAAGTACGCAGTTTCCACTAGAGTGCCTTAGCTCATCTCTCCATAACACAAAATCTCTAATTGCCCCTGCCCTTTATAACATTTCTAGCTTGCTTGCCTCTACCGGCGAAGGGCGAATCAAGTTAAGTTCACTAATTGACCTGGTAACCATTGTCTTTTTCATCCTTAAGATAACTAGTGGACTGTAACTAGTGGACTTAAGATTTTTGAAGAAAAACCATCCCTGGACTGTAAAAATATATATATATAGGGAAAGAAAATACAGTACCCCCCCCCCTCCTGAATTAAGACACCCATGGTCTTAATTCTGGGGGCCAGTTGTGGGTGGGTGGGTACAATCCCCAACCCATAAAACGCAAGATGGTAAAGTGAGGTGTTTTTTGCTGGCTATATGATCTTAATAAATCTAACGCAGACATAAAATAAAGCCCAATGCACTCACTCATTGACAGATGGTTGCTAATGGGGAAAACAGGGGTAACTGTTCTGCTCACACCACAAATGCCGAATGATTCCATATATCGGGTAGGATCTTGATAGAGGTGTAAAAATACACCTGTGTATATCTTAATACAGACCACGAGATATGCATATTGTTTCATGCTAAACTAAACTGGTTGTATTGCGGTCCACAGTCACAACTACAAACGGAAACGGTGGGTGGCCTGCAAGGCCGATATTGTAACAAACCAAGCTTTTTCGTTGCATGACATACGTACCAAAATGTTAAGGCCTGAAGACAAAGACGTACCTTGTGTGTATTGTATCTTACAAACTGTATCTTGATACATAATCGTATCTCTAAAAGTCATATTGTTACACCATATATTGGTTTCTAAGACTGAAGACCATACAAGTTATTAAGATCCACTACAATGCTATTCAACATATTAGCTTTTCTTTCTCACAAAGCTATAAAGTTTACAATTGAAGATCGGTTTTCCTTCCAGATTGACATAGACTTGGTGAAGCCCACAATGCGAGCTGCCGTGGAGGAGCAGTTGAATCTGATCGCGCTCGGCAAGGCCAACTTCCAGATGGTTCTGCAACACGGCCTGGATATCTTCGAGAGGAAGTTCAAATACTTTGTCAAGAACATCAATGCCATGGACGAACTGTTTGAAGTGTCATTCTCACCTTTGGCAGAAAGTGGAAAGCCGCTATCAAGGTAGTGCAGTCTGGGATTGCGTTAACATCCATGGGACTTGTCGGAGTTTCTGTTCTAGGAATCAAATTGGTGTGGCCTTAAGCACCATTAAATTTCAAAGCTTTTTTTATGTGACTTTGCCGAGATGCCGCAGTTTCTTTAGGGCATCGACACCGTTACCTTGGTTACAGTACTAGGCTTCTGTTACAGAATCGTGTCTTTTCAGCTGGCATCGGTGACAAAATCAGGCAAATCCAATCTCAGATTGCTTAGGACTTTTCCCTGTGTAATACTTTACTATGGCTATTGATAGGATGGAATGGAGTCCTTTATTCAAATTCATGTATATTCATCACCTAAATCGGTGTCAAACCATAACTCTCTGCCGTGGCTCCCGGCCACGGATCCCTAGCCGTCTGAAAAACGAAATGACCCGGCCAACCACCGGTCATG
>JAAUYG010267830.1_pt1 | contig 11283 bp, 8 predicted proteins | sample 7278091 | NCBI WGS metagenome assembly JAAUYG01 (sample SAMN14350201, study PRJNA611818) | marine sediment metagenome | isolation source: surface marine sediment (0.6m) | place: French Polynesia: Moorea | collected 2018-08
AAATGCTGGACTGAAGTTTGAAGAAATCATAGTTATATCATTTACAAGCAACCAACACTGAGCATATTCCCTACATGGTGGAGAATCCGGGTATATTCCCTACAATATTGTATTTTAGCTCATGGATTTCTGACCCAGGGATCTGACGAATAGCATGCAAAATTGTTTATACGTTTCTATTTAGTAGATTTAAACCTCTTTTTGTGCTACTCTTTACTTCAGATGTCTCAGAGTAATACTAGTAAAACAATCACTCATCAAATATTGAAATAGATTTTGACACCGTTTCTTTGACCACTTAATGCATATTCAAGGCACAGGCGCCTCGAGACGCCCCCCATTTCTGAACAGGTGGCCACCTTTCCTGCACCCCCAATGGACAACCCTTAATAGCGTTTAGCTCTGGGAAGTTGCCTTTATGTGGTCAATGACAATGGACACAACCGGCCACTCCCCGCCACTGGCCGGTCCATCCCTGTCAATGGCAATTGCGAAGGCTACGCACAGAGAGCCCATGGGTTTGACCAGGGCAGAAACTAGGTCAAATTCCACAGCAAATCGGCGTTTCATTACTGCGGGCTGTGAGGTCAGCTTGCCCTAGCTCACGGGTGACTTGGGGGTAGTCTAAGGGGAATCCCCCCAGGGGGGTCCTTCCGTTTTGCATCCGTTGGAGCGCTGTAATACAGCAACAGCAGCTGCAGCTGAGTGCCATACAGGGATATAATCACTAGGTCAACGGTGTCGTTAGAACAGTAACAATGAGGTCCTGGGATGTTTTGGACCAGCAAAATAAATGGACGCCAGGATCACGTAAGGAGTCATTGCTTTATCGCAAGGTGCTTATTACTGGGTATCATGCGTATAGCAAATCAATAATCCGGGACCTCCAGATGAATTAACATCCACAGGTCTGTACTTTAAGATGCTGTCACTGTCTTGCTGATAAAAACTTTTGTGAGGTTTTGTTATTTTGCCATGGATTAATCTAAATAGTGACAAGTTATTGGGTTCATCGTTCATGTAAGACGTCATCACGAAAACTTGGGGTGGGGGTGGGGGGTGGGGGTGTCACCGAAGAAGGAGGCTTCCTAAGGGTGCGATTTTAACCCATACCTTTTCTGGTTAAGAAAATATCTAATGCTATATAGCATACAAGTCCAGCGCCTCTACTGCTTTCACCACTGAGGCCGTTCGTCCATATTTCAGCTCTCTGCTTGCTATCATCTTTCAATGCAGTAAAAGGCAAGGCTTGTGCCTCCTATAGGTGAGTTAAATACTCTACACCATATAGTAGCAGCTTCTATGGTGATGTCTTATGTATTCCTCCTACAGGTGAGTAATAGTTATACTCATACACCATATAGTAGCCAGTTCTATGGTGATGTCTTCCATGAAGGAACAACCAGTTATTGCCATTATCTTGCAAAGGACTAAATTGTGACAAGTTAATATGTGGACTTAAAATCCTTAAAAATTTAAAATAAAGTGAGTTGAGAAAATTAAATGAACCTTTGGTGCACCACACATATTTAATACCACTAAATACCAAGAATAAGTTCATTATGGTTATTTTATAATTTTTTCTCCTAAGAATTCGAACTGGCGACGGAAGCTGTAAATAATGTCTGTGATTCACTTGGGTGTTTTAAGGATGTCATGTCATTAGTCAGGCTTACATGAGTTTCAAGCCATGTTTTCCAAGGATTACCCCTTCATACGTTGCTGCAGACAGTGTCTCTAATTAGTGCCCCCTGTAAGGCTTGGCTTGCCCAATACCTCTCCCCCCCCTCCCCTCAGGCTTCAGACAGACAAGGTTACAGAGTGTACAGGACAAGAAGAAATTGATTATCTGAGCTCAGCAGATCAAGCAAATCCCACTCCCTGGAAATCCCTGAAAATCGATGGGGGAACCCGGGGGCTGTCAAATTGCGGCTACCCGGTTCCTAGGGAGTAAACCTTGTGGAACAAGGGGTCGAAGTTCAATTTGCACACAAGGCCTTCGTTAGTATAGACCGCCGCACCTCACGCTATGGGGAAAGGCAAGTTGTAATGGCAAGCTACAAAGGGGGATGAAATTACTATGATCTGGTGAACGTAACCTGATATACTGGACAAACGCCAACGCTCTGATATTACAATGTCCGGTTTCGTGTGGGACACATGACACAATTGATACGCCATGTGTCCAGATGGTGCCAAACGCAAAGTTTTGTGGTGCAGAAAAGGCCCTTTTTTAAAGTAGGTGTCACCGCCCATACGCCTATTTAAAGTAATACATTAATATATGCATTGTGTAATATGAAGCTCATGAATCAAACATTACTACCGCCGTACACAGATAAATACTTTAAAGATGTCATCATTAGGCTTGGCCTAAAGGTACCTTTGTATTTCGAAGAAAAATGACAGAAATATTTTTTTTTTGTTTAAATGTACAAGAAGTACAACATGACCCCCAGAGTTGTAATTGTGCAATATCTGTAAAATTTAATTAAAAAAAAAAAAAAAAAAAAATATCTGTAAAATTTAATATACTCCCAGAGGCTTATACATGCTGGTGGTGAAATACCTTTTATTTACTTTAGTCACCTTTCACCATGTTCACATTCATGAATGTCAGTCTCACAAACACGCTGATTACACGGGGGCCCATCAATAACAATTTTCTGCTGCAGGCTATGACGTTACTTTTCCTATTCTTTGTTTACGTGGAGCAAACAAGGTCTTCCCTCCCCACAGTCCCATAGCCCATGGCATTGGTGACCTTGTATAAGCCTAATGACACTCCGGTCTTGTCACAAATTCATTCCCCTGGTCTCTGAATGGCCACCTAGCCGCTGACCATTGCCAACGTGGCCCGAGTCCGCCCGGTGTGATTCCAACGGCTTCCTGCTTACGCACTGACCACAGGAACTGCTAATACCGTACCACTATGTAACCCTGACCTTGTCCCGCCTGGGCCTGGTCAGTTTACGCTAAATTAAGCCAGGGAGTCGGACGGTAATGCCGGCAGACGATTTACTGCCAAACTGCACGTAAAACTTGGCACTGGAATGGTGGGCTGGGACCCGTGCCGACGGACGGCCCTCGGCTAAACACTTCACTTACCGCAGAAATTGAAGCCGTTACAATTTTAGTGACAGCTCTTCGAAATGACCCATGATGACGTGACTGTTATTCATAAAAGCAGCTTTTCAGGAAACTGATCATACCCAAAAGGAAACTTCACGAGCATTTGGGTCACAAGAAAATCACCTTTACATGTCCTGAATGCATTGGGGTATTTTTGGATTATGCAACATGAGGCAAAAGAATATATCACTGTCACCTAAAACTCAGGGCTTTCAAATGACGCCTACGCGACTGGGATTACAAGGAATATTATCACCTATTTATGCTACACCAAACAACATATGCAGAAGAAATTATTTTTCTTTCTTTTTTTTTTCGGCATCTTGAAAATCTTACTTAGATACGACCTGTGCAAATATTTATGATAAAAAGATATTAGCAAAACCCACGATCATTTACTCTTTGCGTGACCATAACAGCAGCTACAATGACATCTTTTTAACTTGGGCTCCAGGTGTGACAGGCCACGGACCGACCTAATGAGGGGACCCTAATGGCCTTGACATAATGGTGAGCGTAGGCGTGGCAATCGCCAATGGTTGTGCAGCCATCACAAAGCTTTTTCACACACACCCCACAATTATCCCTTACACAATAGTTACGATTCTATCACCTATGCCTGCAGCTGAGGCCTCTTGTGCTAATGAGGACAACTGCCGCGCCTAAATTAGCCTCTCCTGACGTAACTGTCTTTTACCCATACAGTACTGGACTGTGGCCTATTACTTCTTCATATTTGCTATACCGAAAATCTGGCAATAATTTAGTTACTGGCATATATATATATACCTTGTTTTAGGGTCGCGGATATTTTTTTTTAACTTTCACCCTGCTTCCTCTGCTTAATTACAATGACACTGAATGGTCATCTGTATGTTCACGGATGCACAGTGGGCTGGGAGTCGGACCATTGTCATTACGATGAATGCATGCGCTGTGAGAATTTAAAGTCCATTTAAAAAAAAAACAAACAAACATTGTGAACATATGTCAGTCACCCGGACTTCAGACTTCATCTTTTCTCTTGTAAAGAAGCCACTGAAATTTAATCAAAAAAGCTCCAAGGGGCATGGCATTCTGATACTAAAAGATGTATATCTTCAGCATGAATCCTTGCTGGCATCAACAGAATTATGCACCCACTTTGCACAGTTCTGAAAAAGGCGTGACTTTGGTACGGCTGTTTTAATTTTTAGTGGTCATACTAGTAGCCAAGTTTCGTAGTTCTAACACGGGCAAGTTTTGTCAGAACAAATATATCATTTTTTGACTGAGGGTCATGTTTATTCCTTCTGCAGTGTAACCAAGCCTGGAAGCTTTTGTATTTTTGTGTGCTTAACATATAAAGGATATCCAACAGAGATAACTTGCAAGAAAACATCATGGCTTTCTTTGTGTAAATAGCGGAGTTATGATTGCTTACATAAGCTTGGCTGATGAAATTTGCTCAAAATGTGCATTTTTTTTTTTTTTGACTGAGGAAAACATTTTGCGATAACTTTTTGAATTCTGTTGAGCCTCCTTTAAACATGAAAACAGGACGCAACAGTGAGACTGTGTGAGTCGCAACTTTTAACCCAGGCACAGGCTGTTCACACATTCACACCACACATACTATGGCAAATGACAAATTTTCTCAGAGTTTCCTTACCTGCAGGTCGTACATACAACATTTGTCAGTGGATCCTCCTTGTACAAACCCGGCTTAAGTGTCTCGATGAGCATGATTATCAAGGCCGGCCATAAACATTTCAGATTTATAACTCTTCCCACATTGTCTTCTTTGACTCCCAATCATGTCATAGGAATATTTTTGTGCCTGGTAGATTGAAATCCCTTAGGTAATTTTCAGACACTACCCGAAGCTAGATCACTTGACTCAGTGCAACCAAAGTCAATTTCTTTGAACATGTAATATATTTGTGCCCTGCCTTACCAGTTGACTATAAGTTTTCCACTGTGAGTAGTAGCACAATTTTTAAGATCCCTCCCCTCCCTCGGCCTGAAACATGTGAAAGGCATGATTTCTCACATAACCTAACCTTTCCTTGGACTTCACTGCTCCTCAGACTTCAAGTCAACAGAACAGAAGTTTTTTAACATTTTATGTTCAAAAAGGCTCCAATCACCTTATAATACTTTGGACAGCTACCATAAATGCAAAAGTGCATTGGATATCAACACACCAATATTTGGATGGCAGTGAAACAGCACCAAAACGTAAAACTTAAAAACATTTTGCAATCTTTGCTCACTAGCAATTTGCTGCAAAAGTCTTGGTATTTTCAGAGATGCTGACAATTTATGACTAAATGTACTTACATACACACACACACACACACAATTTATACACTTATGACAGGAGACAGACAGACACACATGAAAGACAGGACAATGAGACACGTACAACACAAAGAGCTACATACAAAGATCCTTCCACGGCATTGTTGCAAGCTTCTCCGGGCTGACTTTTCCCCAGAATTCCAAACTAAGATGTCTCGCTCCCTGGGTGTAAGGATGACCACTCACCTGAGCGAGGCAGTCTCCGTTGTTGGGTATTTAGTAACCCTGTGTCGGTGCCAGTGGCAGAGAGGGTGGAGACACACCCGTCTAGGTGGAGTGGTCACCGATGCTGGGTGCTAACACGTGGAGGAGTCCTTGGTTCTGACCTCGGTGTTGCCTTGTGTCAGCGTAGAGTAGCGAGGCCACATGCCGGTCAGATCCGGTGACTGGTGCCGTGATATGTCCGTGTGACGGCGACCACGTCGGGGGACCCACTCCTCGTGTCTTCCTCTCCACTAGCCGGCACTCCCCTGTCTGAGCGACTCGCGTGTCCCCAGATCCTCTAATGCTGCCGTCATCTCCAATGCTGCGTCACCACCAGCACCGCCGCCGCCCAGCAGTGGCAGCCAGGAGACACAACATGCCAAGGCAGGCAGTGTAGAGTTAGGCAGCGTTGTGAGTACCCTCCCGTACGTACGAGACAGGAGTAAACCCCCTGCCACCCCGACTCCCCGGCTCAGCCCTCACACAGAGCTGATCAATAAAAGCTGAAAGGCCCGCTTGAACTAGGGAACGAATTCCAAGTCCAACGCTGGCGCTGGCGGCAGCAGCCGCACATGTCTGCTGGCTGGTCACAGCCTCAGCCCAGCCTCCTCATACTGTGGAGCCAACTGGGCAGCAGCCTCCCGCAGGCAGTGTTTGCCGTGAGGGCAAAGCTTGAGACTGCTGGAGGCAACTGGTCCAACAGCTCCTGGCATCATCCCCTGCTGCCGATGGCCCAGGAACCTGGCACTGCCGTCTTAGAGAACTGACCGTGGCTGGCCATTGACTAGCCACTGGTCATGGAGAAATTAGCGTTGGTCACGGATTGGGGTTAACTCCAGCTGTTAGCAAGCTGGTCTCGCGGCTGTCTTTTATGTCTTCATCAGGGCTCCTCAAGCTCCTCAGCATGCCAGGGAGGAAAAGCCTGCCACTACAAAGGCTAGACAGTTAGGCACTGGCAACTGACCACTACACTAGGTGTCTATAAAAACACTCCAGGGGTTTCCATACATAAAAGCCAATAGCAATCCTCTGAGAACAGAAACAATCATCAATGCAAATAATAATGTCTCCTGGTATCTGGCCTGTTTGTAGTGTATTTGCATAGCCATTGCATATATGCAACAGCAGGTGTTGATGTTAGAGTGACAATACCGGCAGGTGTAGCCATCAGCAGGGTAATTAAATTTAATTCAATTTCTTGAATTTGCAATGTTTTAAGAGCAAAGGTTGTGGGCAAAACCGCCAGGATGACTACAGTTATTAGTGTTGAAACACTATACTCCTTGTAGATTATGGCCTATTTTCATGTTTAGAAATAAACTGGCCAGCACAGCCATTTTGTTTTGAGAGACCACATTTTGTAGTAAAAGAAACAAGGTGTTTCAAGCCCTATTCTGACTGCACCATGTGTGCAGAAAGATACCACCAGTAGTGAATAGTAAACGGTACACAAATAGCTACCTGGTCAAAGGGCTACTTATTTTGTGCTCCAGGCATGAATGTGTGAATAGCCCTGTCCTGACTGGGCAATGACGCCAATCCAGATCTTAAGTGTTCCTGAAAGCTGGGGCCTCACCCAGTGGCACATTCCAACAAGTGGGAAGGCCAAGCCAAAATGAAGCAGGCTGCAGATAGTAAACAAGGGTCAACATTTACCTTGCTGGCTGATGGCTAGCATTAATCGGTGAGCCTTTGAACTTCTCACCTCCCTATCCAAACCTAATCAATTCACCTGGGGCAGCCAGGAGGGGAGGAGAAGAATGGTGCAGTGCAGCGGCTATCTGCATGGCTTTGCCCAGGGTGCTAGCTACGCCTGCTTCTGGAATTCACTCGTCAAGAGATGGGATTGACCTCCTTCATGTAGGTTGGAGAAAGGGTTGGCAGGGTTAGCCACCCTCAGACAGGAGGATGTTTCCCCCTCCCTAAATCCTGGAGATTTTGACTTACTATTCCTATCGATTCCGGCTTGATGAAGCTGCGTCTGGGGGCAGTGTTAGCCCCTGGCCTGGGGGCAATTGCCATTGGATCTGATCAATCTGGCCTCGGTGGCCACGGGTAGAGATTGGGGGCTAAACCCGAGCTTGTCCCACTGGCTAGAATGCTCCGCAGCAGTGATTGCAGAGGTCTTTATGATGGACAGAGGTCTCCAGCCCAAACTTCAAATGTTCTATTTGTTTTACGCCAGACCGTGTCCTAGGGAGGCAACAAATCAGTTTGAATCCCGTCCTCCCCCTGTCAATGCCATAATAGGAAAGCGAGCTTTTATCTTGTTCTGCTTTCCATCCCGCCGCCCCTTGTACTGTCAGGATGATTTTTTAACCACAAAATAGGAGGGGAATCCGAAGCTCTACTGTGGAGAGAGAGGGAGCTTGAGCAGTGAAAAAGGACAGAGATAAGTGAATCAATCATTTGCCCTGACAGAGGAATCATGGCATTAAATGTATGCAATGGACACATCACGGCTTTGGTGTCCAACCATTCCAATGCATTTAGATGGAATCACCTCTGCCCAAATGTTCACAGTGCAGGAAAAAATTCATGCATGTAAATGCCCAGTAAATATCCTAAATAAATGTAATGTTAATACTCAAATTGATAAATATTAAAATAATATACCACTACTTTTGTGTTTATCATTCTTCCACCTATTCATACACTGTCTGAAGAGATCTACGTGACTTAAGATTTTCTTTTGATTTTAATCTACTTATATGTACATCAGTAAAACCGGTTATAATAATTGTTAGTGTATCTAGATATATGTGTATGTACTCATTGTAACATTCAAAGCTTGTTTTGGACATGTATTATGTGTGGACAATATCAATCTCTGACCACATAAGGTTAAATCTGCCAAGAGGTGCCACTTTTTTTGCATACCACAGGCTTCAAGACATTAGGCAGAGGCATCAGCAGACTGGCAATGTACTTTGGGGAACATCTGAAGGATCGGCAGCAGGTCCCTCTGATCTATTAACTTTAGTAAGACCGATGGTGGGTTATGTGCTATCAATCTCGGGTCCGAGCCTAAACCAACAGGCCTTCCCGGTCAATCCACCATCGCTAATGCTGCCTTTTTCTTCTTCAATCAAGCATTAGTGACCTTGAAGTCAGCAGTTCCAATGACAAGTAGGTGTCTCTCATTATCCTGGACTTGTAAAAAAGGACACAGACAAAAGTGTATCATCCTCACTCAAACTCACATCGGACCATGGGTATATACAGCAGGTCATGCATGACACAATTTTAATCTGAAGAAAGATAAAAAAGATAAAATAATTGACCATAATTAGTGATTGGCTAAGATTCTGACTCAAGTCAAAACTTGCATTTATATACCAGCTGTATACATTCAAGAACATAAAAGCCCAGCCATAGCAGAGCACATGGACATATATCCAGCATGTACTTTTTACATGCCATATACATTGTACAGTTTAGAACCCCATCACAAGTTGATGAACAGTGAAAATGTAATGGCATGATGTTGAGTCTTTGCAAGTTGATAGTGTGAAAGTTTGTATGTGCAGTGGTCCCACTACTTTAACACCACCCATTGGACCAATGATATCCAAGTTTAACGGCACACCAACACCAAAAGGGTCATACAGTGCCAACCCATTGGACCAAGAAAATGTGGTCTTATATTGCAGGTGGTCTTAAAATAAAGGTCATTTAACACAGAAAATTGCCCTTTGGGACCAAATCAAGCGGTCTTATAACCAAGGGTGGTCTTAAAATAAATGTAGAGGGTTGTAAAATAGAGGGACTACTGTATGTTAAATTGTTAACTTTGAGTATGAATAAGGATGCATTATAATATTATTAACAGGTTGTATTCTCACCTTTGTGATTGTTATACAATTCTGTTAGAACAACTGTTTGGGTGCTTGATGACCCTATGCATTTTTTACTTCTTTTTTAAACTTCCATGACAAATTTTACCAAATTCTATACTTACAGTGAATTTTCAATTTCACACAGTAAATTAGGCCTTTGCCTTTGGCCCTTGGAAATTTTTCCAGTTGAATCCAAATATAAAGCAGGTGGAATTCTGTCAATGCATATACGTATACATATCTTCCAGAAAATCTTGAAAACCAACACTGCAACACCAATCTTTCCAAAACTGTATGAAATTCAGTTCTATGGCATATAGTGAATTATTTATCCTCAAGAGGTTTGTCAATAGATTATTAAGTACTAAGTATGTCAATTTGTACAGAGGAATCACATTTTTTTCATTTAAATTACAAATGTATGTAATTAATTGATAGTGGTTCAAATCAGCCTATAAGGAGATGTAATGTTTTAATCTCTTGCCTCAACTGATATCTGGCAATTAAACTGTTCATTAGCCTGAGAGGGAGTTACAAAGCAGAAATGATTAAAAAAAAATTCTTACCCTCCTTATAGTGTTATACATTGTACAGTTCACATACAAGCCTGAGAAGTATTCTTATCTAATGTGCACCCTACACTTACATATAAAGCCCTATCATAGAGCGGATCACCAAGTATATTTAGATGTCGTCAAAGGCCTATCATATCAATCTCAGGCTGGGAGCTATCAAATGGCAAATAGCATTTGTTCCTAAATCAAATCTCTGTAAGGCACACAGAGACAGCCTGACTTGGAGGAAAATCATCTACACACCCCTTGCTATTTTCACCAGCGATAATTGACTTGCCCCCAGGCAAACGTCCATAATGAAATTCAGAGGGATGGGGGCAGACTGGCCTCTGACCGCTCATTGGTCATCGATATGAAACTGATTGCTCGCCAGGGCTTGCTGGAGGCAAATGCTCGGGTGGCTATCTTCCTGGCCAATGGTCTTTCATGCGGGGTTTTGGCATACCAAGAATCCCTGGACCTCCCCAAAGCTGCAGCCAGGAGGAGAAAATAACTGGTAACCTCCAATAATTCAGCACCACTTCTCCCAAACTATTACAGCAGCATATCAGAAACTGTAGCTTTCTGGATATTGACAACACTATATATTTAGAATGCAGGTTATTGCTTAACAGCCAATTGCAAATCTAAAGGTCAAAAACTCCGGAACTTATAATATGTCTGTTGCAAGGTCAATGATCTTTGTAACAGTCTGCAACTTGCCACGAAAACCTCGCAACTTGAAAGCACACACATGATAAGAACGTCAGGGATTAACACTCTCTTGGCCAAGCAAGGTGACATTATGACACGGCCAATGAGCCATGATTCACCCCTTTCCCTGGTGCTCAGTCCTCAGTCAGCATGCATCCATATACTCACAGAAAATCCTTTGGCATGAAACTGCACCTAAAGTCATGTACAACGTTGTGAATCTGGGGAGCTAGCTAGCTTGAAATTCTATGACATTTGTTAGGTAGTTTGAATTGCATGAACCAAAAAAAAAGTAATTGAGTGTTTACTATTATGACTCAGGCAAAATGGTGAATGCAAACTATGGTGAATGCAAACTTGTGCTGCTTTGCCAACTCCACCATTTCCGCGGGGGGGGGGGGGGGGGGGGGGGGGGGGGGGGGGGGTGGGGGGGGGGGGGGGGGTGTGTGTGGGTGTATGGGGTTTGTGGTGTGTGTGGGGTTTGTGGGGTGTGTGGG
>JAAUYG010010016.1_pt1 | contig 11282 bp, 8 predicted proteins | sample 7278091 | NCBI WGS metagenome assembly JAAUYG01 (sample SAMN14350201, study PRJNA611818) | marine sediment metagenome | isolation source: surface marine sediment (0.6m) | place: French Polynesia: Moorea | collected 2018-08
CTTCAAAACTGACGCGGGCGTTTTATTTTCAATGTTTTATTTTTTGACGCGGGGGTGTTTTTCCGATGCGCGCGCGGACAAGAAACATATTACTTTTTTTTTTAGGCCTTATGGGCCCTTTTTTTAGAAAGAACTGCACACACCTGGGGCCACACAGAAAACAAGACAAAACTGCAGCTGTACTTCATACCACAAGTGGATTCTTGGAGAAGGTGCCCCTTGGGCCCGTTTCTTACAAAATCTTAAGTCCACTAATGATATTAAGAATGGAAAATATGATAGCTGTAAGATGACTAGGAAACATAAGTCCGTTTCTGGACATAAGATTTTCCCAAAAACTGGCCCAAGGGTGTTCCACATAGGCCAACTTTTCTTTTTTCTCATCAGTAGCTAATGAAATTGCGGCATGGTGTTAACTTGGCACTAATTATCTCCCATGTACGAAATACAGAAATACACGCATGCTGCATACTATGCAGCTATTTCATGCTGCTATTTCATGCTGATAGCATTAAAAAAATATATACTGCAGTCATGTTCAAGGAATTAGCTTGACTGTCCTTCAATAAAAGCCTGGGCTCTACTTGGCTGCATGCTGATGTGTTCATTTGCTGCTGGTTGAGTTGTAGGTTCCCAGCCAGTGTCACAGAGGCAGGTTTACCTTCCATCTGTTTCATTGCTTATGTATTGCTTGGGCCAGCTTATCCACCCTATGATCTATCACCTTCCATATATTACAATCCCCGCCTGTCACCCTTCCATCTTCCCATATTAAAAACACTTATAAGTAACACCTACAAAGATGCCTATACTTGGCTTATAAATATTTAAAAAAGATTTTATATGCAAATTAGCTCTGCGCTTATGTTTGACTTATAAGGTATTTGCTTGAAAGACTTATAAGTGTCCTACAAATGGCTTATAAATGCCTTATAAGTGGAGAGCTCACTTACATATAAATTCTTAATTCATTTGCAGATAGATTACCTGACCAATCTTAGCCATCTATCACCGTTCAATCTATTTCCTTGTGCATAATTTGCTTGGCCCATTTTAGTCATGTATCATCCCTGGATCTATTTCCTTGTGCATAGATTGCTTGACCCAATTTAGCCACGTTATCACTCCTTGATCTTTTTCATTGCTCATGTATTGCTCGACCCAGTTTAGCCATGTATCATCCCTTGATCTATTTCATTGCTCATAATACTGCTTATCCCAGTTTAGCCATATATCCTTTGATCTATTTCATCGCTCATATATTGCTTGGCCCCATTTAGCTAGCTGGTACAATTTTTATCTCTCACATTGCACATTTATTTCTTGACTTGGCATAGACCAGCTCTCAAGAGGCCCTGCCTATACAAATCAAAAGTCACTTCATTTAAGATAAAGTTCTTCCCCAAATCCTGTGGCTGCCCAACTTGATCTAGAGGGTATACCAGCCCATTTTCCATGGTATTCTGGCTGACAACAAGGAATCAAAATTCTCGCCAATTTAGTCCCCAGGGCTCGTCTTCTGCCATGTGCAAGCACTGACTGATTTTCCACATCGTCACCAAAGCAAAAGTGCTCAATTTTGCCGAACCGTAATGCACCGTAATTAATGGTGATGAAGTAATATCAAAAGTGCAGTAATGTATGGTGATTGGGGTTAGAAATTACACAGAGTTGATGGGGAAATGCCAGTGTTGGCAAGGTTTTCTTTCAGGGAAGAAACTCGACTCACTACAACACAACACCTACATGTACATGTAATGCTGGATTATCAACTGTTGAAGCTGGTGTGAGCAAACTTTTAAGTGGTACACATGAGCCCATTTAAACTGAGAATTCTTGCAGTGGCAGACCACTGGGCCAAAACAGCCCGAGTATTAATTAATATCAAGCAGTGAATTGTGATTCATCCTTCATGTAAGATGATCACAAAAAGTTAGATCACAAAAAATTAGTTTTTTTTCGCTGAAGGAAGAGGCTTGAGTGCACCTCGAACCTGGGCCTTTTCTGATGTTATATTGCATTACAAAGCCAACGCCTCTACTGCTTTCGCCAGAGGCTGCTGGAATCATCGGCCAGTTGCTCCATATTTCAGCCCTCTGCTCACAAACTTTCAATGCAGTAAAAGGCAAGCCTCGTGTCTCCACCATATGGTAGCGAGTTCTATGGTGATGTCTTACATGAAGGAATTACCTGAATTGTAACAGCTAATTAACATGCTGGTCTTAACTATGATAGATGTAATTGAGCTATGGACCAGCAGTTCACTGGATGCTGCTCTAAGCTCTCTCTGCAAAATTGTGGCAGAGCTTGCCATGTGTATGAGATGAATCATCATAGTGCAACCATTTAGTATGCAGGTGCTCAGACTGTTATCCTTCTAGACAATTTCATTCACTACTGTCATAATGCATGACTAGAGGATCTCCATTAAATTGTATTACAGGTGCAGAAAATGTTGAGTGTCTATATTCAGCATTTTTCTAGTTTGAAACATTTTGTTGTTGGGTCAAGGGCCGGGGTCAAGGGACTCCCTGTCTAACGCTGGTAAATGTTACATGTGAAATTGTCCTTCTTGTCACAGTGCTATATAGTAGGAGAGTGCTTCAAATCAGCTAAAATTTCGGACTTCTGATCTTTAAGATAACAAATTGAATCTGAAAGTTTCAGTCAACCCAACTAAGATAAACTACACAATATTCAACCATTACAGGTGTAAACAACCAAATAACCATAGCTTGTATGGTATTTATATGATTTTCTTTCTATTTACCATTGGTACACTCGTAACCTTTCCCTCTGCAAAATCCCAAGGGAAAATGGACACCCAGCCCACATTGTCATAGTGCAATCATTCAATGTTCCCCGACCATGGTACTGGCACAAGAAACCCAACACATGCATACTGTACCAGCTACATACTGAGGATGACACATCGTAGCAACCTATACGGCTGAACAGTAATGTAGGGATACATGTACATGTATCTCTATCAGATTAGTTAGCCTGAATTTCATTTTTATACACATTTGGTTTACCCATCAAAGAACATTTACTTAAACCCAAAAGACATGGTGACTGAATGACGGCAAGGAGGAACGCCTCACAATTATACCACTGACACACCTGTTCATCTTCCTCTAGTACATGTACCTGCAATGTGCATCACATAAAACAAATGTACTCCACGTGTCTGTGTTAATAACTGATATTCTCAAGAATGAAAACACTTGAAAATTACATCCATTGTGCAGCCCTTGAATTCCATGTAGTGGTGGGAATTGCCTACAAATTTCACAATCGATTATCGGATGGATCAAGTACACTATCAATTGCAATTGATCATTGATTATAATAGTCAGATGAGATTTTTACAGCAATACCTCAGAAAATAACAAAATTTCAAAGGTAATACATCTATGACTTTCCTAAATGAGACATGTTGCCAGTGTTACATGAGCATATACAGTACTAGTGAAACCTGTCTTTGCGACCACCTGAGAAATGGGGACAACCTGGGAATTAAGGACAGCTACTCCAGTTCCTAGGCCTATTCAGTACACAGAGATGGACCTGAGAAATAAGACCACCTCAGAATTGAGAACAGTTTTTCACAGTCCCTTGGGTGTCCCTAATTCCCAGGTTCCACTGTATATCAGATTCATCCACATTTTATACAATTAAACTTTTTTGTAAGCCAGGTAGTAACAAGAAGCCACTTTAACATCTGCTGTAACCACTGAATTAATCACAAAATTATATTTTTTGTTGATGCATATGAACAGTTTCTCATCTCTACCAGCAATTGAGATATTCTGTTACAATTATTTTACACTAAATCAGTACTTGGTCTTTTTTCATTCGTACTTAGCTTACACTACTTAATATCCTTTCATTCATACAGCACCTCATGAACATACATTCATGCATGCCATATAGAGAATTTGTAATAATGACTGTATCGCCATGGCAACACACATGAAGGTTTCTAAGGTGTGGCCTCATATGCCCAACAAAATAGCATCCAGAAATGCCTGACAGATAATTTGGACTGCTAAGTGCGTCCCAACTGCTTCCATTAGGGGGCTTTGCATCCTTTATTGCTTCTGTCACATTGCTCTTAATGCCCGTCAGTTACTTTGCCCTGACCCTCTTGGTTGCTGGGGATATTCATTGGTAGGGATTTGAGCTGGGGCGACCTCAGCCAGCGAGCACTAACCATCTAAGACCCTACAGATAGCACGGTGCATGATGATAGTGCTGCTCTGGCCAGGTAAAATGCGCGCGGCGGCTTGCACAAAATACCTCGTCTGGTAGTTGTTCCCTAGAGTGCAGCTTGTTGCCTGTCTCGCTGTCAACTGCTTTACAGAGACCAGTGACAGAAACCAAAAACATCCAAATTTATTATTTTAGGCCAGCAGGGCTCAGGGTATTGGACTACAGCGGATGCAGTTCTCATCCCTGTACCTTTCCGATGAGCACTCCTCAAGGGTAAAAACCAAACCGGAAAGGGACAGATTCAGCGGAAAGGCACGGGTTCAGCGGAACACCTAATACTGTGCTCATGCGGCAGGCCTCAGTTGGTCTGGCCAACCGTTGTCAGAGCACATCCGCAGTTTGATGAGGAAGGAATTGAAAGGATAAAGGGCAACCCATTATATTGTGAAGCCCCTGGGGTATCTGGTTTGGTGGGTAGGTTAATACCAGCATCGGGAGGTCAGTATACAGAGGAGACAGGATGCTACATTCTAGATGATGATTGAAATATATGAGCTCATTGCGGTCAAAATACCTGGTAAAACAAGGACAACAAAAATTGTGTTCAAATACTGAATAACAGTTACCACTAAGACAACTCAAAGGCTTATCAGCTTCTCTGTAGTCAGTTGTCACGAAACTGTTCAAAAATTTTTAAATTTCACTTTGTTAAAAATTATTTAGCATATTTACAACAGACTTTCTCTATAAATTCAGTTAATTATACATGTAGTTTTAGCTTACAGATTCGAATACATTTTCAAAGTCTAAAATTCTGAGAATTCCTTCTGGATTCCAACTAAGAAGGATTCCAACCTGAAAAACTGCAGTGGATCATGCATTAATTTACTTATATTACATGTATTAACTTTCCCCCACAGAGGTCTTGTGGAAGACAAGAAAGAAAGATGCTTTTCACAAAGATGAAAAAAAAAGTATTTGACATGAGGAGGCATCCTGTTATTGAGGATCAAAATATGCGCAATAACACGTCTTTATCATAGCTGCATGTTTTTAAGTCAGTACAAAGTCCATATGAGTTTGTTTCCGTACAATGGCAGCATTGCATTTAAAAAGTGTTTAACGAAAATTAGTAGGGGATTCCACGTGCACTGTCAGCTTCAACCACACCAATAAATCCCAAAGAGACTACCTACCTGGTCCGGAGATAACATTTATGAAAATTACACTCATTGTGTATTATAATCTAGGGAACTCCTATTCTGAATATGAAAGCCACCCATAAAAATTTGTCACAGCTAGACTCAAATTTAGTGGAGGCTGGAAGCTGGCGGAATAAAAAAAATTATTTAAAAAACAAATAAAAAAAAACCTCCAACGAAACCATAAGGCATCTCGATCTCATGCTATGGATAGGATGGCTGAACAGGAAAATGCTTTTATGTACAGGAGTGTATGAGTACATGCACAAGTCCCACAGCTGCTGCAAGTGAAGTGCAAAATAAATGGCATTATTAAATTAGATGCAGAATGTGCCCAAATGATCAATATAAGATGGGACATTTATTTTTCATATCTGAACAATCATCAATAACGCAGTTTTAATTTAACTCCCAGTGAAAGAGTCCGGCAGTCACAACAACAAAAAAAAAACACATCAATACAACTGATGGAATGCAATAAGCGTGCAAGACCAACTGCATGATGTTTTCTAACTGGCAATATTTCTGCTTGACAGCTATTTTGTAACTAATAACCATGCAATATGATATCACATCCATTGCTCCTCAGGACTTTATTTAATCGCAGAGTTTAGTTACTAGTATACAGCTGAGGGTAACTAATATGCACTGTAATGAAATGGAAGCCTAACATGAGAAAAACCTCAGATTATGTATGATTAATAATTTAATTATGCATTATCCACTAATTATCTAATGGGTAAAACAGAGGAAAGAGTCAAAAGCTGGCAAACATTTTAACATTTTCTTTTCTTTTTTTTTTGCGTATTAAACACAGGACAAACTATGAGAGTCAAGCTTATGAAAAATGCAGGGAATGCCATGAGAAGGAGCAATTGACACATCCAGTTCACTGGAGCAAATTATGTCTTTGTCCGACATTCCCTTCCGGCAGCACCGAGTGCTTACCCAGGGTAAATGCGTTCTGTGGACGGACGCACTGCATTCACCGGTAGATGGCAGTAGCATGTGGTCAACATCTGCCAAGGCAACTGCATGACAGGCCGGCTTCCTCTCCTTGGGTCTCTTAGCATTATACTGCCATCGGGATTGGGTTCATAACCACCCACCGGTGGAACCAGTGGAAAAAAAAAAGAAACAGATTCTGATCGATCTTTCCTTATGACAAGCCCTGCGTCGAGACAGCTCGGAAGATGAATAATGTGGACAGGAAAATGATACAGTATAGACTTGGCTTTAATCAATGTGTGTATTTGGGTCTAAATGCCATGATGTATGCACCATTGTGTTTAGAATTAACATTTTTGAAGATCCATCACCTTCCCCCGTCCTACTGTTCCTGCTATTACACATTGTTCCCCAACATATGATGGATGAGCCGGTTTTCTGACAATCTCCTACATGCACTTGTTTGAGGATGGAGGATTTTTTCAGTCCATGACAGCAAGTGCACACACACACACAAATAAGCTACAAAAAATACAAATGGTAAAAAAGGTAGATTTTGAAACACACCAAAAGTACCCATGGCATGTTCCAACAGGTTCCCCAGCAGTCAGGCACCTCAATCCACAAGTGTGTTCCTCCATACATGCTAAATCACATACAAAATATTATTAAGCATAAAGACCCAGGGACTGGTTCTAGAAATGCCTTGTTTTTAATTCTAAACTTAATGAGATTGGACATACTTTAAAAAAAAAATGAGAAATTTCCGCAATTGCGACTTTTGAATAGGTAATGCTGTGTAATGTTGAAAATTGCCATTAAAAAGGGGTCACTGTTGTCTAAAAACAACAGAACAGGGTATACATACCCACAGAAGTACCGTGCACTATGAGTTTCTAGATGATCAATTTAACATATGGGACCTTATGGGGATTTGGGTCAGACAACATCACAAAAGAACCAAAGTGTCATTTTCTAACGTTTAAATATGTTGAAGCTAAAGTCAGTGTGTTAAAGTAAAAAAAAATATATAGGTCACCAATATTATTTGGGGGATATTGTCTGAAATTCGCAAAATCCACACAAATCTCATAAAAACAATTCATTACGAAGTTATGTTTCTATAACAAGCAATTGTTGTCTTGCTATAGGTACCAAAAATAACATTCCCTCAAAAATGCAATGTTGTTGTTACCAATTGCTAAATGGTTAAAATTCAGAACCATTATAACAAAAGTGTGTCGAACCTTGTCAGTATTCATTGATACATGAATGGTTTATTAAAATGATGATAAATGAAGTGTTTGTTTCTGGATTGGACACTGGGCTTAGAACAGTGACACAGACTACCGTATAGTTCCCAATAGAGTCACACTATCTAATAGAAGCACACCCCCAAACTGACATAGCCTACCAGGGGCCATTGTGCCCAATTATAGCTGTTGCAATGGGTAGCAGAAAGGAATATCATCCGCTATGTGTTTTACATACAGTGTGCCGTTGCAACGGGTAGCAGAAAGGAAGATCATCCACTATGTGTTTTACGTATACAGTGTGACTCATAACCCCAAACAGCGGGTGTTTGCTGGATTTTGCTAAAAAAAATGCCTGTATACATGTACATGCAGACAGCACAAGAAATAAACAGACCCGCACCACAGCTCTTGCACCCGCGCACTGCGCGTGTATTGGAAACTATACGGTAATCAAAAAGATGACTTTTTGTTCTAAAACATATTTTTGTTTCTCTGGCCTGTCAAAGTGAACCTTTAATGGAAATGATTGACAACAGCAGACCTATCTGTACTGTGATGGATGTGGGTTACTATGGATTAAAATATTCACAATTTTCAAACAAAATAACATGTATTCTACCGGGCAATGGCATTTTGCCAAAAGTTTTTCATACACATGGTTCTTTAAGTTGCTTCAGAAAGTGTTAGACTTTTTCATATATAATTATACCATATACCATCGAATAGCAGCTACATAAAAACATATTGTCTCGGAAACGTAATAAGCCACAAAGATAGTATTAGAAGGAAAGATGATATATGCATATTCAAATGGATTAGCCTTGCCTGCTGTTTCCTTTTCCAGAACTACAGAATTTCTTGCCAGACATGACATCTTCTCTTTGTACTGCTAATCTCATTACTTTATTTGCGGCACCGGTCGCTGCCTTCAGAACTTGCTGGAAAAGGAATTTGTAGCACTTCTTGCTCAATATTTGTCCGACCTGGGATCTGTCGCCAATTACATTTGCCTGTATCATTCTCGCCCCGGAAGTGTCCGTTGCTGTTATCCAATTTGTAATGCTTCACCGGGCAGACAGTACGAAGTCGCAACAAACCACGGGAGTGAGAGTTATAAGATGTCATTGCAGGAGTCTGAGACTGGCTTCTTTTTTTCTCATCAGTAAATTTTTTTTCTTGGTCGGATACAAATAATTGAGATAGGTTTTTTTTCAGAACGGTTTTGGATCAATGAATTTGCAAGAATTTAATTCCTAATTTTAGTATAAAAGATCAGTAAAAATAAAACAGATCACAAGGTAATAAAATTCAAAATTTCCATCGAATATTTACTTATACAAAAATAATTAAAGCCTTTTAACTAAATTAAAAACTGTAGGTAATTAATAAGACAACCCTCATAGTATATGAATATTGATTTATTTGTAGGATACTGCTTCTGTTATTTTTATTTTTCACTTTTTTAATTTTCTTTATCTGTTATCAAAACATTGTAGACAAAAAGGGGATATTCCAGGTTGCACTTTTATATGATCTGTATTTCTAGCTAAACAAGTAACATTGCACAAACTATCTTGAGGTATAATATACTTGGGGAACTGAAGCAATAGCCCAGCAGTCACCATGACTTAAAACAATGTTGAATCCTTGCAATTTAAAGCATCATAAATGCACCAAATTATACGCTGCATATGAAAACTTTCTTAGGAGTACTCTTTTTTCACCTTAGTCGACCCGTATTTCGGCAGACTCAATCAACTAGACAGTAACGTAAAGCAACTTAGCACTGGTTATTATTTTGGGTATACATAGTTGATTTCAGCTATGAAACTACAGTGATCAATTGTTCTGAAAAAAAAAAACCCAAAAAACAAAACACTTTAAGGTCTGGTTTATATCTTCCAATAACACAAAAGCAGCATCTTCTTTCCAAGAAGTACTTTTATGGGTTCTGGGATCACTTTGACCATTTTGCTTTGATGGTAACTTATGCTGGCCAAAAGCCAAAAAAATCTTAGGATACTGATATTTTACTGTATTTCGGAAATACTTTCTGAATACAACTCAATCGGTGTTCCTTCTTTTTTGACTGGCCCAGTTATAGCAGCCTCCAACATTGGGCTTGTGAAGCATTATGTTAGCAAGCCTGTGTGACGGTTTAACCATGCGGCAAAACGGACAGACCTTTAAAAGGTGCCAACTGCTCACGGATCCAATAATCCTGGACCCAGAGGGGACAGCGCTATGCTATTATTGGACAGATCCATAATGATGTGCCCAATTGACGCACTGTACAGACATGAAGGCCATGCAGTGCTTGGGGAGGGAGCCTGTCAAGTGGGCTCCCTGGGCAGACTATGGAGACCTAGGGCCATGCCTTCAAACCCCATGTCCTTCTGTGGAGATCCACTCTTGATGAACAGGCCTGATAAGAGCACATGTATGCCTCCGAGGGTCCTGCTCGCCTGCCCTCAAATACGAGGACACCATGAGAGGCAATATTGTCACTAAACCAACATCGTGTCAAGCCTAATTCACCACAACAAATTGTCGGAAGTTTTTTTTTTATTATTTTTTGTAAACTGAAGATGAAACAAAACAAACAAAAGTGAAAAAGTAAAAAATTTCACTGTGACAGCATTCTGAAGTTCAACTGCATGTGTGGTACCATATGAAACCCAGACAAGAAAACTAAGTCATCACCCCTGAAGAAGGCCAGTGTGATGACTGAAAGCTCAGGAAGAGATTCAATATCCAGTCTCAGCTATGCTAAAACTTCATTTTAAGAATAGTATATATTCCACGCCACTGCTACATGTACAGATTAGAAAATATACATTTAACCTTTTCAATGTACACAATGTGATGTCAGTATTACTGAGATCATTCTTAATATGCTGTATGTACATATACTGTATGTTGGTACATTAAGGTTTTTGTTTTCTCAAATAATAGTGCATATTCCATTAACTGCTACATATATGTAATAGAAAGCATACACCTAAGTTTAACTTTCCCAATGTACACTATGTGGTGTCAGTATTATGGATACCGGTACATGTACATTCTAATACCGGGTACATTGATGCATACAGTACAGTACCACGCACAGCCATGTGTGATAATACCTAGCCATCATTAACATATCAACTGGCTAAAACCTCATCAATGCATGATCAGTAAATGTAGCCTATATGATCCCATCTTTCTTGTGTAAGGATGCACAAACTATGGTGTCACCCTAAACTGACTGTAAGGAGCATCCAGGCTTAAGATGTACCATGCTGTAGTTAAGGAGCTGGTGTCTCCATGGAAACTGTTCAGCTTCAAGACATACAATACCTACCCCTAGGTAAATGTACCACTTTTTTTTTTGGTTTATAAATATGATGAAAGAGGTATGTAAGACATAATGCTCATGTAGTCACTTCACACATCAAGCTCAAATTATGTTATTATGTTTTTGTTTCTCGGCTTTCCACATGTTCCAGTACGGCTTTCCACATGTTCCAGTACCAGGCATATACAGTGAAACCTGGGAATTAGGGACACCCAAGGGACTGCCAAAAACTGTCCTGAATTCTAAGGTGGTCTTATTTCTCAGGTTCATTTCTATGTACCAAATAGACCTAGGGACTGAAGTAGGTGTCCTTAATTCCCA
>JAAUYG010017142.1_pt1 | contig 11280 bp, 10 predicted proteins | sample 7278091 | NCBI WGS metagenome assembly JAAUYG01 (sample SAMN14350201, study PRJNA611818) | marine sediment metagenome | isolation source: surface marine sediment (0.6m) | place: French Polynesia: Moorea | collected 2018-08
ACTACTACTACTACTACTACTACTACTACTATTACTACAGTCATGATTCTTGTTGGTCCAATTTGGTTACAACTTTGAAATTTAAAATGTATTTTTTAATACACTGAATTTTAACACTGTAGCAAATGGCAAAATGAGAAATTTATTTTTATCTCGAAAAGTTATAATCGTATAGTGAGTGGAAAGGCGAACCTTTGGGTCTGTATGGTAGTGTTTTATGTGTGTGTGTGGTGGGGGAGGGGGTACTTTGGTATTCAATTCTGGTATTCCATTCACTTGCAGAAAATTATATTTCCTAAATACCACTCCCCATACAGTTAGGATAATTTGCGGCCACATTTTGCATACAGGTTCCCTATGACAGTCCACCAAAGCTAGTTGCTAGAATTTGGATAGTTAACAAACAAACAAAGAAACAAACAAAAAACAAACAAACAACAAACAAACACTCAAGCAGGCAAACCAACGAACAAAACAAACAAATAATAAACAAATTATAAACAAAAATAATAAATAAATAAATTAATTAATTAATAAATGAATAAATAAATAAATAAATATTAATAAATAAATTAGCATTGATTGATTGATTGATTGATTGATTGATTGACTGATTGATTGATTGATTGATTGATTGATTGGTTGATTGATCGACCGATCAATCAATTAATTAATTAATAATTTAAGTTAGGATTGTGGGCAATGGGATAGTGAACGATTGTAACTATCCTGAGAATGGCTAATCGTAGCGTGAAACAGACCAAAATTTTAGTGTTTCGGGAGGGGGGACGCTATTTACGTGTGTGGGTGTGTTTGACAATTGATGTTGCAAGGTAATTTGGTGTAGCATACCGCCCAGCTGCAATTTTTCAGAGAATCAGATTTTCAAAACGCAACTCCTTCTACACTAATGATTTTTCACAAGGAAAGCATTTTATTAGAGGTTGCTTGTGAGAGTCCAACAGGGGAGTGAATCTGGTGTGTACTTTGAGATGAGATATCGTTGGAACCTTTTTTTCCTTTTACTCTAACGAAAAAGTAAAAAAAAAATCCACAATTTGAAATTTCACACTTCTTTGAACAACCTTGGTAAATACCCTCACTAGCACTACACGTGTATATGATTTTTAGGAGTGACTATGTTGATTTCAGAGGCGCTGTCGTTTGAAATTTTTCCCTCCACATGGTCCCATGTTAAGGAAACAACAAAATCGCAAAAAAAATATAAAATAATATGGGGATATGATGAATAGGTACCTTAAGTTTAATTCATTTGTTGGTATCCAAGAAAACAGGTTCTACGGACGAACGACGATGGACTACTACAACAGGACGTCTGCGCCATGGTAGTAGCTCTGCTGTGCAGTGGCATAAAGCAGAGCTCAAAAATCGGAAGCTCAAATCTTCAAAAGTACAAAACAGAACTTTTGAGGACTACTGAGAAGAAAATTCAGGTGAAGTTTGGAATAAGTCGAAAGAAGGTCCGAACCTATTTGCGAGGATATAAGCAATAATTGGTGCAAGTAACTCGCAACTGCAATTTGAAAGAAATTCATGCAATACTGTAGTTCAGAAATGATCGACGGACGAATTTTGTTTTCAAAGATCATTATAAAGATTAAAATCACAACGGCATGACCTTTAGGCATACTAACATGGTCGTATCGGGCAAGCGGTCGAGCAGAGTATCAAGGCCCCTGGGCATCTTGTTACATTTAGCATAAGGTCGATTTCTATATTTATTGGTCCTGTTCATATCAGCAGCACGTGCTACATTGTATTGTAACGCATATTAATGGAACATCCATATGACACATCATCTATACTTGCAGCACATTAAAAACATGAATTGGAATTTCACCTTTGAATGCCAAATACTATTAAATTCACCTCACATTTTGAAAGCTCACCATATACATTACCAATTCACTATAACATTAAAATTGTAAGGTTACTATTTTTGGGAGGGAGATAGTCAATAAACTAATGGAAATAAAAGTCCAACAGAAGTTGACACAATTTATTAAAGACTATGCAGTTCCTAGAGCTTTTCCTCACGAAGCGACCTCAAAGCATTTTCATTTCATATTGTCATCCGAGTAACACATGCTCAGATTCCCGGGTAATTAATCACATACCCGAATATATTCTATAAGGCTCCAAAAGTAAACCCTGTAACAATGACCATGATCTTTAATTTGTCCCTCGCCGAGTACTCATTTAAGGCGGAGTGGACCGAGATGCCAGCATGGTCACCCGTGGCCCAGGAGGAAACGGTTTCAATAGGCTAACTTGTATGCGGAACTAGAAAAGTCCTAACCGTTTGGTCATCGCGCCCCAACAAAATTTGTATAAGAAACAACATGTAAGGCTGTACAACACCTGCATTCCGACTCACAAGTTCGTCTGAATGAATGCAGTTGTTGGTCCATACAAAATAAATCGTTGAACTCGTGCAATAACCCTTAAGGACTGCACTGGACATAGTTTACACTTTTTTTCACAAACGTATAACACAATATAGTCAACATTACAGCAAACTTCCATTGTTTTTCTATTCTTGGCATAAATCAGTCCACACAATTTTGGAAGTTGTGCATGGTAATCATTATTTTGTTTTCAAATAGCTTGGTGGTAGTCACTTATTAGTAGTAAACTTAATTCTATTTAGCATTTATATACTAAGTCATTTAAAGTCCCGTGTCCCATTTAAAGGCATTATAGTAAAAAGATATACCACAACTTACCACACCTTGCGCCTTTCATGTGGCCTTCAAAAGCCACTCCATGGCATATGCAATTGTATAGATGGATTGTTAATGCATTATGTAATTACATGCATGTCCAAATAGTGGTGACGTTTAAGGGGTCGAAAATATACAGAGGTTGGAACCTGATCTAAGCTTTATCCAGAAATCAGAGGGTGAATTTAATTAGCGATCTGGGGATTAATCAATAAGCATGTTCTATACTGTGGAGAAATTTTATGGCACAGTTGATTAAAATATTTATCCTGGCATCTTGGCATATTTCAATCATACGGGGCACCGTCAGAAAACTAGTCAGTTATAAACAAGCAATCGCAAGGATGAATAAACAATGTTTGTGTCCTTAAACACCAATAAGCAATTACTCTTAGTCCTAATGCTTACCTTTCCAATGGCATGTTATCCTAATAGTATCAAATCTAAACTTTCTGTATCATAATAGCGGTTTCATTGCCTCCATTGTTTTCTTATTTTTTCATTCTGTTACATCACTATTTAAATCGTTGGATTATTTTTGATATTCTACACAACTGTACATATCGGCAATTTTGGGAAAAGTGTAATGATACTCCAATCCTAGTACACTACAGAGAAGAACCTAAAGCATGCAAGACCGATGTCATGTGTGATGACACTGGGTGTGGCATGACTGGGCCAGAGAAGATCAGTGAAATCGAAAACAAAAACAGTTCTGGGACTTACCCATTGGGAGAAACGTTTGCCATATATATGCATATGCCGCAGTTATATTTAAGTGGTTATTATTCTGGCTAATGTATATTTTAATACTATATTCTGCATTCATTCTAAACGTCGTGTGTTGCATTATTTTATACATATTTTCGTGATATGCATATACATCCATCGCCTTTAATTGACTATAATTGTACTGGGATGTCTTTTGCAGCAGTTTATCCACAGGCGTAAGAGTGTGCACTGTTAACTTTTTGGTGGAGTTATCACAATATAGTGTTGTCACAAATTAAATAGTACATTACAAAATTGTTTTACAGTTGTCAACCAATATTGATGTATGGCAGGGATCAGTACAAGGCCGGTGGCTGAAACAGACCCTCACCCCCACGCCACCCCAGCCCCTTGGAAAATCATGACTACAGGCCAGAAAGTCAAAGGTGAAAGAAGCAACAATGTAAACAGCGAACCTGAAAATGAAAAGATATTACCAAAGGCAAAATGTTATTGACTGGACATACTTTTTAAAATTTGCACTACAGCAGGGTTTGATCAAGAGTATGGCTCTGACAAAAAGGACTATTGAATTTAAATACAAAATGAATGGCAGCAACGTGTGCGCCAACTGACACACATGCTGGTTTTACTGCTTACATTGGTCGGGGATGACACACGATGGGCAATGCTGAGACCACACTGAAGTGATCTGTTCATTGACCACAACAGCTGGTTTCCATTTCGATTGATATCTGTTCATTGCAAACGCAGCAGGGTTTAGATCAATCTAAATGTTCGTGTCATCAAACCTGGCAGGGGGCATGGCTGCAAGAGTCATACACAGAATTTGCCAGTAGCCACCAGGAGTAGTGACATGCATAATGTATTGTTCGGGCGTCTGTCTATGCCCTCCTGAATGTTATAGTAATAAGAGTTAGCGAGAAGATCCAGACTGAGAGTATGCTAAAACTAAACCCTGCCTCTCTTACCTTCTGCAGTTGTTGTCAATATAAGCAGAAGACACCACATTACTGCTTCCGCCATTACGACTGGTGCTGCTCCTGGCGGCCACTCGGGGGGACTACAGGCCGGGACTGTCGTCTGGTTCAGTCTGGCTGGCTGGCGTCAATTTGCTCCCTTGACGTTGGCGCGAAAACGAAATTCGGTGGCACAATTACCTCAGTCCGTGCTTGAGATTTGAAAAGTCTCTATTGAACCTAACAGCTGTATTCGAGTAGGACAACCCGTGTTGGCGACTGAGCCGAGGCTGTTTCATTTGGTATCGGCAGTAATCGACCGTCGCCTGTCCCTGCTTCCCCCGCAGTCGTGCCTTGTGGAGGCAGTCTGGGGGCCCTGTCCCCCCACCCCTCTGCCACAGCGTATGCCAGTAAAGCCCGGGGACGGCCCGACCCGCACCGTTCCAAATTGTCCGCAATGAGCGACTTCATAGCATTGATCCCCCAACATGAAGCTTAGATGGTCAAATTTAATATTGGTCGATATTCAGTGTGGGGTTAGCAGAGGAGGAGGTAAAAGGAGGGGTAAAGAGCAACACACGCGGTTAGCATTATAAAGTCTGACTGTCCACAACAAACCCTTCGTTAAGCATACAAAGAAGAGAGTCGAGGGTTAAAGAAAGGTCGCTTGCTGCCTGGTTCCATTGGCTAGAGACACTCAGGCGAAGTCTGGCAGCCACCGCACCGGCGCACTTGTTCCGGGATCTGGCTGGGTTCTATCCTATTTAGATTCCCTCTCCTGTCATAATAGACTTCTTAGAGCTTCGACTCGCGACAGCCAAAGTCTGGTACAGTCTCCCGAAGTACATGCCTTCCACCTATTGTGGACGACTGGAAGCGGGAATTGAATACCGGGCTGGAACCGCCGTCTTAAATCCAAATGTGTCGGCTTTAGATTCCCCTCGAGGGGCTCTTTGGTTAAACCTGCGACACACAGGCTGGATATTATGGGCAATGGCAGGCCAGGAATGTCCGGCCGCTCGTCAAGACCCTCCAAGCAGGCGATAGTCGATCCACAAAACCGGCTGATTAAATTTGTCCCTCCACTCTATCCACCAAAGGCCAAGTGTTGACAAACATAAAGAAGAAGCAGTGGTTAAAGCCGGAATGTCTTGGTTTTATGCCGAGACTCGGAGCAGCGTAACAATATCAAAGCGCCGCATGAAGCAGAAATGACCCGAGTAAATTTACGAGGGGACCTCGGGCCCTCTATGCTTAGAATCTCAATATTATCAAGCTACATAAATTTCGGATATCGGAGACATCACTAGCGAGAGAACCTTACCCCAACGCATAACATTGTAACGACCTTGGATATAAAACTGACCAACCCTTGCTGTTCCGAGTAAAATTCTCCTCTTCCATAGTTATATATTATCACAGTTTGAGTATTGTCCACTGGTATGGCATTTTTGCAGTAGAGAGAAGATGAAAAAGATAGAAAACATTCAGAAACAGGCCCTAAGATATATATTTGATTATTTTAATGTCACCTACACTTAGAGTTACTTGACAAAGCCAATTCCAATAGGCCACTGATGTACCTACATAGGCTTAGACGTATGTTACTGTTTGTAGAGAAATGTATTGACGGGAAATATCCAGAATATCTAAATGATTCATTTGTAGTCAACAGAGAAAGTAACAGCCGGACGTTGAAAATGTTGGTACAACTTAAATTTAATTCTAAGTTATTCTAAAGGTGGACATAACTGCATACGATATCAGGGCCCTCGACTATGGAACGGTGTAGATAACAAATTTAAGCTGGAAGCAAACTTTAACGAATGGATCCTGAAATGTAGATGTTCCTGATATGTGTGTTCTATTCTAAAAACCCTGTGAAGTTTTATGTACATATACGATCATCATTATATAAATATTTCATCTTCGTGTCGGAGAAATAGCCTTATGGCTAATGTTTTTGTATTGCACTATACCGACGTAAAATAAAATTTTACTTACTTTTTTGCTTCACTTAACCCTATTTCAGAATGCCACTAAACTATGTGCAGATTGTCATTATAAATATTAATGTCAAGAGATATGGAGATTCACTGATCTCCATTTGTTTTGATGGAAGAGGGGTGTTTATTGTATTAATGTTAAAACATGGAACTGGTAATATTTAGTTATACATTTCTGTTTGACTATGGAGATATGAGTAACTAGTCTTATGTCGGTTACTAGAACACCTTATCGCTTGAACAAAAGTCTTATTTATATTATTAAATATTTGTTCTGATGAGTGCCCTCTTGAGTTAAAAAACTGCATTGTGGCAAAAACTATGTCTTTGTATTTTTACCTACATGCTCTAATTTGAACTAAAAGCGTCCTTACGGTCGGTTCGGGATACAAAAACACTTTAAGCAACAGTATTAGTGTAATAATTTACAATTAACAACCCGTTCCTATTACTAACGATAATCAAACCAACCTGTGTAACCTCAGGTCTAACGGCAGTGGTTTACTGTCACGTTTAACGAAGCATAGAGTGAGTGAGTGTTATCAAAGTTTAACGGCACATCAACACCAAAAGGGTCATACCATGCCAAAACAGGTGATAACGTCAATTCAACTCGCTACAGTCTAAGCACTGCACTGTGTGAGAGCATTCGCTATCAGGTCAAGTCTGAACAAAATGTCCGACAATACCTGATACCCAGGGTGCGCCACGGGGAGGCTGCTCTCTGCACCCCTTAACGAAACATAGATCAGCTTATAGCTTATTTTATGATATGCTTGATACTTTATTCGACTTATTGTATTTCTATAAATGGACTGTGAGTCACAATATCTCTATCAAGGACTTAGGAAACCGCTACCCACCATAGGCATAGGTATCGAAGTGGAATGTAATGCCTATTTCTTAATTTCTTAATATATTATAAATTATATTGAAATCATTTTCCAATCATAAAAAGGCAGCATTTCCTGTTTTCTAATAATAGAAAATGATTTGTGATATTTAGCTCCGCTTTGTGCTACTGCACAGCGGCGCTGCTGTAGTCACGCGTGTGTCTGTCGTTTGTCCGTCCGTCGTCCGTAAAACCCGTTTTCTCAGAAAAAACCGACAAGTGAATTAACACCAAATTTGGGCGAAAGCTACGTGTCCACCATATGTCCAGACTGTTCTCTGGATGGCTTAACTCTCCATTCCACCTAATTCGTATCACTAGCATAGAATACCAGTATACAAGCATCCTTCAGTACTTATTAATAACGCTCATCGCCCTTTTAAGCATCACTGTGTGATGTGCCATCAAAGGGCGGCTTCAGCATCTTGAGAGCATGGATAGACTGCTGACACTCGTCCTGGACAGTAATTATTTACATCATGGGCCAGAGCTGCAGGCATTGTGGTACCTCTGCCCGGAACAAAACTAAGTTGTAAATTGTGGAACTCATGTTTACCACACATTTTAACATATGTATTTCAAGTAGTTTAGCAAATGTCACTCAAACTGTTATTGGTCTGTAATTTGCAGCACGTGTCGGATACGCATTTGTTTTCTATAACGGTCACGAGTTTCTTCATCAAACATATTTCGGTTCAGATTCCATGCATTGGCGGACAGACTGCTCAAACAGAGACACTCCTTTGCTATTCAGAGGTTCACATTTATATACGTTTTGTCGCTGTAAACTCTGACAATAAATTGAAGTTTATGCAAAAAGCCCAATCTGTACTGTAGCCAAATAGGGAGCATTTTCCACCACTATATCGCAACACGAATAGTTGGTTTCATTCGGCTTCAAACCACATGTATCCTTGCCTTGTGGTGCCTTTCAGCCAATCACATTGACGTCCATGTACTTAATTTTTGAGCGTTTTTTTTTTTGTTTCGGGTGTCTTCGGGAAATCCCTATTAATCCCTATTAACGCCCAAACAAACCCGCCCTACCTAAACATTCAACTGAAATATTTTGAACTGTCAGGATTGAAGTAGCATTTATATATACACAGGTTGCCATACTTCCAGAATAGAATACTTTTTGATTAATTTAAGGTTCGGAAGACCACGATCTCAACATAACACTCATCTGGATGAAATATTGTCTTATATTACACTTTCTTTGAAAAAAAAGGCCTGGACATCAGTTTTTGCAGGTGACCTTCATAACCATGCTACTGGGACTGACATTGTGGTCAGAAGGACCTGTCTGGAGGTAAACGATCAATGGCCTCGGGAACAAATTTATCTCCCCTGTCGGGACGTTTCTCCTCCCTTTTTGCGCGAAATATCAAACTATTTTACCGCCGACGCGATATACAAAAGCTTCCAGCAGTCGTTCCCTGGCATTGATGGATGAGCAGATATCTGTGTAATGGAAAGCAGGAAGTTGAAGGGCAGACGTCCCCAGTGCCCGCGCTAGCAGCAGACAAATCCTAACCGATAGGCTATTTTCCCGCTCTCTGCTGCAGCACGCAGACGACACGGAGAAAGGGGACAGTGTGGACTCCTATCAACTCCCGTAATCTTTGGGGCTTGCGGACTTGTTATTTAGAGTCTATCCTCAGCATCAGGGGCCGGGAAAGTAACCTGGGTAGCAACTCGATAGGTAGAGCCGGGATCTGGCTCATGCATCATTCATCAGCTTTCCTAATTCAGTTATGGCCTTTTATGGCTCACTTATTGAACAAGGACCACCTTCTGGCCACGTAACTGGCCCACCCACTCGATAACAGTATTGTTTATGCAAGGACTAACGAACCCTAATAATAAGGATCTGTCGGTATTTTGGATACCTCCTCTTGAAGGAGCTTTATAGGGGAAGAATCGGGCGCAAGAGACTGGCGACCCACAGAAACGTAAATTTTGACCAATGAGCGGGAACTTCCGGCTACGATAGCGTCTAGGAATTCCGCTCGGGACGCCTGTCTTACATGTCACTTGAAATGAGAAAGCCTCTGCTATAAAGCTGTCTGGGGTGGGAGCTATCTTATGACTAAAGGTCCGGCCTCACACGTGTTAGGATAAGCTATATGGGGGTCTGGGTCTGTGAAGGAGAGTCGTCGGGAGCATTCAGAAGGTCCCCAACGTCACATCATCTACGATATTTGTCATTCAAAGTGTACGTAAACTGAAGGGGAGAAAGGGAAAACAAGTTCATCTCTCTCTCTCTCTCTCTCTCTCTCTCTCTCTCTCTCTCTCTCTCTCTCTATCTCTCTCTGAAGGAAGCTCTTTCAGAATATTTGCTGTAACATATTGTTACTATGCTACAGCTGCTGCTATACTAAATTGGTCTTCTTCATTTAGTTTAAAATGCACTCACTGGCATAGACGGATACAAAACTTCTCTTCTCAGACAGAAAACCGCCGCAAGCGTGGTCAGAACATGTGTCATTACACCGCGTGTTGCGGCGCTTATTCACTGGATCCGCACCCAAACACCAACATGAACCATTATGACTGGAATCCTGCACATCTCTCTGGAAGATATTAAGAAAGCACATTAGACTACTATAAACTCCGTACATGTATACTTAGTGGGATTGTACATGTTGTAGGCGGCTAGCATATTTGATTGTAATATAATTATGCAGTACGTGTGCATTGGAATGGGCACAGAGCCTTGAATAGCCATAGATTCTTTGCAATATGTGGTTGAAAAACATAAAAAGACCGTGATGAAGGAATCTTGGAATATTTTAGAAGTGCTCATTTATTTTGGGACACTTTATTAGTTAACATCGGATTCCATGTATGTGAACTTTTAATTATCAATCCCGCATGGAAATGAGAGCCATCCAAGATTAAAAACTACGATGGAATATGTCCTAATTTAATAAAAAAAAATGGCAAGTCTTTAGTTGCGCTCTTGCCTATGGCAAGTAAAGATGTATGAAAATTGGAAAAAGTCACTCGATCCTGGCCTCAAACGCGGTGACGCTAGTGTGAACAGTTATCGTCCAAATGCTATTTTGCCTAAATATTCAAAGATATTGAAAAGATTATCCGAGATTCGAATTGCCGCCGAGTTTTGACACCGTTAAAAACTACCCAGGCGTCTATTCAGGAATGTACGTAACCCACAAATTAGTAACAGATTATGAAAACTCTTCCGAAATCCATGTTAATCTTAATTTATTCCGGCATGTTTCAACGTAGTAAAGAAGACAAGAGAAGTAAATAATTCCCACGGCTGTATATTATTACCTGCTTTGATTATATTTATATCTTATCCAATCGCTGTAAGCAATTGACTACATAGAGGTATATAGTACAACCAAAGAGGATAACTTGTTATCTTTGGTAATACAACGCTAACGTTGTACAGTGGAACCTGGGAATTAGGGACACCCAAGGGACTGTGAAAATCTGTCCTGAATTCTGAGGTGGTTTTATTTCTCAGGTCCATTACTATGTAATGAATAGACCTAGGAACTGAAGTACTAGAAGTAAATGTCCTTAATTCCCAGGTTGTCCCTATTTCCCAGGTGGTCTTAAAGACAGGTTTCACTGTACTTTGTTTCTAAGATCAACAAATGCATTGAGTAAAATGTGACATGATCATGTGGTTGTAGACTCACTTTCAGTACAAAGTATCTGGTTGGTGTTACAGCACAGTTGTCTCGGCACAGGCTCAGGACTTCTGTGTCATCGGCGTCTACCTTTATGTGTCGTTTGAGGTTTGCTTGGTTTTTCCTTAGAACGTAACATCCTTTCAGCTCCCCTCCTAAAACAAACAAGAAGACCAGGGGCTTGGCGCTCTGCTTGACAAGATGGAAGACAATGACCACATACACTGGATAACACAGAGATCTAGATGTATCGTTCACTCTAAAAACTGCCGTTTTCGA
>JAAUYG010061707.1_pt1 | contig 11280 bp, 10 predicted proteins | sample 7278091 | NCBI WGS metagenome assembly JAAUYG01 (sample SAMN14350201, study PRJNA611818) | marine sediment metagenome | isolation source: surface marine sediment (0.6m) | place: French Polynesia: Moorea | collected 2018-08
AAGCCTGTGCTCTCTCCACCGCTCCCCTTTATCTTCGTTTGATTTCTCCGTCGCGCGGCGGGGGCGCAATGTGTCAAACTTACTCTTCTGTCTGTGGCTTTGGTTTGACATTGACATAAAGGGTAGTTCTGATTTTGCCAGCAGAGTTTTGCGCCAAGATGACGTAGTCGCCGTGGTCTGTGGTTAGGACATTAGGGATCTGCAGGATGTGATGGTCTCCCTCCACTACTACACGTATCCTCTCCGAATACTGCAGCTCCCGCACACCCTTAAACCAGGACACTGGAAGATGGAAAAATAAACAAGACCACAGTTTAGCAGTATAGTTAGTAGTACAGTGGTTCCTGTATGTTGCCATTCTGAAAAGAGGCTAATCTCTCTAATGTGCTGGGCAATTTTTTTGCCATTAATACTATGAAATTTTAGATTTCCTTTTCCCTTTCAGCAAAATGCCACCTCTCTAATGTGGTGGCTAATGGGTTGACCTTGTTAGAGGTGGACTGCCCCACTGGTAGGAAGGAAGAGGGGGAATAGCAGAGGAGGTAGTGGAAAGTAAATGAGGAGTTTATTTTCAATTTACCAGTAGCTGACCTTTCAGTTTAGAAATTAAAACACACCTGAAAATTTGTAATGTTTAAGGCACTTCAAAAATATGATATGCTTGATACATTTCATTGAACATTAATTGAACCCTCCCCGCTACTACAGCATTATAACCTCTGTTTTTATATACATGTATGTAATTTTATGTATATCATTTTAAGGTACCAATATTATAATATCCATATAAATGCCAATTGTAAATTCAAGTAAAGAATTTGTACTAATTGTCTCTATTGATACCAATTCTTTGTTGAAGAAAACATGAAAAACTATACCTCACCTACAGGCTTGGGATCACCATCCACAATACATCTGAGAGTGAGAACATCACCCTCGAATGTCGTCATCTCTGACGGAGGAACCTGGATGAACCATGGCTTGAGGCCTTCTCCTTCCTTTGCCTTGTAGCCAAAGACGGGACGGTCGAATGTTGGCGTGCTGTCACGAGACAGCGAGCGCCGACGGAGAATCACGGGTTTCTCTCCATCCACCAGCTGACCCTTCTCTGGGGAAGGGAAAACATATAATGTACAGTAGTCCCTCTATTTTACAACCCTTTATTTTAAGACCACCCATGATTATAAGACCACTCGATTTGGTCCCAATGTGCCGTTCTGTGTGTTAAATGACCTTTAATTTAAGATCACTCTTAAAATATAAGACCACATTTTCTTGATCCCATGGGTGGTCTTAAAATAGAGGGACCACTGTATAGATATACTTGGAAATTTTCATGAGGTGTCACAAATGTGAAGAAAGCTCACGAAAGAGAACACTTAACAAGGAGTACTAAGGTGTCTATAAATGTCCATGGAACTTTGATGTTGACCCTTTCAAGGTCAGTCAGTCGAGGTTAAATTTAATTACATGGGTGCACATTCTACAACTTTCTTTTAAAACACTTTTGTTACATGACACCATGAACTTGAATTTTTTTTACTTACCAACTACTCGCAAGGTGGCAGCACATTTAGATTTGCCTGCTGCGTTTTCTGCGATACAGAAATACAATCCCGTGTCCGCCTCATTGGCTGGCTGTATCACCAGCTTGGCATTACCGTGTTCATCGGAAAACACACGGTGTCGCTCATCCTCCTCGATATTCACATTGTCCTTTTGCCTGGTGAAGAAACATATGGACATAGCATATAATCTCAACAACAAGAATTATTTATTTTGTATTTTTATTTGATCTTCCTAGTTTTATACCACAGTTACAAGTTACACGTGAAAGCTAGATTTATTTTTTAGTTTGTATAAGAATGCACTTGTATGTGGTTTGGAGTTTGTGACATTTTCTGGAGAAGGAATGTTATTATATTATTTTTTTTAGTGGAAAACATTGCCATCACTGCTTCTGGCATACGTTCTATGACAATTTTACTATTTCTATGTCTATGATGTGTGATATGTGGTTGTCCATCAGTCGAAGAATGTTAAGGACACTAAGCAGATGCATCTCATCATAGTTTTGAAATCAGTGGTCTTGAAATGGATCAAATATTAATATTTACTAATACATTAAAGATATAAGTGGCCTCATTTAAAAGTGGAACCTAGCTTGAGTCATCTAGGAACCGCACCTTTATATAAACTCTTGGGCATGTTTTTCATAAAAGTACAGTTGTTTCTGAATTTTAAGGGCACACATTCAGACAGAAAAATATGGTTTTAAATCAAAGGTGTTCTTAAAATGGAAGAATATTTATATAGAAAACATAAAGAGTTGTGTCACTGATGGCTGGTCTTAAAATGTAGGGAATTGTTAAAAAATAGAGGGGTCTTAAATTGGAGGGAACACTGTACAAATGGTCTGATTTAAAACCGTGGTCTTCAAGTGTGGTATAAGATTTACTGCTCTTTTATCATGTGTTTATATGAATTCTTGTGTTATATAAATTCTTGTTTTTTTCTCCAAGAATTTGTAAATGGGTTCCAGCCCCGCCATGCACTTATATTTTTCTGTATGGCCTGGAGTCCCTGAGGAAGATCTGTACCCGAAATGACTGCTCAGGTCATTCAGCCGTAAATGAGACATTCAGCCGTTATCGTTAAGGTTATCGTAGATTGGTCACCAATGGCATGTTGCACCTTCCATGTGGGTTGTTACGGCTCTGTTGATGAGTTCAGCAAGTACTGGTGTGTACAGGTGTGCCATAGGGAAATAACATCTAAAGTGCTCTGAACTCGTTCGACCATAGAATGCCATATAAGAACTGCACGTTACTACAAATTAAAATCAAGGCCAATACTATATGCTGCCCTCACCATTTGAAGGTTGGCATTGGACGACCTTTGGCCTGAGCCTCCAGCACGGCCTTCTGTCCTATCTCCGCCCAGCTGTTTCCAGTCTCAATGACAAAGAATGGCTTCGCTGGCTCCCCGAAACCTTCCGAGACCTCCACAACTATACGGTTTGACGAGAAAAAAAAAGTGGCATAATTATATCATTTCATACTTCATTCATTGCTTCTGAAAGAGACATTTTTGGTTTTCAATATCATCAATTACTACTAAAAACAATGTATTTAATTTTTCAAATTTTTAATACCTAAGTAAAACAAAAACCCCCAAAAAGAACAATAAGACCAGAAGATAATATGAGTCATTACAGAACATGTCTGATTGGGAAGCTTTTCCTTACACCGGTAGTCTGTACCTCCATCTTACAAGACTCTATACACATGCAGCTTTTACTGGATATTATTTTCATTAATATCTATTACCCACGAAAAGAAATGTGAAGTTTTGTTATCTAACACTTAGCAAATGAATACTGAAACCCTATCCATCATCCGTAAATGGTCTGTCACCCATGGTCTGTCAGCTGTTAAATGGGTTTTCTCAGAAAATTCAGCACAGATCACCAAACTTTACAGAAAACCTGCCATGATTACATCTCTAGACATATTTTTTTTCACTTTTTCAAAATTTTCAACCTGCGAATTTTTATTCATTTTATTTTTTTATGTTCTTTACCAAGTACAGGTACATGTATACAGGGCCAGTATCAAGTTATGTCTTCAAAGTCATGGAAATGGACAAGCAAATGCAGTCACCAAAACTTGTGTTGGTACTAGTACACTCTTTAGGAAAGTATGTACAATGACTGTACACAGAGTTTCAAAATTTTAAATTTTGGAATTTTGGGTGAATTTTCTTACTACATGGGGGTAAACCTTCAAATGCCTTCTTGTATGCAGTCAAAAAGAACTTGAGGACATTCCTGTGGATTATAAGTATCTATAGCTAGTATCTACAAAGATTGTATACAGATTTAGAAAATTTGAATGTTTGGCAAATTTTCTCAATTTTCTTTAACACAGGCGTATTACATGTTGTACATGTTGTATGGAGACCAAAGTTTCAAACACTTCTCCAAAAACTGACAAGTGAATTGCAGTGAGCAAAAATTTAAGGACATGCTTTGGGGAAGTTTCTACAAATAATGTATAGAGATATTCAAATTTTTTAGACACTAAATTGCTAAATTAAATTTTGAAATTTAAATTATAAGCTTGAGACTATCTGCAGTATCATTTGGGGTCAATCACAGGATCAATGCCTCTGACCCTCTTGTTAACTGTACAGGACAAAATCCACAGAAAATTTAAAAGGCCAGAAATCTGCTAGCTAGTTTTTGTCAATAATCTTGTGTTTAAGCAGTGTCGTCTGTGAGATTTCTAATCCCTTCTTATACCATACAGTATTTCTGTGGTAGTCTCACTTCTGGGTTGGCTTTGAACATGGTTTCACTGCACAAATTCATTCTTAATTCTTTGAAAGGACATTCTAGAGACAACGCCCACCCTCAGAGCATGCGGAGAACACATATCTTGGTAACATGTATCATGAATGCCATTCATGCTCCCTCTCACTAAAGGACACCTCTTTAATGTGGACAGGATTATTCTGCAGTAGGGATGTCCCTGTTAAAGGCGGGGGGGGGGACTGCTATATAAGACTTATTACCTTCCACATCCAGCGGGGCACTGCAGGCAATCTCCCCCTCTACGTTGGCCGCCTTGATACTGTACAGACCTTGATCGTCCCGCGACACATTGCTGATCTCCAGTGACAGTAGACCGTAGTTGTTCTGCAAGAGATCAATGTGTCCATGTTGGGATAATATAGACAGCATAATTTCTTCAAATCTATTATTCCACTCAAGCAACACAATTTACTGGTAAGTGATGTATTAAATATTATCACTTTTCACTACTGTAATTTTATTTCATTCCTTAAATCTTTTTGGTAATAATTCAGGAATAAATTAGCTGGTACATAAATTACCTGATACATACAGGTAATTTGTTAACAAAAATATTTAATATTTATTCTGGCCAGTTCAAATGAGTGTGAACAAATATCAATACTCCTTAAATTATGACCTACACATATATAGGTCAGAAAGATCACAAATTATGACTCTCATGTCTTGGTTAAGCATACAATATATTTAGTTATTTTGATGCATTTAATTACAAATTATGTAAGTATGGTAATTTACCAGGTTAATTCAGATCTGCAGTATTTTAAAATTAAGTTCCGCCTTTCCTGGAAGATTGCTTTTCCAAGTGTGTAATTATAAATGTACATGTGTACTTACAGAAAGGTGATGTCGTGGTCCCTCGCAGATCACATGATTGCCCTTCAGCCACATGACCTCGGGCAGTGGCAGACCAGACACAGAGCAATTAAATCGTATCGTCTGCCCTTCATAGCATCTCTTTGGCCTGAGCTTGGACATAAACTGTGGCGAGGTGTCAAAGCGTTTCTTGCGGGGTGTAACAGACGAATCCTGGTCCGATGGCATGGAACGTTCTGTTGTAGAGGCGTGAGAGTAGATGGAGTCATAGTCCACACCTGAATCAACAAAATGAGAACGAGGTGGTTTAGGCTCATAACGCGGCTTCTTTGATTCACGCAGCTCAAAGTCTAACTCCACCTTTTTACGGATTGAATCTAAAGGTTCCGCTTCATACTCCGGATAGTACGATTTCTTGGGCATGCTGCGTGTGCGTTCATTTTGTTGATACATTTCAGCTTCCCTGCGACGGATGCCTTCAGGACTGGCATATTCTACCTCATAATCAGACTTGTTGCCATAGTAACGCCTCATAATATTTGTGATATCCGTTCCATATGGAACAACCAATTTTTCCTTGATGTTGCAACCATATACTTCCGCATCAGGGTGCTCCCCGATTTGGCGAAGCTGTGCTTCCGAAAGACGGAAAAACTCAACATGCTGGTAAATGAGGGTATCCTCCGGGAACCAGCTGCGATTACGTTTAACAAATTCCTCAAGGGAGTACATGGACTCCTGCAGGTGCTTAGTGCGAGCAATGATCTTTTCGATTTCGGAGTTGGCAAGACTCTGATCTCCGCTGCCAGTCTGTGAGACTCGGGTGTACACGACACCTTTCTTGCCGGACGGCAGAACAACCACACGAATATCAGTAGGCACGAAGTTGGTCCCAGCTTCCAAAACATAATTACTGATGTCATTATCTTCTCCACCTCTTGCCAGTTCCATGTCCCGTAAAACATGGTGATGTTCTTTTGTAAGGTCTGCGTCTGCCCGGGCATAGCTCTTGTAAGGCGTACTGTACGTGACCTCATTCTCCAAACCGGTATATCTCGATACACTTGCCGCACGTGGTCGTTTTCGTGGCACACGAACAGTTTCGTAATCGTTATCTCCCACCGACGTGACTCGAGAGACACTGGATGCCCTGCAGGCCAGAGTTTCAGTTCTACCATGGGGAAAATGAACGGTTCTGGATCGCACGCTGGATGGGCTTCTACTGGCTGAGGATGCACGAACAGAACGGCGTGAGATGTAATCTTCATCACCGGAAAATCGACCGGGACTTCTCGATAGAATGACGTTAGGATGAAGACGTGTGTGATTCACTTCCACATCGTCATCTACCCCAAGGTTGGATTCCAGAGATGCATTGTAATCCAATCCGCCATACAAACTACTGCCATATGAACTGCCGCCATACGAACTGCCATCATCTATAACCACATCGCTCTCATACTTGCGTGTTTTCACGCCACTGCTGATATGCGGTGCAAACCCTGTTGTGGGAGCACTAGCCGCGGGTGGGGTGTATGCAGGAATACTAGCTACGGGAGGGGTGTATGTAGGTGTTATGTGAACATGCTGCTCACTTGGTTTGCTTTTTGTGGTTACACTTGCATAGCCAACGACAAATCTATCTCCTGTGGCACGATCTACACTGCCCCCTCTGTATTCCCGACTGTACGGGGATGTATAGTCTGGTTCAACAGAGGCAGCACGTCTACTTTTCGGAGTGTACGATGACCTGCTGCCCGCTCCAGAGGAGTAAGAACTATATCTTGATGTATGAGATCGTGTAGATGGACTTGAACCAACTCCAATGGAGGAACGCTGATACGTTCTGGAGACCATGATTTTGTTTACTACAGTTGCTGGTAAAAGCCTCTGAGATAAAGTGATTTTCTAAAGCATGTTTTCCCTTGTGTAATCCTTGCTGTGTTATATAACTCCAGTATATCCTTTTTTGCACAAGCAGGTATTCAATATTCCTTTTCACTGTTGCGAATCTATCCAATTCTTTTTTTTATTTTCCTCAATTATTTATCGTGATGTAATATAATCCAAACTCCTTGAAATTTTATCGCCAATATTCCATACAACTGTTGCTGAAAGTGCGATGATCACAGATTTATCCAAGTTGCAACTGGATATCGAAAGGTGGCAGTGGTCAATTACAGGAATCGGGATACACCGGCCGGTTCTGGACAGAAACGGGGATAGGGTACAGAATCTTTCTGGATTTCCAAGGAGGGTAAAAAAAAATAACTTTCATCCCTCCATACTACCAATCCGTTCTCAAACTCTGCAGCAACCAGTGCCCCCTGGTGAAAAGGAAGGAAGACACTATAGGAGAAGCTGGGGTCCAGAAAAGCCGGTTGGATCCGGAGAGCTTCCTTGCCAGCAGACAGGATCAGCCAGTTCTTGTCAGCACATTACATCTCTGGAGCCTACTACACAGTATCCTGAAGCATTGATCCTTCCTTCTTACTTTCTCTCCTTCCTGGATCCTCAACCATGCCTAGAAATCCTGTTCAGCCATACCCAAACATCCACCCACCCCTCTCTTCCTCCCCGTGGGTTCCTTGAACCCTACGTCCTACTGTACAGCTGCTGGAGTCCCTGGCCCTGACTCACAGATCTATAATATCAACCACGGCACACTGCCGACCAGGTGTATTTGCGGCTTATCTTCATCACACACTGGTTAAACATTAGTGCTCCAGGAATAATCCCCAGGAAATAATAGGGGGCCATGTCAAAAGTTTTCTCTGGTTATTAATGTCTTAATTTCCTTTCTCTGGCAATGATGAATTTGATGTTTGTACACATGCATTTTTGTAACACTTCTCATTAAAAGACACTGAATACGTTACTATTTGGGGAACAGCAAACTCCTTTTTCATATACAGCTTCCAGTTACATGTATAGCATCAAATTATTATTATTATTATTTACTTATTTATTTTTTATTTTTACATGTTGTATATAGCACATATAACACAAAAGTGATTAAGGCGCTTTACATAAAACATGCATGTAATACAGTTATTTGACTGCTCATGGCATTATAGTGGCAAGATATAATACAATTTGACAGTTTTACATTGTATATGTACTGTACATGTAATACCAACTAAATTTTATTGTTTGATCAAATTTTATTGTTTGATGTATGTTATGTATGTTTATTTCGATTCCATAGTGCACTATACAAGTTATGTTAACAACGTCAGACAAATCAAACAAATTCAAATACACCCAGAACCTAGGCCAACACCCGAAAGTCTCGAGGACTGTGGCTGGGGGCTTTCCAACTCGGGTTGGCCTAATATTATAGTTATAACGCTTTACAAGACTGCACATGACGCATTTTTTTGATCAAATTGTATAAAGTTTTTTTATTTCCAATATATAACTTAACTGTTTCCTATAATAGACATATAATTACAAACATTCTTAAATTTTAGAACTGAAAATTTGAAAATCTAATTACCAGTATACATGTATATCTGGGTTGGGATGTACAATACGTGGGCAAGTTGGTTGGAATTTGCACTGTTACAGCCGGGGAGATACAGTGCATTACGCTCTGACTGACACACAATGGGAGAATATGATTGACGAGCTGCAAATACCAGACCTAGCTTAGATTCTTCACCTGATGAACAACTAAATGGTACAGTGAAACCTGCCTTGATAGACCACTGCTAAGAGAGACCACCTGTCTTGAAAGAACCGTGCATTCCTGGCAGAAGGATCTCTATTTCACTGTAATTGAAACTGTCATGAAAGACCATCTGTCTTGAAAGACCACATTTTTATGGCTAAATAGGTAGTCTTCCAAGGCAGGTTCTACTGTATAGTTGCATAAATGTATCTGCATATGCATGCAGTATATATATCTACCAACAACGTATAATAGCTTGAGAGCTTAAAAGTCATTCCGGCTACATGTGTCTACATGTGTCTGCCTATTTATTTCATACATACAAGTACAATTCAGTACAATTCTGTCACATATTACCATTTTTCCACACAAACTTATATTTAAGTGAACAAAGCTTATACAGTGGTCTGTCTGTTTTAAAATCACCTGTGCAGACAAAAAAAAAATAACATGGTTTATATTGAAGGTAATGTCTTAAAATAGAAGGATATTACATTAAAAACAATGTGGTGCCACTGATAGTCAGTCTTAAAATCAAGGGAATTCTTCAATGGGGAAGGTCTCAAATTCCAGGGACCCCTGTACCAGAAATTTTTTTGCCAGAATAATTAAGGGACAACAACAGCTACAAAGTAAAAGCTAAAGAGAGTTAAAACTTCAAGGATGGCGTTAAAAATACTACTCAAAAATACTTCTCTAAATTTGACTCATATCATAAATCTCAAAGAGTCAAATTTCAAAGTAAGAATTTTCAAGAAAAAAGCTCTTACAACAGCTAAGGTACTGAGATAACTATACCTGTCTATTCAATATATTTGTATTGACTGATGACATTGGAATGACGTCAAATACTCAACTTAAAACTGCTATCTACCAAACCAGGTAAACTATGTAAATATCAAGTGCCGTCTCAGAAGACCGGAATTTCGTAAACAGCAAGCATATTACAAATCAAACGTTACATGGGTCTAGCCTAACATGTGTAAGGTGAAGAACCCTACTCCTGGGCCAAGAAGATGTATCACCTAGTGATGTACGCAGCCCCCACTTGGGAAGACAATAAATCAGGGAATTGATAGGTTTGCAGAAAGGCGTTCTGAAGTTTGGGGAAAGGCTTTCAGAAATTTATCTCCAGTTTGGCGGAAGCTAACCCTCAACCTGCTCCGGTTATATGCCAAACATTCGATGGACTATGTTTGTGGCACAGATGTAATCTATGCTACCAAGTATTGAAACGAAAATGGAGGAACCTGTACATCAAATATCACTACTGTTTGTCATCTTCAGATGACTTAAATTTACAAAAAAAAAACAAAAAAAAAAAAAAAAACATTTGTGCATTGTTGTTGAAAGTTCTTGTTCACAAAATAAGATAGTGCTATCATGACAATTAAACCAGTAGAACAATCTTCAGCCAGATACCCAATGATCTGCAGATTGACCCATAATTAATGTGCCAAAATAACTGCCCTCCCCCTCAAAATATATATACCGGTACCTATATGTATAATTATCTTGTAAGAAGCACAACTTAATTGTCACATGCCCGGGGTCACATGTTATACAAGAGCTACCTGTATATGGTGGAACATCAGAAACAAGACTAATACCCATTGTCATGCAAAGCCAAGTGAGGTGGTCTTAACTCTGAAATATATTAATACGCATAGCACTGATTTGTAACATTTGGCTGTCCAATAGTAATAAGTGTTAATTCCAGGGACTGATTTATTTCTGAGGAGGTCTTTTAAGGACGGGTCCACTCTACCACTGAGTCATAATGCTACAGTGTTACTACAGCAGTCCCTCTCTTAGTGCCACTCTCAACAGAGGCCACCCTCTCTAATGTGGCCAAAAAATGTTGCTGCTGCTACTGTACTATGAATACATTTACTTCTCCTGCTTACCAATTAAAGGTCACCTCTCTAATGTGGCCACAATTTCTTGGCAAACAGGGTGGCCTTATTAGAGAGGGACTGCTGTATCCAATTCAAAGGAAACATAGAGTGTGAATTCCAACAAAGATGAATGTTTATTATGTCTCAATTAAAAATGTGTCCTATCAATTGTATGCCATCATGGTATCTCTTGCATTACATGTAGTAATATTTGAAAAGAAACCTAGAAAATTCTACCCAAAGATGAGCAGACCCCACAGGACATAGGCAGCTGTGTGCTTGTTTAGCGGGAATTTTGAAGGTAAATTCTGTTATGAAATAGTTCGGGACCACCGGTATGGAAGATTATAGATCCTGGATATCAGATCATAAAACAAGGATACCAACCATTACTGGTTTTCATGTATTTAAGTGTTGTTTATGTCAATCCAGCATTGAGTTTAGAGAGGTATGGGTATCTATTTTTTGCATTTACAAATCAACTCTCATACAAAGTGCCAAAACTTGAAATAATAAAC
>JAAUYG010253118.1_pt1 | contig 11280 bp, 4 predicted proteins | sample 7278091 | NCBI WGS metagenome assembly JAAUYG01 (sample SAMN14350201, study PRJNA611818) | marine sediment metagenome | isolation source: surface marine sediment (0.6m) | place: French Polynesia: Moorea | collected 2018-08
ACCCTTAATGTCATTGTCGGTCAATAGCACTTTAGTGCTAATGTTTTTATTGTTCTACATGCATATACCGACGTTAAATAAAGTTTTATCTTATCTTATCTTATCTTACCAAAGAAACAGACACCGGGCTTTAAAAATGGTTGCCTATAGTCGAGGGAAATTGGGTTATAACGGAACTTTTAATTTGGGGCAGAACTATTTTCAAATAACAAGCCAGGAAAATGTGACCGTCTTTAACGTTCACCCGAAACCTGTAAGATTACCGGTCATTTTGTGTTAGGAATGCTTGTTTCTAGAGAAGTTGAAGATTTCTGTCCGTCATGCAGAAATCGTTGTAGATGTGATCGAAATATTGATAAAGTATTGAGATGCATCATGTTTAGCCACTTTACTATCCAGGAGTGTGGTTCTCACACTTGTATTTGCTTTCCAACCAATACATGTATTCATCCAAGTCGGGGTAGGTTTTGTGGAAGGACAGAGTGTTCGAGATTTCGTACTAGGTACAAAACCCATTTGGGACAGTCTCCACTGTCATATGATATGGCTTCATTCACTCCAAGTATAGTATATACTCTTTCTCACTGGCAGCCAGACGTATATTAAGATAACGTGCTACATGTAACTCGTCTGGGGACCTGTGGCTGCCTGTGGTTCCTGATTTGCACAGCGTTACGATCTGCAACAGAGGCTGAAAATATCGACATCTATGTCACGTATGAACTCCTCCACGTGACCAGGTGACGTTCTCTTCTGCTGGGACTTATGCAATGACTGACCATCCGTGCAGGATAAGGAACCACAACATCAGGGTCCATCTTACATGTCATAGTTAAGACAAGATTAGATGAGCTTTTATTTTATTTAAAGTCTGTACCATAAGAAAAAACTACTATACTAAGTGCAATGCCCTTTCTTGAAATATCTCTATATTTCTCGGATCAGTCACATTGCAAAAAGTACAGAGAGTAGGGTAGAAATTAAAATTATACAGAATAAATAAATGAAATTTCTTCTCACTAGAGTTAGCCTCTCTTCGGTTGAGAGGATGTCCGAAATCCTATAGAATACAGTTAGCTTTGTACTAGCTTGTATAGATATTGGCCCTACATGCTCGCTGAATGCTAAGCTTTGGTCCACATCATCTCCTAAAAATCGTACGCAACTTGTTGGTTTAAGTGTAACTGCTCATTCAAGGTTAAGGTCACTGTTACAAATTAGACCCACGAGAAGAACCAAACAGTGTGTACTGGAACACAGCAGCATTTGCCTGCATAGAGTTGTGTATATACCACTCTATAAGAACGCTGGACAGTTCTGCAAATTTAAAACTAAACTCCTACTTTTGTCTCGTCGCAGGCTAATACAGTGTCGTCGTCTGGATATCCGTGATCGAACCTTGTAGAGCTCCTTTGGTTGTAGAAAATCATCTACTGAGTATATCACCTATCTTTACCATTTGTGTTTTATTTGCAAAAGAGTTCGTCAGTAGTTTACATGATTTGGAGGCCACGCCATAAGACCAGAATTTTTTACAGGTTTCAACAAAGTGTTATTAAACAGTTAAAACAGTTTGCCAGCTATATCCTGTTCTGAATCCAAACATTTTTATCGAAATAAGTGGACTAATATACAAAAGTAACATACAATATACAAATAAATAATAACTAATAAACTGTTCTTACAGGGGTTTGGGTTAAGGAAAGGCGCGTTACCGTGCCCAAACCCTCTCGCCCACCAAAACGAATTACATTGTCACTGTGGGCTCAGATGGACTACTTAGATTCCTTGCTTTGGAAATTTTAACCTTGTCTGTCATATTCCGGATTCCAACTTTGTCTGATATATTTCTTATTCCAACGTTGTTTGGTATATTCCGGATTTCAACCTTTCCTGACACATTCCGAATTTTGACATTGTCTGGCATATGCGGGATTTTAACCTCATCTGTTGTGTCCAGGATTATAACGTCTTCTGGATTAGTAGAATTTGACGATTCCACATACAGGTAGCCAGGTGTGTCACTGAAGAACTTAGTATAAAGAGCATGCCTCTGGCGATAGGTAGCAAACAGAATCAGTGCCGCGAAAAGAGGCAGTGAGATTCTGCGCCAGATTGGAGTTTGTGCCATGTTTCATGGGATTTATCCGTCAAAACAGCAATTTGGTGCCTCTTACATGCATAGTCGCAAACAGCAAGAGAACTATACAATGGTCTGTGTAAACCTGTGTAAACCCAATTACCGACGTCCGACAGCAGGTCAAAACCATGAGCACATCCGTGACGAAGCACTTTTTCTGTAAATTTTTGTAGTGGTTATGATATTTCGGCCGGCCACTACGGCCTCTAATTATCAGAAATAAGCTGCTCCAAGTTGTTGATCAACGTAGGCTCCAAGCTTGTAGTCCCAAATATCTCTGGGCGTATCTGGGTGTTCAATTACTGTTAAATGACGAGGGTGTATTGTGTCTGACCTGCTACATCGCTGCATTAAATTATACAAATGAGGGTAGTTAAAATAAATTGAAATAGGACGCAGGCAGTGCATGGTGTGAAGGATAAACGCACAAGCCAGCTTTTACGACGCATGGATATGCTCCCCAACGTATAACCTATAACAAGGCAATGTCTGAGAGATAAAATTAATGTACATGTACGAATACTTGAAGGCGCCACAGCTGAAGATGTCAAACATAATTAATGTAAAAGGTCAAAGTGGCAAACAAAATCGATTTAGCTTCACTGCTGCATGGAATGATCAGCGGTAGCTTAACAACTGGTTTGGGAAAATGGAAACACGGCAGTGTGATATTTGAGCTGAATTTTTCAAAAAATATGATTTTAGCAAGAACCTAAGTTAAAGAATCGCATTTGTAGTCATTATGTTCCTATGGGGATACCAGTTTGAGACTTGAGTACTCTCGAGAAAGTGACTGCATTTACATGTACGTCACAGCTCAGGACATTGTCGAGGGTTCTGGTCACACAAATACAACTCCTTGTAGGCCACAGTGCAGTCGGATCCATGCCTTCGTCATAGGCCAAGTCCCATTTGTCGTTGGTACAAAAGTACCAAAAAATTTCACCAGCAAATCACTAACCACCTCGAGCAAAGAAATGTGGAAGGGTAGCGTAACTAGAGTACATGTAGTTCTTGGATAATTCTGTCAGCTACACGTACGTATACAAGGTGTACGTAGTAACAGTACGGGGAGACGTTAAACTGATACGTCTGTAGTATATCATTCCGGATCCTTTTTAATCAAGAATGCACCATATACAACCATTTGCATATTCTATCGCCAACGACAATCGTAACAAAATAAAAGGTGTTATCTGCTTGCCACTTCCATTACAAATGCAAATATACTAAAACTTTCTGATGATGGTACGGCTAGTTTAGAATTTTGCGTGTACACCTTGCAATAAAAGACAGCCAGTATTCACCTATTGAATATGTTAACTTTATTTCCGAAGTTTTAGCACCATATACAATGAACTTCAACAATACCGGCACAGATACGTTACAATACAATAACACACAAACACCGAGGAAGCCACCGACCGTCACTGCCACAGCGTACAAACTGACAGGTGATACATAATAATAATACTTTCAACTGATTCTCCACAGTCCTCCAATCTGACGCGTCATCCCCATGCATCCGTGTTAGCTGAACATGCTCCGTCCTATGCATACGAGAGGCTGTGGTTTACGACGATGTTCATCCCCCAGCGTAACTCTAACTTTATAACACACGGTAAGGAACCGTTGCTTCATGCACATTGCAGTCCATCTATAACCTCGTAGGCGTATATATATTCCCCTAGTATCAAGTTACAAAGTTTTTATACAAAAGCTACCTAACCTTTACCATGAACGTGTTTTAGTGATCACTCGGATGAATAAACCCGCGATTTCATTTTGCGTCCCCCGCCCGGGCCATTTTAGTAAAGAATGTCTTGCAGCACTAAAGCGGAAACTGTCCCATGGGATTTTCGGCATCGTCTTTTTCTGCAGCAGCGCAACTTGCGAGATCTGGACCTAACATCTCCAGCCAGGACCAGGGTCTGGACAAAGGCCAGCACGGATATTGATATGGCTCCAACGGCCCCGGCGTAATCAGCCTCCTCTAGGCTAGTGTCCGGTTTAACAGGGGGTTTGCCTTGGAGGAAAAAAGAAACCGGCCATTCATACTGGGAAATTTACTAAACCAAAGAACTTTGAGGTGCCAGAAAGAAAACATGAAAATGTCTGATGTCATGAAAAGTACAAATAAGCTAACACCTTGGCAGCTGTTCAAGGCAGACACACAATCTGTTGTAGAGTAGCCCACTTTATTGCTATATATCTGAATTGCCACATGTAACCGTTAGCAACTATCGGACTACTTAGTGTTTCGATTACTGTGTGCAGCTGATATCTTCCTGCCAACGGCTCAACCTTTGACGAGTGTTACCTTGACCATTATGTCTAGCCAAAATAGTGACACAGGTTGATTTCTGCCCAATCGTTACAGTGCTACCAGCACTGGATAACTGAAAGGTTTGTAACTAACTGAATCTTGTACTATTAGGGCACATGCCATGTTAATTACTTCTCAACCATACCCAAAGAGATTCATCAGCTTGGTGTTGAGCATATTTAGATACATGTATTTCCTCAAACACAGGTTCAGGTTTGTATACCCCTGAATAGTTCAGCCAATATGGAGGTTAGCCTTCCTCAGAAGTGACAAGTCTGCTGCTGTCTTGTCACTTACATGACTTGTATGAGGAAAGCTGACGTCCATATCGGCCGACATATCAAGGTATATTAACCTACGCCTGTATTTGTGGAAATGTCTAAATATAGGCTGATAGGGGCCTACTACTAATCTAATGTACTGGTCCACCTGGGCAAGTATCCACGGCTGGCTGCCATACGCCGTGGTGGTTGCACATTGTCAGCTCTGACCACAGGAACTCTGTAGCGTTGTTGATCAGACATGTGACATTCACCACACTGTCGTATGTCCTGTCTGGTGATGACAGTGTCAGACCACCGTCCCATGTCGGGAACGGCGGGCACACGACATCTGAGAACAACAGGGGAGAGGGTGACAGTTGGGCGGGTGATGGAATCAGCATTTATGTTCATCACTGGAAAGTGAACCTCTGCTGGATGGTATTCATAAAATACTGTAAATTCATTAATGTTCGCGGGGATTAATGTTTGCGGTTAGCTCAGGTCTTGTTAATTATCTCGGTACACATGAATTATGTTTGCGGGTATTTATGTTTGCGATTTTAAAACGATCGCCAAATAAATCCCTCGCAAACATTAAGAATTTACAGTAAATAAAAGCATTCTTGAGTCTTGGCAAGACATTATTGGGGGAACCCCACCCCCATTATTACATCGTGTATCATTGACCTGGTTAAGAACATACTACAATTTGTATTTCTTTTGTACGATGTATGTTGTGATGACAACTATAGTAACCAAGACATGTAATTGTGGGCTGAAATTGTTCCCAAATATGATTGGCTGGATGGCTCGGTAAAAATTCAAAAAGCTTTTATGTCGTCACAGGCTGAATGTAAACACTGTTAAAACTGTTAAATCTGCTCTGCACCGACGAAATGTTATATAACTTGATCTTTTACGAAGTCGCACAATATGTGTTGTTTTACAGTTATATGCTCTCGAAGTTGGATGTTATTGAAATACTAGTACATGTACATGAAATGAAATAGCTACCGCTGTATCGTACACGTACTTGTACATCCCTGGAATGTCGACTCCCACTGCCCAGCAGCGGAACACGTGACGTTCCACTGGAAGCGCCCCCTGGCGACCCAGAGGCCCCTCTGACAACTGTAGGTCAGGCGACTGTTATACGTGGTCTCCACAAGGTGCCTGTCCTCTAGTATGGCACCCGGGTAGGCCGGGGGTAATCCACACTCTACCACTGGAGGCGGGGTTAGGAAAAGACAAATATTAAACATACGAGTTAGTGCCAAAACCTTGTATGATATTGTCCAAACTGAACTTCCAGTGGCCCAGAACTACATGTTTTGCGCAACGGCCAATAATGATAATGTTTCCATGCATAAAATATTTTACCCAGTTGTGGTGTTTTATTTCCCAGAAACCGTTTGCCGCTTGTTTATCATAACTTTTCAAGGATTGTTTTACTATTTTATTATACTGGGTTTTACTAAGTGCCATGTGAAGGAATGCCATATAGTTGAATTTGTTTTGTGATATTCCAGTCTAGTCACGCTTTGTACCAATCCAACTGTACTTTTATGGTTGCCAATAAATGTATATCTTATCTTCTTATCTTATCTCTTTTAGTTGTTACAACAGAATGTGGAAATGAATGCGGAACTAATCATTAGCGTGGGTAATTTAGGAGATCCAAACTTTTTGATCTAATACTCGTATCTCAAGATAACAGATTGAGAATCATATCTCGAGATATGATGTGGAAGTCTTGAGATCCTTATCTCGAAATGGGACTTTGGGACATGTTATCTCAAGATCCTAATGTTGGATGTCCGAAATCGGACACCGTACTATCATTATAACATAAATAACGTCGAATATAAATGATTCAGCTTTAGGACCTATTTCGGTACGACTTAATGGTTGGGTAAAGCGGGGCAAGCAGTTTGTGGTGATTGGAGATAAAAGATACTAAATACCCCAGTTTGGGTTTGAACTCGCGACCTGATTGTACAGCCCGCAGCATGGCTAATGTATCACCTACCATATATCGTTGGGGAGGAGGATCATGTGCATATTGGTAATACAAACAATTTAGCACGAGACTACCCCCAACACTGGCCAGATAAGAAATATACTTTTCTTTACACACATCGTAATTATCCATTGCATGTGTTCACTTTATTTCCCATGTTACAATTATATCTCATCTTATTGTTTACAACATTCAGTTGCATATTGCAACAGCAATTTTACATTAAAAACCCATTGCCACTTACATCTGCACTCTTCCAGGCCTTGCCATTGCCCAGATACGCCACAGGTCACGTTACGAGTGGATGATCCGTCTGCGAATATTCTTCCTTCCGAACACGTGACAGTGGCGACCTCTCCAAACGTCACCATGGCGAACGCCGCTGCATAGGTGGAAGACTGGGGGATTGAACTGCAGCGGATAACTGCCAGGTGAAATAAAGTAAATATCACATAAGGATAAAATGATATAAATAAGCATATAATACAGTCAAATCTGCTCTAAACCACCTGTATATAAACACCACCTGGTTTATAAATACCACATTTTACAGGTCCCCAGAGGTATACTTTCGATGTTATTGAACCTAGATATAAAGACCACCTATATATAAGGACCACATTCTGTTGGTCCCTAAAGTGGTCTTTATATACAAGGTTCACTGTATGTGCGACGTAGAATACACACAGAGCCCTTACGCTTACTCTAATTGATCTAATGTTAGAAATTATATTTAAGAAAGTCCTGATAAAGATCCTTCTAATAGGTTATAATTATAGATTTAATGTAATGTGGCAACTCAAACTGCGACACATATTATTTTACACACTAATATATAGGATTGACTCATACTGTGACACATACACTACACACACATAATGGAGCAACTCGTTTTGTTACAAATGTCAAACAACACATAAAATGTATCGATTTATATTGTGACACATATACATGTAATAAGCACACATAATGGATCGACTCGGAGTGAGACTTATACTACTACATACATCTTATTATCGCACATATACTGCACACATATAATGGATTAACCAACTCGTATTGTGGCACATACACTACACACATATAATGGATCAACTGGTATTGTGGCACATATACTGCGCACATATAATAGATCAACTCGTATTGCGACACACAACAGTATGACATGGATATCTAATGGATCAGCACTTACTCTGACAGGTTGTATTGATGCGCTCCGACAGCCATTCACTGCCGTTACACGTTATATTAAACGACAACGAGCCGTCTCCGAGGGTGTAACCATGGTTACAGATAACCTCAACGGTACTTCCGTTTGTTGCCATGGTTCCTTGTGACATGGCGTGGCTGAAGACTGGGACACGGGGACAGCGGTCTCCTGAAAAATGGAGAGGCTGGTCTTTAATTAACGCACATTTTTAAGTCCTCGGAAAATGGGACGCTTCAGTATCACCGATCAGTGTAATATGTTATATAAAAATGTTATATAAAAACTACAATTAGTTTACCCAAAACGTACTTAATGAAACTAAAAATTGAGTAATATTACACAAAATTTCCTGTCGGTTAGACCTTTGCAAAGCATGTAATCCATATCTAGAATATGAAAAAGGCGTATTTAGTGCCAGCATTCTTGGCTACACGAATTGATATGACATACTGTACACCTAACGGCTTTTTATTGTCAGCTGTAGGTCTTTAGTAGGGAGTATCTGTTGTATGCTAATAAGTGCAGTCCATAATACGGAGTATCTTGGGTGTGATACCAACTCTAGGTCTATAGTACGGCGTACGTGTGGTGTTTCACCAACTCTAGATCTCTAGTACGGCGTACGTGCGGTGTTGTACAAACTCTAGGTCTATAGTACGGCGTACGTGCGGTGTGGTGCCAATTCTAGGTTTATAGTACGGCGTTAATGCGGTGTGGTGAACTCTAGGTCTTTAGTGCGTGTATCTGCGGTGTGATACCATCTCTAGAGCTATAGTACGTTGTATCTGCGGTATGGTATCAACTCTAGGTCTATAGTACCGTATATCTGCGGTATGGTATCAGCTTTCGGCCTATATGTGGTGTATATGCAGTATGGTATCAACTGTAGGTCTATAGTACCGTATGGTACCTTGGCAGGTGAGGTCCTCCACTGACCAATTCCCGGACTCCCGGCACCATACCTCCCTGGTGTGTAGGCCGTCATCAAACCGTAATGGTAAGGGACACCCATACTGGAGCCTGTACCCCACAGGGAAGGCCCCGCCAACAGCTGTGTGGTTAGTAAGGGAGGTGTTACCGGGGGGTGCAGGAGGCAGCCCACACACCGCGGCTGGAAAATACAGTCAAGCCTGCTCTAAAGATCAAAGAGGGAAATAAAATTCAAATCATCCGGCGTTATTGTTTGGTTCTTTTCACAGGGTGTGGTTTATAATGCACGGATGCATTTAAATCGCATGGGAGATCTCTCACATATTCATATTCAAATATAAACGACATAAAGACTGACCAGCACTAATTCCAGATAATATAAAATTTAATCCACTTGAAAACATTCTAGGTTAAGATAAGATAAAAGTTGATTTACAATAAACAGATCTTAGAGAATAAAAACACCTTACACATCAAATAAAATACTATTACAAAGCAGGTTCTGAGACACCTGCCACCCCCGCCCCCAGAGACCTTCCCACACACACAATTTCACTTCCAGCCAACCTCTGCTTGCCTCAAATTCGAACATTTTATATCCAACTTTTATGTTCCTTTTGCAGTAATATAATAATCCCGAGATGGCTCATTAAAGGGAACCGTCTCCTTATCTGTTGTTGGGACTTACGCTGGCATGTAGGCGGTACCGTCCAGCGCCCACCTTTACAGTACACAGTGACCTGGCTGTGTCCAGACGAGAAGACATAGCCGCCCTGGCAGCGTAGGAGGACCTGGTCCGGGTTAGGTCCCGGGCTGGCCAGGCTGTGTGGGTACAGGGGGACAGGTCCACACGGCGCTAGGACACAACACAGAGACACACAGGCTGTGAGTGAGTGGATGAGTGAGTGAGTGAGTGAGTGGGTGGGTGAGTGGGCGGGTGGGTGGGTGGGTGAGTGAGTGGGCGGGTGGGTGGGTGGCTGACTATAATAATATAAGTCACTCGGTTACATATTCCATTTGATAAATACATGCATACAATTACAAATCATGGAATCCAGCCTCCTCGGACTTACAAGGAACTTTAAATAAAAACACGGATAATTATAAATATAACACTTAACTCATCAGCAGTTTGCACTTACAAACATCTATACAAATCATTTGAGTCTCCTTCCTATGATCAGCCTTTTATACAGAACATATTTACGTATATTGAAGGCGGGGTCGAGATACTTCTCTGCTAGTATATCGCATTTAAATAAATGCAATTATCTATGACTGCAAGGTCATAAAATTCTACACGTTTTGAGCAGGTACGCGGAGGAAGAGAGCGATGTTACATGTAGTGATGGGGCAGAGCTACTGGTGGTAGTAGTAGCAGTGGCAGCTTAGTTGTTTTGCTGTTGTTTCGGTTATATATAGTTGCTGTATTAATAGTGGATCGGGGAGGATATAAACTGCCAGGATTGGCGCCACTGGGAGTTTACATGTACATATTGTAGTGATTTATAAAAGACCCCCCCCCCCCCGTCTACATGGTCTAATTTGTATCTGAAACTTTAGCCACTACCTGAACATTTGATCGATTCCCGCAAACAACATCTGGTACGGAAGCTCGTTGCCGTCATTACGTCTTGGGTCCTCACCCAGCTTAACTGGTACACAGCACAGCTCGCACCTGGCGTTAGAGTTAGAAAAAATTCACTGTATTTTGTTGTTGTTGTTGTTGTTGTTGTTGTTGTTGTTGTTGTTGTTCAAAGGTAGTTTAAAAGGTTCAAATCATATTCTAACTTAGGTTAGCGAGTATTTTTTTTATCCCTGAATTTACGTTGGACAACAAACATTAAAAATTCAAGTAGACATATGTTATAAGCCCTATTATAAAGTCAGAACATCGAAGTCACTAGTGATAATCAATGCATTACTTTCTTTCCAATAGCCACATGACCAGCAGTACTTGCCAGCGACACATCCGGTGTGTATAGAGGCAGCGGTCCAATGACGTTCTGGTAAACATAGAGCAGTACGTGCCCTGCCACCTTCGCCGAACCAACTTCCGGTATCGCATACAAACGTCACTATGGCGTGGATACGGCGGCTGTAGTACAGAGAGTGAGACTGCGGCGGAGATATGGGAGGATCACAGCGGTCTGGAGGAAAGGAAATGATGGCCGCCATCTTACTGGACACACACAATATATAACCGGAATTCACACATAGCTGTGGCTATGTATACTCTGCAAATTCATGAAACGACATCGCGCAGAGGGAACTATGATACATAATCACATGTGATAATCAATTCTCCTGTTCCCGGCACTGTAGCGCCTGTTCCCGGTGCGAAAGTCCGGTTCCCGGCTAAGCCAACGCCTGTTCTCGGCACAAAATTTA
>JAAUYG010195122.1_pt1 | contig 11277 bp, 4 predicted proteins | sample 7278091 | NCBI WGS metagenome assembly JAAUYG01 (sample SAMN14350201, study PRJNA611818) | marine sediment metagenome | isolation source: surface marine sediment (0.6m) | place: French Polynesia: Moorea | collected 2018-08
CATGCTGATGAAACCAAGGATCAAACTCCACTTACAGAGGATGGAAAGGAATTAGATACAGCAAGTTCAAAGCGAATGACCACTGATGATATACAGAGGCCGAGAGATACCAGTGGCAAAGATCAAGTCGAGATATCTAGTGAAACCAAGAAAACACCAGAAAGCAAGATCAGTGACCAGGCTCCAGTTGCAGCCAGTCTACAAGGTGTGGTCCATCTGAGTGGGGACCTCACTGTAGGGGAGATGAAAGTCTCGAAGCCCGATTCAAAGCTTGGGATGACGGGGGATGTGACACCTGATGAACTTGACACAGCTGCTGAAGCAAGTCATATTCATGACGCTGATGATGACACCGAGGGTCAAACGTCAGTCACAGAGGAAGATGGGAAGAAGGAAATTGTAGAACCAGATGAAGCAAGTTCAGATAGAGCGGTAGCAGGTGATACACATAGGCCCAGAGATCCGCATGGCAAACGCGCAATGCAGACTTCGTACGAAACCAGCAAGACTTCAGTGAGAACGGAAACAGAGATCATCGGCAAGGTTCCGATAGCTGCTGATCAATATGGTGTGGTCACATTGAGTGGAGAGATGTCTGTGGGAGAGATGACTGTCATGGAAAGAAAACCGAGCACAGATAACACATATGACACAACACCTGCCATGACTGAAGCTGGGACAGAGCCACACCAGGACCAGGATAAGGATAGTCATACTTCACCAAAACCAAAACAACAAACACCCAAACCTGATGGCCAGAGCATACTAAAAGGACAAACCCCAGATGATACGGGAGCACTACAAGAAACCCAGCCTGGTATGCCTCTTAAGGTTCTGATGCCTTCTGAAAGCACTGAAGCTACAACTAGGACAGAAACCATGGTTGCGAGCAAGGTGTCGGTTGCCCCAGGGCAGCAAGGCATGGTCAGGCTGAGTGGTGATATCACTGTAGGGGAGATGAAGGTCAAACCAGGAGAGTCTGATGCTAGGAATCTGGAGGACATCAGTAATGATCAGACATACATATATGGAGATGGGGTTGCTGTCGCCATGGCCACTGCTGAGGTAGATAGCTCCCACCAGTCAGTGGGGAAGGATGGAGGGGAGGAAGGTCTACGGACAGGTGACCAACATCGGGAGGTGGACAAACCACACACAGAGAAACCAGACGCCAGTGGCACAGATCTGGAACAAGATGTTAAAGTGGAGCTGAAACCTGGCATGGTAGTAGTACAGGGGAGAGATCAGACTGGAATGATTGAAGTTGTGGCTGAGAGAAGAGCCAGGGAACCTGACGACAGGGATTCTAGCTCACCGGTGCCTGCTAAACATGCTCGCATAGCTACACCATCAGTAACGGTTGAGCTGGATGAAGGAGCTAGTAGTCAACATCTTCCAGTGGATACTGGCAGTAGGGACGTGGACACAATGGAAGAATTTGCTGCAGAGCAAACCCCACACTCCCTAAGCAGCAGCAGCAGCGCCAAGCACAAAACACACATCTTGGAGACGGAAGTTGACAGCAGTTGGTCGCCCCCAGTACTGCAGGTAACTGGCCCACTGCTGTGCATCCCTGTGCATGCTTTTCTCCCAACATGTCCAGCCTGCTTCCAAGTCATCCCGCCCTTTACTGTTTGCAACCGCGTGCGTAGATACCGATCCTTGATTGGACCAGAGCTTTTTATCCACCCAGTATGGTCACCGCTAATCTGTCTTGTTATGTGTGTAACCTACAGACACAGTAGTGATCCTTACATCGTGTCAGTACATGTCTTCCCAGCATGCACCTAAATGTCAACATCGAGTGTTGTGGCTTTGTGTACTGTTGTAATATTGTTGCTAAGAAGTGTATTTGTCACCATATACATGAATGTCATGATATTTGCGTGCTTACCCTGCGATCATATTCATATACTAGCACAAAGAATTTATTTGCTAAGTATGTGCATTTAATGCTTTTCGCTCACCACAATATAGACGGTAACCACTTGTATATATACATCAGTGCACACAGATCGTATAGTAGTAAATGGGAACTAGGCAGTTGGTAAGTGCATCCGCACCTATTACTATGGTTCTGGACCTGAATAAGTCTGTCAGTTATAAAGAGTAAACATGTCAAGTGATATTCAATACAGATTATAACCACAATAACTGACGCGTTATGGTCCAATATGTGTCGTCAGATTTCGAAATGTTTCACTTTCCTGTGAAGGCATGAGTATTTTGTTACCTGATAGATGTTGTTGTCCACTGTTGTTACTGCCATGGATTTCACATAATCTTGGTCTTGGGTCATCGGGAATGACAGTTTGTGTGTGCGTGTATGTGTTTATGTGTGTTTGAATATGAAATATTTCTCAATGAAGAGTAACTTCTGCTTCACATAAATTGCAGTAAGTTACTGTGTTTACATTACATTTTATTTCAGTATTATAAATTATGAATGTCATCGACGTTAGACTTATTTTTCTGTGTGTTTCAAATGAGAATACTTGCTGTGGAGTCATCACATTCATCTCTGTCGAATTCTACCAAACGAAGTTGCAACCAGCATGATTGTTGTTTGGCATCTTTGTTCTTTTTCTGACATTTCCCTTTGTCTAGAAGTGTTTAGATTCTGTCCTTTTCTTTTGCTGACAACATACTGTGCATGTTCTAGACCCTCTGTCTTGGAAGTGGTTAGATCTTTGTCTTTCACTTCTTTTATGGCGACCTTCTACTCTGAAGCACTTCATTTCATATTAACATTCAGACTTGAATATAGTAGTCTTTTTGTAGGTTTTATACAGTGGTCGGTATATTTTATTTCTTAATTATTAACCCACATAGCATTGTCATCTCAACTCCACTTTGAAATTTAATCTGTATGAGTAGATTTGTATATTATATTTCTGGTTGGGATGTTTCAAATTTGTGGCTTGTTTTATTTCATTTTCCTCCTCAACTGGTATTTATAAGCTTCTTTATTTCAATACAAATAAATGGCACACTACATTTATACTTTCTCTAGTATGTCTAGTGTGTATAAATGAGAACTAAACTATGTAGTGTTTCACTATTCCATGAGAAAGTTCCGGCATTATATTTTAACTTGGGCGGTATCATGTTTTTGGTTCCGATATGGCAAAGAATCCATAGTCTTCCGATTGCTTGTCTAATTGTTTTCACTTGCAAATAACTTTGTCTTGTGTTTAATAGTGATGTGGAAAATGGACTTTGCAGATATTGGTCAGAATGTTTGGCAATAATAACCGCCCACCACCAACTTTGCCTATCACTGTTTCTGGTTCTATATTTTCAGTTCAATTTTTGATTTTATTGCCTACTTACAATAAAGCTGCTTGCTTTTCATGCTTATTTACTGCATCTTTTTCATTCCTTACAGCTTTGTGGGTGCTACTGCTAATGCATATACATGTACCAATACTAGGGCTCTACATAGGTAAAAAACGAAGTGTGACACGGCCACTTTAAAAGTTGTAGAAGTCCGACGTGGGCTTTTTTTATAAAAACTGTAGAAAGTGACGTCAAGGTCTTATAAAAAGTGACATGGCAACATAGGCAAAAAATAAAAAGTGACGTGTGACATAGCATACATTATTTGGACCCATGTGGAGCCCTAATACTCTTCGTTCTTCAAAGCAATTCATGTACTGGCTTTGCTATTTATGTAAAAGTTCGACCATTGAACAGTGGAACCTCGGAACTAAGACAAACCAATGCGCTGTTGTAAACTGGTCATAATTGTGAAATGCTCCTGTTTCGGAGATTATTAAGCATTGTAGATGCAGTTTTTGGTACTGCTGGGAAGTAGTCTTTATTCTGAGGTGGTCTTAATTCTGAGGCGCCCACATAGAGTGGTCCCACTGTATTACGCAATAACCTGTAACCTGAAGCAGTATCCAGAACATCTGCAGTAGAGTAATGATGGTGGGTGTGCTAGATTAGCAGAAGAAACCCAAGTATATCTTGAAAATTGCTTGATTTTATTAACCAAACATATATATATATACATACTTAAATAGCACATCATATACCAGTGCATGTAGAACATAGAAAAAAGGATGTTTATAAAAAATAAAAATAATTAAAAAAAAAAACTTATGCAATGCTCCTGGTTATATTGAGAGATAAATTCTGCATACCACTTCAGGTTGCATAGAAAATGACACCAGTTATAAATCATATACTTAGATAACTTTTATTTGGACCTCTCTGTAGAAGCTTGTGTCTATGGATCTTGTTTGGAATCTGGCTTATATTTTATGCTTGCTTTCACAAGGCTAGCTTCTTCTGTTTTAGCTTTTTACATGGTGCATCGCTTGCATTTTATAAACGGCTTTACTCTTGTAAGGACCCTGCTTCAAAGATGCTGAACACATGATTGCATTGGACAAAATTTTACTGTGCTACAGTCTGCATATATAAATGTATATAATTGTTAGAAAATGTATCGGTGTATCTATGGCAATGTTTACCTTGCTGTTGTTGAGTTCTTAGCATCTGATCTGGTGCTGTGTGGCAAATATGTCAGAATCCCCCATCCAAGCTAAATAGTGTTATGAGTAAATGCAGAAACCTTGTAGAAATGTTCTGGTAAAAAAAAAAGTTTGAAAAATAGGCTATTGGGTAGTTCTGATGCATAAATTTATAAAAACTTAGTCTGACTATGGCAAACTTTAGCTCTGACTGAATAAGCTCATGTTGACTACTTTGTCATATGCAACTGTAACCTAATTTCATATCATACTATTCTATTATGCTACTAATGTACTACTTTGCTGTAACAAATCGGCATGAAGAACTTCCCATAATCTAATAATTGTGACAGTAGTGCTTGCATGCACGCCCCCTATATTAGCCACAACTTTAGCTTTAGTCAAACATGAGCAGTTTTCCACCAACCATACAGTAGCTAATATCCGTGCCTTAACCCCGCTTCGTAGGTTGACATCAGCGATCAGTATGACCAGCTGAGTAAGAATCTCCGAAACGAGAGGAACTGGGTGAGCGGGGTGGAGAGCTCGCTGGCTGGCACAGTGATAGTGTGTGAGGAGGAGGAAGATCTGGCACAGCAGGTCAAACTGGCACAGGTAGGTGACATATGTTAGTCTAGCCGAGAGCGTCTCTTCAGGGTCTAACAATGCTTTACAACAATCAGTAAACAGGTTGTATACCAGTACTGGTCACAAAGGGATGCCATAGGCCAAAAAATCAGCCTTGATTAAACTCGGTGCAGTTACTGTACTGAGTTTAGTCAAGGTCGATATGCTTCCGCTTTCTTTCAGGCAATTTAGCAGTGGTAGTAACATTACCTGTATCACACTACATGTCGACTGTTTGATTTGAGAGTAAGAGTTCACTGTAGTTTTATATCTACCATTTTAAGTACAACTGTGCATGTGTCACGATTAATGAAACTACTTGTAACGACTAACTGTATGTACACCACGTACCAGTCCACTCATCTGGCTATGATAGTTCTTTAACGATAATCATAAAAGATTTATTACATGTGATGCCAGCCTACTAGTTTACGTTGGTGTGGCCTATCTGCTGCTTGAATGCCATAAAATTGTTTCTTGAAAATTGAAAATGGCAACCTCATGGTCCGTGCATTGCAAACTGCATTCTGTTAAATGGTTGCCATGGTTACCCCTGTCGCTCCGCAGCGTTTGGTGGAAGAAACACACAGCCACCACCAGCCAATCCTGGAACTTGTCTACCAGACCAAACAACTGCTCACTGAGCATGCTCAGAACCTCACCAGCGACCAGACCCGAAAACTACAGCAGCTGTCCTCTGATCTGCAGGCTCGCCTGGAAAAGGTAGATGCTTAACCTTGCTCAACAACGTATGGATAATATATGTAATTCTTCGAATATTATACATCACTAACTTGAAGATTAAAGGTGATACATTGTAGATTTCTTATTATTACTAATCAGATGTAATCAAATGACCACCCTGAGCAGCATGCTGTAGGCAGTTCACATGCAATTTTGGCTGACAGCTTCACAATTCTTACAAATGCCACTAGCTGGAACAAAAATATGTTTTGGCATTTAAGAAGTGATCTTAAATTCAGGATACTAACGGTAGTACTGATATTGCACGGAAGAGGTCTTTTGAAGTTACGTCACATTGGCCTTTTGATAGGATAGTTTGCCAAATGGACGAATCACTGTTTTGATTGCAACAATGTACAAACTTACAGGTGCGGAAGGAAGCAGAATCACGCGCAAAGCACTTCGTCTCTACGAAGGAGGAACTCGGCAAGTTCGAAGAAGAGTTTGATAAATTTGACTTTTGGCTCAACACCGCAGAATCTCAGCTACGCGCCACCCAGAGATCTACCGGGGAGCTGAAAATGCTCGCTGGGCAGAAAGACGAACACAAAGTATGTTCTTTCTTGAGAATAGCAGCTTTAGCTCTGTGGAGTTTTGTGTGTTTAAACATATCTGTGGCATAACTGATATTTTTGTGAATATACAGGGGTCCCTCTATTTTGAGCTCACCTCTGGGACCATAGAAATCAGTCATATATTGCAGGTGGTCTTAAAATAAAGGTTCAGTAGCACACAAAAATGTCAGACACAATTATGTGGTCTCACATTCAAGGTGGTCGTAAAGGTGTGTAAACTTGATGGACCACTGTAGTGTGCTTTGCTTTAAAGTTAAGTGGTTAAGCATCAAGTCTGTTTGGTGAGCACTGTGTAAATATCTTTGAAATGAGAGTATGTACTGATACATGTAGTTGCCAACTGCTTTTCCATGGATTGTACCCTTTCAGGAAACATAAATTCCCTGTTAAACCCTGTGGTTCATCTTACATTCATTCTTTCCTTACTTTCAGGCATTTACAGAGTCCGTGGTGGCCCACAAGGCAGATCTTCGTTTCCTGACGATGGCAGCTCAGCGGTTTATGGACCAGGCCAAGGTATGGGGGTTCGGGTTTAGGGTGGAATTCTTGCGGTTCTGTCTCGGTTCTATGAAATCAAGCTTTGAAATTCTTTTAACATTAATTGTGTTCATGTAGCATACACCTCTCTTCCCAGATAAACTTGTGCACCTTTTGTATATATACATGCTGCATGTATGTTATGACATGGTTGCAGATTCTGCAGAAGAAAGCGCAGAATTATCAGACGGAGCGTGAGAAGGCCAAGGACAGCAGGGCCAAGGCACGGCGGTCACAGGGACCGGAGTTTGAGACCACCAAAGACAAAGTAAAGACCGCTACAGAGCGTTACCAGAACCTCAAATCCACTGGAGACGGCCTCATGGAGAAACTGGTCACCGCCAGCGACCGGCAGAAAACATTCACCGAGACCCTCGGCAAACTGCAGAACTGGCTCTCGTCTGCTGACCGTCAAGTGTCTACGCTAGAGGATGAATCTGTCCAGGGGGCGCCGTCTGAAGTCCAGGACCGATTGGATCAAGTGAAAAGCTTCAATGCTGAGGCGATTTCCCAGGGCAAGGAAGTCGAGGCATTAAAACGTGAGGCGAAGATATTAGCCGACAGCATGAAGGACCTGGGCGCTGATCAGGCCTCTCTACACGAGTTGGAGAGCTCTGTACAGCTCACTTCTGATCGTCTCAGTCATGTGATGAGCAAGTCGACATCGAAGGCGAACGATCTCCAGACGGCCCTGGTAGAGTCACAAGGCGTGCAGGAAGGGCTGGAAAACTTGTTGTCATGGTTACGGGACATGGAAAATGTGGTGAAGAGGAACAAAGCGATCAGTTTGAACCAGGATACGCTGTCCGGACAGATCCAGGACAGCCAGATGGCGCTGTCTGACCTGGATAGCCACCGCCCCAGCGTGCAGTCTGTGAACCAGTCAGCCAGGGCGCTGCTCAAATCCGGAACAGATCCTAGAAAAATGCGCGACATCGATAGGAAGGTAAACGATCTGAATGAACGTGTGGAAAACCTTACCCAACGCTGCAAAGAAAGAGCCGAGGACCTGATGGAGATATCAGACATACTCACCGATTTCCACGACACAGTCCATCAATATGAAGACTGGCTCGTACCAACTCTGACAGTGCTCGACTCCAAAGACACTTCCCAGTTGGACACCGCCACCTTCAAAGACAAGATCGAGGAGATCTCATCTGAGGCTCAAGGTCATGCCAGAGATATTGAGAGAATCCAGGAGCTTGGTAAAAATCTCGTCCAGAGTCCGAAAACCGCAGAGGTGGGTCAAGTGAAGGACAAGGTCGCGGAATGCCAGCGAAACTGGAAGGACTTCCAGGAGCTTCTGGGAGAACGGAAACAGGAAGCGGAACAGCGGGAACGGCATGCCAACCAGTACGAGCTGGTGAGAGACGAGGTCGTGGAATGGCTGACTGGGATGGAAGTGAAGATGGAATCACTGGATCCTGTCGCCATTGACGTGGAGGTGATTGAGGCCCAGATAGAAGAACTAAGGGTAAGTATCCTTCCAGTTACCAGAAAAATGTTTAATCCAATACTGGTCTCAAGCATAGGAAAGACTATGCTTGTCTTAATAATTAGTGTACTTGTTTATTTCTAGACTAAAATTTCTTAGAAACTGGCACCTGATCCATTAAAATAAGAAAGGTACCAAAAAAAAAACAAAACAACTATTACTCCTGTCTACCCACTATAGCTTAAATATGTGTTGGTGTATGCATGAATGTATTCTCCAATTTGAGTACAGGTATATCCTCTTTAATATGATTCACAGTATGCTGCTGCTGTATATGGCATCTTTCTGTATTAGTTGAATATTTATGATGATTCAGTTGTTTGCTTACTGCAGATGGACTATTGCTACAAAAAGGGGTCTTTCAAATCCAAACCCATCTGTGTAAACATAGGCATATTGACATAAGAATCTGTTATAAATAAAACTGTTATAAATTTATGTGTGTGGTTTATGTCTGGAATATTCAGAGACTAACAAGCGCATAGAAATGTGCAAACATAAAGTTGTGCTATATAAATTAGTGACATTATTATATATATATATTTTTTTATTTGTAAATAGCCTATGATGGGAGAACATGAAGGCTATGGCCAGCGTATGGATGAGGTCAATGACCTTGGTGAGGCTTACGAAGCATTACAGCGTGGCGACCAAGCTGGAAGCCCCATCAGGAAAAGTACGTACAAATTCATACGCATTTATATGACCAGCATGCTTGGCCTGCTTCTGTCTATCATTGCTTTTACTGCCCAGGGCAGTTTAAGCTTTCAAGCTTGTTCATTTCTCAACCACCGGTACTGAAGACTGAACATTAAAACATGATAAAAGCTATATATTTCGGAGACTTGTGTACATAGAAAACATTTGTAGAATTCTTTCCCCAATTGTCGTGGGAAGAGCTTGTCTCTACTGAATTGCTTGTGCATGCATAAATTTCTAAATCGTTTGTCTAGTTTTCCTGTATCAGCTGAGTGTATAAGGTCTCGGGTATCTTATGAAGGCACCTAGGGATATACTGTGGAAACTGAGAGTGCATGCCAGTCATGAATATGCATGCATGTAGCTTGAACTGCTTCCTTTGACCTTGATTTTAAGACCCTTGCTCAGTATCCCTGCATCGCTGAACATTCATGTGACTTATGTTAATATGTGAATGTAACAAAAATCCATTTGTATAATTGATTTAGCCTAAAGATTGTTGTAGAAGTTTGTAAGTCAAAGATTTTCTAAAAGCATATAAGTCAAAGATTTCTAAAGCTTGTAAGTCAAAGATTTTCTACAAGCTTGTAAGTCAAGGATTCCTAAAGCTTCTAAGTCTAAGATTTTCTACAAGCTTGTAAGTCAAAGATTTTCTAAAGCTTGTAACATGTGTAAGTCAAAGATTTTATAAAAGCTTGTAAGTCAAAGATTTCCTAAAAGCATGCAAGTCACTCGAAAGTATAGTCTGAGAAACAAAATTATACAATTTTGAGCTACCTGAAAATATAACAATATTCAAAATTAATAAACAAAAAGGAGTAGATACATAAATATGTGTGAACAAAGAGTTTGTGGCAACTTTTTCTATGGCAAAATTAGCAAAAGGAACAAGATGAAGACAAGAAATTCCAAATATTATAGTAGGAGTCTTTAAAATTTAAGCATGCTGTAAGAACATTTCCAGAGCATCTTGATCTGCCTTGCTTCGACATGGATTGCATCATGTTCCTTCCTTATCTCCTGTGTATTCTCTGCCCTATATATCTCTACATTTATATCTATACCCTGGCCTTGCTATCGGCTTGTTGCTTGTAGAGTCTCGACGGTGGTTGGGCCGTCTGTCACCTAGCAAGTTACCGTCTCTGTCACCAACCCGAACTCCGACGTCACCGACCGCGCTGATGAGCCCCTCTAGCGAATCAAGCGGCGTAAGCAGTAAGCGCAGTTCTACGGACAATCTCCTGTCCCTGGATGGTAGGTATTCACAGCACTTTAAAGCAGTTTTGCCTGCAGAATAAAACGAATTAGCTTTTGCTGGCCTTGCTTGGTAGACAGCAGTTTGCTCAGCACAACAGCACTACCTGGTACATATATCAGGTAATACACACATATATATGTATATACACTGCATGTCCCGTCTCTTTTGCTTGCAGAAGATGCTATTACATGTATGTAGCAGAAAAGGGGGTTAAAATATGATAATTGATCTCGGATATCAAGGTTCAGACCATGAATGTTGCCATGTGTAGTGCAGGATCAGCTCTGAGGGACTGAACACCCTGTTCAGATTGCCCAGACAAAGGTTACGGTTTCAGCCTCTCACATGATCCCGTATAGATACTCATCTGAGTTTATAAAATTGTAATGTTACCGGACCCTGTGTCAAGTATCTAGAGAATCATAATCAATCACTGAAGAATTTCACTGTAACTTGATTCTTTAGCACATTTACAGGTACCTATTTACAATAACAAATGCAATGCAGAAAATGTTAAAATATTTACGTTTCATTTTAGTCCACATTCTCATCAAAGACATTCCGACTTGCGTTTAGTTTGTGTTGAGAAAAAGTGTGATAATGCACAACAAGCATTCATTCATTTGGAGAGAATGGGCCAAATGGGAATCGCTTTTGGCGAATAGTATAACTATAAAACAGTATTTTGTAGTACAATCCGCATTACAGCTCAAATATACACTTTCCTCAAATATATTTTCTCGACAGTAACTACAATTTTTTTTTAGCTCTGCTTTGTGCTACTGCACAGCAGAGCTACTGTCGTCACGCGGGCGTCCGTCGTCCGTCGTCCGTCGTCCGTCCGTAAAACCCGTTTTC
>JAAUYG010256661.1_pt1 | contig 11277 bp, 4 predicted proteins | sample 7278091 | NCBI WGS metagenome assembly JAAUYG01 (sample SAMN14350201, study PRJNA611818) | marine sediment metagenome | isolation source: surface marine sediment (0.6m) | place: French Polynesia: Moorea | collected 2018-08
CATACATTGGCAATCTCTGACTGGTTAAGGGTTTAAAACATGGTTAAAGTCAGCAAATCTGAGTGCTTACCTTAATGGAGTCGAAACAGCATGTGACTCTGCCATTCTGGACTTCCACGTGAGGGGGAGGATGAGCAAACTTACATTCAAGTTCGTTCCGCGAACATTTGTTGCGGATGTACTCCCGACATACCTCCAACGTCAGCCATCTTGAGTCTTTGACATTGGGGTTTAGAATGGTGGGGGTGATCACTGTCTGGGATGGGTTCACCATGGCCATGCTCAGCTAGCGGCAAAAAAAATGCACAATTTGAGACTTCGTAGAGACTCTTTTGTATCGAGCCGTGCGATTGGTGGATTTTACTGGTGTCCTAGCAGACGATTGGCTACACGTTAGATCTCTGCCAGCAGAGAAGGAAGCCAGGAGAAAATTACGACGAGGGGGATAAGTTATTTTCTCATATAGCCAGCCTCTTCAGCAGGCTGGCCTTTCCTATTCGGTGTCTCCCTGTGCGTTACAGCGCTAAATTTTCCTGTCCCCTTGGGGCTGAAGGCTCCATGTGTCTGGGTTTGCTATGGAAACTGTCACTCTTAGTCAATCTTATCATACGTGACGGCGTGGTTCTGTACGATCAGGCTTTCCATGTAGTGCCTGAAAAACAGAGCAAACAATATGTTACAGAGTAATCGTGATACAATATACAGAAAAGACAATGTAATATCGGTCTTAAAAAATAATATATCAAATGAAAATTTGTTCGAAGTCCTCACAACCAAGGGCATGGCAACAGTTTCTCCATGCAGTGAAAGTGACATCTTATACAATGTCGAGTTTACATCATTCAGTTGAGAAGAGTCTGTCTCGCCGGACATCACACCTTCACTGCCTACATGTATTTCACATTTGCCTGGCATTTCAGCAGCCACGCTGGGTAAATATAGCCCGGCTGAGTCAGCGTGTATCAATATTCATACTCCAGTTACACGTGGTCTGGTTGGTGGGTCAGTCGGGAGCTCAGTAACTTCTACCACACTGATAGTCGCTGAAACCGCATGTCGTGAAATAACCATAAACATGTTATATATACCATGCATACCCTATTCCTTATTCGGGTAATGTTCATTACTATGACGACATATCATATATACCACACCACATGATATCTAGTGACAACCAGGATGTACAGAAGCTCAAATTAATTTACACCCTTCCGCAAAAAGGCGTTGAAAATGCAAGCGTAAGACCTGCATTTTCTTCTCTTCCTCTGTCTGGAGGCTGAGCTGGGTTTTTCATCCAGGCAGTTACTATGATATGGTGTACTATGCAACACATCACTGGATATTATCACACATGATATCACCAGTGTTTGTAGTATCCAGACTGTTCCCAATCCTACAAGTGACATGTGATCTGTCGCATTAGAAACCGTTCCTACCCTATGTTGCCATGGCAACAAGCCTTTTCACCATGTTCACACATGTTTACAACATACTCATGATACTTCCTTTACAACATACTCATGATACTTCCTTTACAACATACTCATGATACTTCCAAACTCTTTCCCCTACAAATAATTTTAGATTTGGTTTCACATTCATGTCCAAAGTTAATTATTGTTTCCGCATTCATTTATATAATTTGCCTTCATGATATCCTGGTTGCCAGATGTCGTTTTGTACAATTAGCCACTCATTTTAAGCCACTTTAAATGTGTGCATTATACAATAATAACGCTTCCTGCATAAAATTTTCATGTACCAAAACAACCTAAATGTGCTGGATGTCCATAACTATGTGTTTAGTAGACGTACAGAAACCTCCATGCTGTTGTTGAAACAGCTAGTATGCAGCCCTGTATTGTGCATTTGAAATATTATGACTTGTATCTCTGGCTAACAAGTACATGTAGGATCTGAAGTGGTGAAAAAATAAACTTCCCTGCAATAGGGAAGGACAAAGAAGGACCAATGTTCCTGGAAGCCTGCCAAAAAACTGATAGAAACACTTCATACAAAAAAATATCATGTATTTGTTATACAATGGCATACATTTTAGGTTTCGCACCAATTGTGGAGCTCCTCTATAAGGTTGAATTGCTTATCACAAGTTGTTGAGATATAATAGTAATACACCAAAGTCTTGTGAGAAGCAAACTTGGCTGGGCATTTCAGTATCACATCTAAAAGCACCAATATTCCCCTGATCCTCTCGATTCTAAGCTTCTAGTGTATACAGAGGGTCGAGAGAGGGAACAACTTCTGTGTGCCTCTGAATACCAATAGAGGAACTCATCAAATGGAAGCACGCATGACCAGACGTATTCAAGGACTAATATTGGACAAACTTAGTGAGCTGACCGGCTACTTTGGGCTGGTACTGCTGCTGTTAACCCCCACTGGTCGCTTCACTTAAATCATTGTAAATCACGAACCCCATTACCAGAAGGCTACTCTACGGACACAACTGAAAAATTTCATGGCTTCATGTTTGTGAGCCAAAGTTGAAATTTCTTGAAAGTTTCCTCATGTTTGCGCCTCAAAAAATTGTTCATGTTTTGCAGTCACCATGGTTAGGACTTTTCTGTTTGGTTGAAACCAGTTTGGTGGAAAGCATCTTTAATTTCTAGTCATGTGATTCTCGCAGCCTCTGCGACTCGTTTCTGAAAAGGAGAATTTGATCTCGGGCTGAACACATTCCATAGAACCAATGCACATTCGGAGCTCTTAGTGTTGTATTTATTTTAGCATGTACAAACTGTCAGTGAATGTTGTGCTTCCATTGCTTTACAAGCTAAAAAACCTCTCAAAATCCTAAAGTCATCTTGCTATGTGAAAGTTATATGGGAGACCACCTGATGCAAGAAAAAAAAAACTTTCTGACAGGAAGATCAAATTTTAATTTAACTGCACCTGTCATCAGATATTTACGCCTGTCTTTAGACCACATTATCATGATTATTGGGGCCAATGGTGTGATCTGTCAAGCAGGTTCCACTGGACTTCTGCTTATCCAATTTTGAAGAAGAAATTAAGAGTATTTTGAACCAGGCAGTCTCCATAGTTGACAATGACTAAAACGGAAAGATGTACTGAAACATCTCTACTGAAACATCGTGAAACCGCTGAAGACTAACACTTCCAGCTTGCATTTAAAATCTCACCATACCCATGGTTTTAAAGTATCCTTGTGTGTAACAGGACCATGAGGACAGGACCAAAAGAAATCAAGAAGCTATGGTGAAATTCAGCTTGACCCTGCTTCAAAGAAAAAAGTCATCACCAACCAACAATAAGACTTTACTACATGTATTATACCGAGAAAAGCAACAGATGCCGTAAAAATTATGAAGTAACCTTTAAAATCCTTCACGCCATATTTCCCCCAAACAGAGCATGCAGAATGGCTTCAATGGACCTAGCATTACAGTACACGCATGCCCGAGTGCATCTATAAGCAGCAGCACGTGCTTTCTTTTTGCCCTGTCTTGATCCAGTCATGCATTTCCATAGTAACCAGCCTTGTTGCTCGGGTCATTTCCACCTGGCGTTTGAAAATGTAGACGTATCTATATAGTCACGGTAGATGGTCGTTTTGCATGACAATACTGACTAGACAGACCAGCATGGAAGGAATTTCAGTTAACACGACATTCTGATCAAACACTTTCAGCAAAATTTGTTAAAGACAATGCGATAAGGGAAGAGTACTGGTACAAAAGAAACATTATAAATTTCGACTTTCTGTGCTCCTCTGTCAATGTTGCAAGCTAATTATTGATTTAAGCTGTCCGGCCTTAGCTATGAGCTATATCATACTGATCGTACATTCTCAGTTAATATATCATCCAGCAGGTATTGCATTGTGTATCACTCGGACATGTCCTCCAATGAGGACCGTCCATGAAAGACGCCCATCGTGATATAACTTATCGCCTGCCACAATTATTTTGTTCAGGTCCCTCAAGTCCAATGTACATAATGCTTATCAACCAGTAATAAAATGTTATCTAAGCAATGAAATAATGCAACTATAAACAGAGAAGTAATATAGCCGATTGCTTATGTAATATAACTGATTGCTCGCATTGCTCATACAGGGTAATTCATTTTTGTGTAAAAAGAAATAACCCACGTGTTGTCAAATAGCTACTATGGCGTCCATATGCATTTTAAAGATACTGGTACCTGCGATTGGGAACAGCTGCGTAATTTAAATTTGTATACATGTACATGTAATTTAACACAAAATGCAAGTTACAGTACCATCTTAGATTGTAGGATGCATTGTCACATATCCATACTGTATGTACAATGTACTATTCAAAACAATGTTAAAATGAAAACGTCAACGCTAAAGAATCCGCCCACCCTCTCAGTTATGCAATCATTGAGCGGGCTATCAATCATTGCATTAGGACTGACTGGTCATGTTACAACATGCGCCCAAACGCTACACAGTTTCTTGGAAGCAGTACCTGGGCAAATGAATTCTTAGAAACCTTTATACTTCCCGCTCCAGACTACCACAGTACTCCATAATCTATATGTTATGCAACACTAATATTCACCATATCCGGACGGGCACTGACTAGTCTGGAGATGAGCACCATACTCGATATGGTGTAGGCACTGGTATGAAGGTCTGGATTAGTATAATTTAATACATGTACCTCGTTTGAAATTAAAACCTGTCCATCTGTGGTTGGCTATTTTACTGTTGGGAACAGAGCAGATTCTGGTATATTGGCCCGGGCTGCGGCATAACTCATCAGATGCGACTAAATGATAAATGTTTGAAATTCAGAGCATGCCTATTTCATGTCTTTCAGAGTGGGGAGACGAGTTTCAGAAAAATGCCTGCCTGAGTGGTATGAAAAGGAAAAACATTCAGAGCAAAACCATGGCAAAATTGGGGTTAAAATGGTCTTCCTTTGTCTAAAATACAAATTCATTTCATGTACCGGTAATATGTGCCTAAAAGTAACTAGCAGATATAGTAATAACACTATTAGATTTATTCAATGACATATTTGTGAGTGTAGAATTACCACTGTGTGGCTGTACGACCTTGGTTCGTCCATTCAAAAAAAAGATATATCTTTGAACTTGGGCAATAACTCTTAAATAATATTATCCCCAAATCAAGCGTGACCATTAGGATTTATTTAGAAACAAAAGTCACCCTAACTGCAAAATGGTCTCATTCGCTGCAAGATGTACTGCAACATGGTAAACAGGGATGCCACCCAGGGAAGTTTAGTATACATGTGAAAAACAAATGATACACTCAGTCTTTATATGCAGCAGAATCAATACAGTAATGAGATAGTAGAGTTTAATATAAATCTTCATCAGAGGTGTTCTATTGCCACCCCCCCCCCCCCCAAACAACACCCCCACCACCAGGCCCGCCTCCCCATCCAGGGCTCACCCCTCTCAAGAGCTTACTTCATCCTTTCTGAGCTCCTTGAACACTGAGAGGAAACTGGGGGAGCCAGACCTCCGTGACAAGTTAATTACAGGTACCTCTGGTTTATGGAAGAGGCTACAAAGTAATCTTATTATTTAAACCGGGTCACAAAATGCAAACTTGCTGCCCTGAAGTTTTCTCCGCCTATCACGACATGATAACCTTTGACAAACCAAAGTTAAAGCACAGACAAATCCTATTTTATTGGCTCTCCAACGTACTTATGTTATGAGCCAGCAGCTATTGTACCTATTCATGTATTTATGATCAATAGTTTAGTGGCAAAGAAGGTGAAGGTCACTGGATAGGTACATAGGCGGTAAGCCCAGGAGGGCAATATATTTCTATGGTGACGGCCTGGGGGGTTGTCTGCATGATCTATCATCAGCGAGACAACACATGATGTTTAGAGATAAGGTTACACAGGATGTATACTGAGGTGTAATAGTAGCCTGCTGTGACTGATACCTATCAAAGACAAGACCTACCCCTCCTCTATCCCATCCTCAATCTTTGAGCTGCAAAAAACCTCTTGTGAATATCCTAACTGGTGTAAAGCCTTAAAACACAGGAGCTTCTGTATGTAGGCAGTTACTACCTCTTGCCTTGTCGGGGACTGCCAAATTTATCATCCTTTTGAAAATGACATTAGGTTTTAGAGTCCTGTGATCTAATGTAAGGCTGTTTGTTTTAGTGCACTACTGTTGCGTGGGTTTTACACTGCTCATGCTTACAATGATCAACTGAAATGTATAACAAAGAAAGTATTTTTCTTGGTCCTGATGTCAATACTCTCAATGTAACTGCATAATACTATTTAATTTCTATTATACTATTTATTATTATTATTATTATTATTATTATTATTATTATTATTATTATTATTACATCTTTAAAGTTAAACCATGGTGTTAATACCAATATATCTGAGTAGCACCAATATTTCTGCAACTGATTGATCTAGTAGGTAAGAAGAATACCAGCAAAACAATAATTTACTGGTAAAACTGACAAAGAATATATCTCAGGTTGAGGCATCTCAATTAGACCGTGGCCATTTTCGCATTTGCATATTCTTCCGTGACACAAGCTTCCAGACATTAAATATTTTGTTCGCCACGCTACAGAGAATTAGGGAACAAAATAATATCCAAGTAACAAAAGGAGTGGTCGCATTCGATGTTGCTGATCCAGCCTGTTTCTGGATAGGTTCACATCCTGTCTCCTGGTTTCATTCCAGAAGTTTAAAATAGTCTGGAGACACAAAGCGATCGATGACGCGTCTCCTGCTCACTCCAGACATGCCGTCGCCGGCACATCCAACACCAGACAATGGTTGTGGTAATCCATGTCTCCTTCACTACAAAAATTTCAAATCGCTCGACGACAAACACAACAGCCGAGAAATGATTCGCGCTCTGGGTTGGCAAATCATACCAAATAAAGTCATATTATGATCAATGTCACACATATGTACAATACCGGAGGCATGTGACATGGCAACAGCTTGAGCTTCAAGCTCAGGAGTCGGGTGTTACCCAAATACGAACCAAAAATTTGCGTGGTGACAACTGCGAGGAGTAGAGACTGGTTACGCCACGGTAACGGTTGCCGACCGACCAACACCAGTAGTGCGTCTGTTATCTGCAACGGCCCTGAGGTTACCTAACAGCCGGCTGACTGCCTCACCGACTGGCAGTGGAGGGGTTGGTTACCAGGCTCAAGTGGCAAAGTACTCCAAGGTTCAACCTTTGGCTTACTACCAAGAATCAAACCCACAAGGCATGTGCAGCAGCAGTGGCGGGGATGGTGTCTGTGTATCCATATCTTACCACCCCCACATATAATACACAGAGAGCCAGTGACAACAAATCCCCGGGCTGAATCGCTAGGTATTACCCTGTATTACAGCAGCACAATAGCCACAGGGAGCTGCCAAGGCTGAAGCTTGGCTACAGACACATGTCTTACCTCTTCATGTCTAGACCGCTTAGTCACTGGCAGCCAACTGACAAATTCCCGGCTAAAACCGGCCGATAAAAACGGATGTCCCTGTGGTTGTCTTGTCTTGTCAATATGCTGGCATAACAGTGGTTTGGACTCTGGTGTCATAGAGGTGTCAACCCCCCATGCTATGTCCTCCTAGTCGTCTCCCTCTGTATAATCAATGCAGTCGAGCTTCTAAGTATCTCAGTACAGCGGGTGGCGAGGGGAGCACCCAACAGATGAAAGAGAAGCAGTGAGCGTGTGTGTGAGTGTGTGTCAGTAGGTAAAGGCGGGAGGAGGGGGGTGGAGGATGGAGATCTGTCTGTGCTGCCTCTGGGATCCCCCAAGCCAGGCTTTAGTTCCCAGTCTGGCTGCTAGAGGTCCTCACAATTCCAGCCTCTTTCTGGTGCCTGGGAGGCCGGTATTGAGTTGCCGTTAGTCTGCCAGCCACCTGACCCCATCAGGTCTCCCGGCCGGGGTACCCCACCACTGGTCGGTCCGTCAGTCGCTCTGTCGTCTGCGGGCCCAGACACTACGTCACTCCTATTACCAGCGGCTATTTTGGGCCAAGGCACATAACGCGGCAAGTGTAGGGGATGGTTAGGTGTGGGTAGTTGCGGAGGATACCACCATGTACAATGGCATGGAATTGATGCAGTGCGCCATGCCTTAGTACAGGACGGCTTCCGCCGCTGTTATGTAATTTACTCTTTCTGAGAGATTCCCAAGCTGCATCATAAACATTTATCAAACTGGCCTGCTACACATTTATTCAATTCCTAATCCAAGGTACAGGAGCCGAGGTCGCGCTCCATCGAACACATGCTGGCCGGTCGTCTCGTGCACATGCACGCGGTGTGTGACATGATCGCCCAGCACGTGCGTAATTATGCTGGGGTATAAAGACGTCTCTTTAATGCTCTTCAAGGAGACCAAAAAGCACTGGTGCAACCAATAGAATCTGCACCGTCGGTCCCGTCGTAGGCCATTGTGGCTAGCTGCAGGCTAGCTAGGCGTCAACCGCATTAAGGAAACCTCCCTCTATTATATAGCACACTAGACCAGACAGGTCAACGTCTCAGCCAAGAGACCGGGGCAGGTTTTCCAAAAAGCTAAAAGTTTAATGCTGATCTTAGGCATCAAAAAGAAAATTGTTACCAAGGCGATTATTCATCAGAAGTTCAATAATAGGCTTCAGATGTTTTTACAAAATTTTGCTAGAAGATAAGATTGGCCATGAACAACCATTTTATAGGCGTTCTACAAACAGATTGGCCTTAATGGGGGGATGACCCTGGCTCACAAGCTCTTTTCGGCTCATTCATGCATAGCAATCTATCAAACCATAGTACATTTATATGGAAATCTCAACAGAAACTTAAGAATTCCTGATAATAAATAACAATATCCAGGCCATCAAAAAGCTTTAATGCACCTAGAACCTGAATTCCGAAGACATAAAGAATTAATGTCAAGGATGCACTTTACGATATTTACTTGTAAAATTGTTTACTATAAATATGATACAGAACCGGTCTTTCAAGACACTGGAGTAGGTCTTTGAAGACAGGGAGACAATGAACCTCAGTGACCATAGGCAAAGGATACGCAGCGAATAGTGCACTTGCCCTGATTTCCAGATATTTGTCACAATCTAAAAACAGTGGTCCCTCTATTTTACAAGCGTATATTTTAAGACCACCTTGCAGACCTGTCCAGTTATCATAAGGCCAGATATTTTGGTATCAAAGTGTGATTTTCTGTTCAATAGATCCTTTGTTATAAGACCACTTGCAAAGTAAGACCACATTTCTATCATGTCTATGGTCCCATTGGTGGTCTTGGCATAGAGGAACCACTATATGAGAATACGTCACTGTAGATGAAATCCAAATTAAATTGAAACCCTTAAGGTCAATAACCTGAGAGACACAATAACCACTAGCCGACTGCTCATACAATCAATTAAAATTTTTCATTCTCAGTCCCAAACCCTACACAGACAGGTTGGGGGCCACACTCACTTCTTAGAGGACAAACCAGCGATTGTTAAGGGGAGATGCCATGAGTATAGATCCAAATTAGTCAACCTTAGCTTAGGGATGTCAAGCGTAACTTCATAAATTGGACTTCATTGTGCCTTTAATACTGAAGAACATAAGACACCAAGTAACCAGGCTATGATAATGAGAATATTTTGTCCAAATACATTTGTATTTGAAATGTATGACACAAATTAAGATTTCCTCAGAAATAAGGTAAATATTTAGTTTTTATTGGGTGTCTTAACTTATTTCTACACTACAGTATATCCAACATTAAGATTCCTTCATAAAGCTCTTGTTATTATATCCTTGATGGCAACAAGTCCATCATAGCCAATTAATTTTCTGTGCTATAATACAGATATAAGGTAATTTATCTGTAGTGTGAAATTAGCTTCTATACCGGTATATATGGTCCCAATATGTCACCTGTCCCAATATTATGCCTGCCCGATCTCCCAATATTTCATGGGTCTAACATTTTACCTGTTCCAACATTTTACCTATTTTAATAACTTATCATTCACATGTTCCATGTCCCAAAATTCTATCTGCCCCGATATTTCACCTGTTAAAATATTTCCCCTTAATCATAATTCTGCTTGGTTGATATCGTTCCACATCGTGTCAAGTTAAAATTCACCTGCAATACCCTGGGACCATATTTTGGTAATACTATACCATAGGTGGTCTTAAATTAGGACAACTGCATATAAGATGTATACCTCACCAACAGTGGCCATCTCCAGCCTGTCTATCATCACAGTTATCTTAATGATTTCACTGTAAACACATTAAAGTGCTTTAGTAAACCGTTCTGGGAAATACCCATGTATACCCTCAGCATTTACAATCCTAGTCCGGCTGATGGCCAAAGCACATATACACAAGTAGAGATAGGGGTAATAATGGCTCAGAGATTGTCTGTGTGTTTTTTACTGTCTGTTCAGTTATCAAATCTTCGACTGGGCTATCATCTCATCTTCTATCCCTGTCTGACATAACATACAATAGCAACCTGTACTGTATAGAGGCAATATATATCCCTTTACTACCATCCGCAAGATTTACCACTACCAGTTTCATTTTGTCTGACCTAGGTCTATTTCTGACTCATAGTTGACAACTTCGGTCTATTTTTGGCTCATAAGTCACACAAGTTCCACCTTTACTAAGTATGCGGATGCTGTTCATTTTCAACGGAACTACTTGTACTGATATCAATATTAAAGGTATAATATCAGTATCATAACATGGTAATTTAGCTGACCAGTCTTTATCAGAATTTTTGTTACTGGTATATTTGTTTGTGTCAATTTGCAAACTACAGATACAGTATTACAATGCAGAATATAAATACATACAGTTGATAGTTTATCATGTTTATACAATGACAACTTTTCGTGCCTTTTTCACAATAATATCATCCACCTCATCTGTGGCCATTTTCACTCTCATATTGATATATCTATCTTTCGTCTATGGATTATCGATATTTAGTATAGTTCATGAAAGCAAACCAACACTGCTACAAAGCAAGAAAGCATGGTACACAATTTTGATACACAAATATTGCAGACCCTACCCTCCCTACAGCCAGCTGCTGTCACGTGTACCCTCCCTACAGCCAGCTGCTGTCACGTGTACCCTCCCTACAGCCAGCTGCTGTCACGTGTACCCTCCCTACAGCCAGCTGCTGTCATGTGTACCCTCCCTACAGGCACCTGCTGTCATGTGTACCCTCCCTACAGCCAGCTGCTGTCACGTGTACCC
>JAAUYG010158938.1_pt1 | contig 11275 bp, 13 predicted proteins | sample 7278091 | NCBI WGS metagenome assembly JAAUYG01 (sample SAMN14350201, study PRJNA611818) | marine sediment metagenome | isolation source: surface marine sediment (0.6m) | place: French Polynesia: Moorea | collected 2018-08
CGTCGCGTCGCGCGTCCTGTGTGGATTGGGTCTAAAAGTCTACTGCATGGCCCTGAATGAGTTTGTATTGCTTGCTTTGAAAACATGCACACTCACAATAATTATCTTGAAGTAGGCGTGAAGGGTTGGTTCCTCCAGGTGCACTTCAAAGGGCATTCTCATGAACCAAAAAAATTTTGGCACGAAATTATTGGTGACGCACTCTCAATTTTGGCCCCAAATCTCTATACAATGCCTTGCTGTGCCTCTTCGTGTTACGTATGTTGCCAAAAAGATCATCTTTTTGAAGGACTCTCCCAAAAAAGCAAAGGTGGAAACAGTCAGGGAAGCAAAGGTGGAAATAGTCAGGGGAAATAGATTTTTCTCTTCTTATTCCAACAAAAAAAAGGTTTCTGGTATCCTCTGGTACAAGTGTGTCAAACAGCACAGCGAAATACTCTGACAGTACCCAGGCTTTATGGGCCCCTTCCCCCTGCAGAACTCCTGAATTTGTGAGCAAAGTCACGAATTATATTTGCACTGTGTCTCTGTGATTCCAGATTCCCTTTTTCTGCACCCTCAAAAAGACAAACCAGGAAAAGCGTGGACAGTCCTGATTTGCGATACAACATCATGTGCTTCAGCCCAGCTCCCAGCCTTGACTCTGCTCAATGGCTCTTCTTGTTTGAAGCCCTGAAATACTCCAAAGTGAAACTGTGCAAATTGGGGGTATCCAATAGATATATAGGGAAAGCTGTGCAGAAGGATGGCGCAGAGAGATAAGCAGAAAAGCCGTTACAGTCTGTCTGTCAGTGATATCTGTGTATAAAAGTCTACGCCTTCTCGTTTTCTTGGAGTATGATCCCAAGAAAACACATACCCAGAAAGGGTATGCAATATTGTCAGTTCTTTATTCCAATGGTCACGGGAAAAAACACATCTCACACGTTTGCGGCAAATGCAACCCCCCCCCTAAAAAACAGGGCCAATTGATCCGTCCACAAGAACATGGCTTTTCTTTTGCGGAATTCCCCGGTAAACTTTGACATTTTGGCAAAAAACATACCTGTGTGTGTCATATACGGAGACTAGTTCAGGCAGACTGTAGCGACAACACTTAAGAATACAGTTCGTCTACAGGAGATCTACACTCGGAATTTGAGCTCACAGAGCGTGTCAAGTTCATTCACATTGCCTTTCTCCTACATTTTACCTTTTCAAGAATGCTTTCTTTGAAAGTTCTTGAAAGCACCAGTGTCGTTTTTCTTGCTGAAAATTTCTTTTTTTTTCCTCCCTGTTCAATTATGTTTATCCCTCCTCCAATTGTCCACAGGATTGCTTTCGTGAGTTAGGGAAGGAAAGAAAACCAGTCTCCAGCTCTCCCCGCACGTTCTGCAGTGGTTCTCCAACTTGTGCAAAACGCTAATTTTTTTCCTGCAATCCTGATCCCACAAAAAATCTGACAATGTCCAATATTGCCAGGGTTTGACACCCAAAGAGCTGTGTCCGCAATGGTGCGGAAGAGCTTAAAAAATTTTAACCCAAAGAGGAGAAATGTGTTGACAACACCTCCCAATGATACTGTGCTCCGCGTCTAATGAGGGAGTTCCCAACTTAATTGGTGTGCAACTTGATGCTTGACACAAAGATGCCCACAAAAGACTGGCAGAACAGCCAGCCCAGCCAGCTCATGATGAGAAACTTCGTGCAGAATATATAATCGCAGCTTACAGGAGTCTGCAGGGCGCTACATGTGCGCCATGCACCCATAAAAAGCATGTGCAAAAATGTCGAAAATGCAAACAAAGGCCAAAATGCTGCCGGCATGCATGCTCGTTTATGCTCTCCTGCTTCCTTCCAGAAAGTCACTTCATCGTGCCATCATGCCGACATGCGACATGCATGGGTCCTTGCCTTCCTTGGGAGAGTCACTCACAGATATCTATGGCGTCAAGTCATACAGCTGTAAGTCTCTCCACTTGGGAAATGCACCAGATTTCTTGTCAGCAGCGAATAAAAAGAGGCTAGAAAGACAAAAATAAAACGAAGAGGTTCAGAGAGTCGTGAGCGTTGAACTTGCTGCTCGTTGTCTCGATGCATGGATGCCTTGATTGCACCCATCAACTCGCGTTCCAAACATTTCCCGTTGATCCAGAGATCTTGTCCTGGGCTTCACACTCCAGACGAGGACAGATAGAGCTTGATGAACGGTCGCATTATTCACATGAAAAGTGATGAGACTGGGACCAAAACATAAAGATGCCTCTGGGCTGGTACTGGTCCAGGATTAGTACGGTACAATGTGCTCACACAGTCGTTTGTATTCATACTGCATCAAACCGCATCAAAACATTTGTTGGCATTGTCTTCTGTTGTACTTGGAACAGTTGACATGTGAGTAAATAACCCAGAGTTACCAAACTGCATCACGATGTTAAAATCACCACGCAAACAGATGAATGCGACAATGAGAGCCACGGTTTATTAGAAAATGGGGCTTCGTGTGCGAGATCTTTTCCAGGGAATAATTTTGGTGAGCTTTGTAACCTGCAGAGGTAAATATTTAGTTCTGACCGGAAGTCATAAGGAGCAACAGTGATAGATCCTCACTCCTGGGTTTTGAGCAAAAATGAAGGGCAATTCGAAGTACCGATTGCACTTTGCATCAACAGGTTTGTATAGATGTGCAGAAGGCTGGACTTTGTACGGTTCCACTTGCTACCACTTGAACCTCACTGCAGAGGTTACTTGGGATCAGGCACGTCACCTCTGCGAAAGCGTGGGATCTCACATGGTGACAATCACAAATGAAAGGGAACAGACACACATAAATGGCAAGTACATTTGAGATGACAACAGTATTATCGAAACGGTTTCCACACACAAAAAGACCTCGATTTTAGGAGCCGGGGTGTTTCAAATTCTGAACCAGAGCATATTTGAGCAAATCAAGAGGTAACACTTTGCACTTTTACTGGTTCTCTCTGTGTTTGCTATCCCATCATCTCAAAGACCGTGATATCCTCAAGCGGGGATTTAGCTTTTTGTCAGCCCAACAAAAGATGAAAACAGAGAAGAATCGAGAGAGAAAGAGAGAAATGTCCACGAAAAAAAAATGCACATTCTTTGGGATTCAGAACTGGTGAAGATTTCTGAACCAGAAGTGAAGTTCATGTGGCTGGGACTCCACGACAACAGCAAGGACAGCAAAACACATTTCACGTGGACACGTGACAGCTTGGGAGTGCGTGATTTTTTCCGATTTTTTTCATGATTCCTTCGCTTTTTTTCTCCTTGGGTTTTCCTCCATACAACTATCGGAATCTCTTGCTGGCGAGAAAGAGAGATTCTTGTCTCGACCGACGAAGATCGGTTGCCTCTGATTCTGGGAGGCGGGACATGTTCTCAATGTGTGAACAGAGTGACAAGACGCTACACTGGCATGTGATTCGTTTTGTTTCGAGAATGTCTTTCTTTCCTTGATGCTTTTGTTTTCCAGCTGTCGTATGAAAACTGGGCGGACAATGAGCCGAGGAATCAGCCTCACAACTGCGTTGTGTTGGGAAAAGTCAACGCCACATGGTCCGATGAAGATTGCTTCGACAAATTTCCATACATCTGTGAAAAGCAAGGTGAAATAAACAAACAATCTGTTGCGCCCAAACTGATGACCCTTTGGGGGGGGCAACAAAGTTTAGATGGACAACGAATTCGCCGTAATGACCATACATCATTTTGTGCGAAGGGGACAAAACTTTTTCCTCAAGATACATGGCATTTTGCAGGCGTTGACAGCGATTGTCGCTCGGGATGGGAGACGCACAACGGGCACTGTTACTTCATCTCTTCGTCTGATGAATCTCTCACGTGGAAAGCTGCTCAGACCAAGTGTCGTTCATTTGAGTCTGACTTGGTGTCAATCCAGGACCTGGATGAGAACAACTTCTTGTTCGATGTCCTCTCCACGGACAAAAAGAAAAGCTACTGGATTGGGCTGAACGACATCACTGCTGAAGGACAATGGTTCTGGAATGACGAAAGAGACGAGGTCAGTGCATCCTGGCAACATGATGCTAAATCTAAATATGTCGCCTGGGCAATTTGGAAACACAGATTTTTGCTTGGCGAAGAACACAAACATTGGGTCTTTCCTTTCGATGAGAACAGGCGACATGGTACATGTGGGCGACTGGGAAGCCAAACAACGGTCTGATTGGGCCGAGAGCGTGTGGAGTTCTGGCCAGTAACATCACGTACTACTCGTCCCAGTGGTTCACCAGATACTGCGGGGCCAGCTGGCCTTTCATCTGCAAGTCAAAGGCATCACTGCGAGGTACACGGCTGCTTTCGTTTCACGAGTGAAATCTGGAAAGTCTCAGAATTGACCGGAAGTGAAGAAATCCATCGGGTTTCGCAGAGGAATCACTGTCAGAAGTTTTTCAGCTCATCCTGGATTCTTGCTTATCCTTCTCGCCAGATGGATCTCTGCACTGTGACGAAGCATGGGTACAAAACGGAGAATTCTGTTACTTTCTGAGGGGAAACGCCACATCGTGGATCCAGGCTCGCCGAGAATGCCGAGATAAAGGAGGTGGCGACTTGGCAGACATGACAAATGCAGCCGAGAACACCTTTGTCACCAGTATATATATAATTCTGAAAAGTTTTCCTTTTTGCCATTTGCGATGTCTGATTTGTTTGTATACGTCTCGTTTAATTTTGTGTTCAGGCGTGAAGACTGGTGTCTTTTTGCTTGAAAAAAAAGACATGTTGAAATTCTCTTCAGATTTGCCCATTTGCAGGACAAGTTCTCAATGGTTACACAGAAGAGCGATTTGCCTGGATTGGTCTGCACAACAACAACGGAACAAACAGATGGCACTGGCTGGATGACACTTCGGTGCATAACCTGTTTGTTTTTTTGTTCAAGACTTTGACCAAAACATAAAACAGCACTCATTGATATCTTTCTTCCCAGAAACCAGTCTCATATGAGAAATGGGTTGCTTGGGAGCCTTGGGAAAGCAGCTTGTCCACCTGCGTTGTGATGCACGCAACTATGCACAACATCGGGAAATGGGCCAACACGCAGTGCAGCCTGAAGTTTGCTTTCATTTGTCAAGCATTTGATAAATCAGGTGACATATTTTCCTTTTATTTTGCAAGTAGCTTTTTTGTCAAGGGCAAAAGTCAGGGTTCTCAAACAAGATTTTTGAGTTTCTGGACCAAAACGTCCAACACCATTTTTGACCATTGAATATTAAAGATATGCACTGCAGTTTGAAGAAGTCTTGAGCTACTTTCTCTGCAGTGTCCTGTCAACCACCGTGGAGGGAATTTGACGGGGAGTGTTTCCTGGTCAGGTTGTCCACTGTCAACTGGGCGTGGGCGCGCCAGATCTGTCAGAGTCTGCAGGCGGGCGCTGACCTGGCGGAAATCACGTCTCCGGCAACGCAGTACTTCCTCAATGGTGCGTGTCAATCCAAATGCCTCTTGAACGGGAAGCAGTTTTCTTGTCTGTTTCGAGCCTTTGGGTGAAAAAAATACCTCTTTACTCAAACAGGTCTGCTTTCCGACAAGGAAATCTATGGTGGATTCTGGATCGGGCTGAATTCATTGGAGCAGTGGCAGACTTACCAATGGGCCAAGAACAAGGACAAGCCAGTGAGTACATGTACATACACTGATAAGTTTTCATCCAGGTGGAACAGACTTGCACACAATCACTGCAATTGTTTCTTTTTCACAAGGTAACTTACAGCAATTGGGACCATGGGGAGCCTCACTTTACTAGAAAGGATGGCTGCGTCAATATGTACACCAAGGACGTGAACGACAGAAACGTAGGACAGTGGAATGACGACTTCTGTTTCCGACAAATTGGCTACGCCTGTCAAACTGATGCAGGTATGGTTTCTGTTCTGAAACACTACGAAGAACAGATTTCCACATGTGCAGGGCCTGAACACCAGTTACCTGTCTGGAAGGTGTCGTGTAAAGTGCATTACAGAGATTTTCCTTTGTAAATCCTTACTGACTTTAACCCTTTTCAGCTCAAACGTTTTACGATTTTGAAACTGGTGGCGTCCTGTACAAGTTTATCTGGGAGCAGCTGCCCCATCCGGAGGCGGAGGAATATTGCCGGTTGTTACTGGGAGACGGAGCTCAGCTCGCTGTCCTGGACTCAACTCAACTGTGGAACATCCTGACGTCAAATCTAAGGTTTCACAAAACTACTTCACAGAAACAGGTGAAAATCCGGAGAAGGAGCGTTCTGTCAATCTCAGGACACAAACTGCTAATTTGCATCGAGTGTTTTTGCATTGAGTATACACACAGTGCCATGAATTTTCAATGCTTCAGCTCTGGGTCGGAGCAGTGGATGAGCAGTTGTTTGCCGTTCGCGACACAGCGGTCAGAAACTCGGAAGATTCAGCACTTCATGGTTTGTGTAAACTTTGTATGAGGACAACAATTGGAATTTAAAAACAATATGGTTCAGCTCTTCAGCACCAGTTTTCTTTTCAGACATCAGACAGTGGTGCATTTTCATCAGAGAAAACACAACAGAGAAACAGTGGACTGCAGAATATGCATTTGTCAAAGATTCCTGTTATTCCGACAAATATGCTGTCTGTCAAGAGCCTTCAAGTGAGTTTTGCATCACAAATTCATCTCCCACACAAAATAAGATCCTGTGGAAATTTATGAGTTGACTTCAGCAAGAAAGTTGACCATGCACTGGTGGATTTGATCTGTTCATCGCTGCCTTGAGTTTCAAATCAGTTTGGAGAAAGTTGAAGATGAAGTCCGTGTAGGCCTATCCAAGCAACAGATGTTCACCCACAGGTAGCTTTAAAAAGGGACCCGGCGGAAACTAAGACGCAGCAGAATCAGTTTGGTCTGGATTTCTCAAAGATGCCTGCCCTCATTGTTTCGTTGTTTTTGTTTGTTTCTATTTTTGCGTCGACACCAGAACAAGTTACATTGACCCCTTCTGTTTTTCTTGTTCATTGAAGGTATTCCGGACGGACTCACCTTCAAGTTCACGTTTGAGAACGCGACGTACGTGATCGTTCGTGACCTGGTGCAGCACCGCGCCGACATCAACCGCACATGCGCGCTGCTGCTCGGAGACGGCGCTCACATAGCGTCACTGCAGCACGACGACCACGTGATGGCGCTGTTCACTGAGCTGCGCGCCGTTCACACAGATGGGGACGAGGACGCGGGATTCTGGGTGGACATCAGTCCACATGTGCCTACAGATTCATTTCTGCACAAGCAACTTCAACGTTTACCTCTCACAGGTGGAAAATAACAAACACTTTTCTTCTCTTGGTAGCTTCATTTGGTTTTCAAAATCTGAAAGCAGTTTCTGGTGTTGCTGGCCTCTGGAACAGGATGATTCAATCTTATATGTCTCGGTTGTTTGACGTGTGTTCAGGTCAATGTCCGATGATGAAACTGAGCAATATTTCGTCATCTGGATGGAGCCTGACGACGGCCATGGAGACACTGCAGATGACCAACTGCGCGCAATACAAAAAGCTGATCTGTGAACGCAATCTCTCAACAAAAGGTGTGTCCATCAATTTTAAACCTGTCCTGAACCAGACGAACCTGAGAGAAAGTCAGAAACAGAACTGCATTCAGAAACTGTTCTCATAACTTTATAACTTTTCACCACAGAGACCACCCGCCCCAAGATAGTCTTTGGAAACACAGAAAGAACCAGCACATCATCAGAGAAACCACCGCTAGAGCAGGCTGCAGAAGCACCAGAGAAAGGAACTCCAAGTGGAAAGTGTTCAGGCCCATGTGTCGGTAAAGTGCATGTGTTGATGACTTATCCTCCATGAGAACATGAGATTAAAGTCAATGCAGGTCAGTCCAGTGGCGGGCGCAGATCTCGAGATTGAGACCCCTCTTCTGACCCCAGATCGCCCGTTGTGCACGTTCCACCCATTGATGCCCAAAAATGAAAGTGTTGCAGTTTTTCCCTGAAATGACCCTCCCCTTCTGATTTTCTTCTCTGTCTCCTGCTCAAATGTCTTGGATTAGTGCCTTTAGTTTTCGTGGCTGTTGGGAGAAGGCAGAGACGAACTTGCAGATTTTGTTTGAATTTTGACTGACCCAAGGAAGATTTCTTATTGGACATCTGTGTGTTGGTGGGAGTCAAAAGAAGGTCAGATTGTTGTTCGATGCGTGACAACTAACTGCGCACTGAACATCACTCAAGAAGGGTGATTCCTGGGAGATTTTTTGCAGAAAATAAAACTCGCCAGCTGAAAAGTTCATGCGATTGTTTGTTGTTCATTTTTCTCTTTTCAGGTGTCGCTGTCGCACTCACAGTGTTCATTCTTATTTGTCTGTGTTTACTGGCAGCTCTTCTTTACGTCAAAAGGTATCAAAATAGTTGGACACTGACAGTAACGGGAGAGAACTCAAAGCCTGACCCTGGTACTCCAATCTTTCCAAAATCGGTTTTGGTTCTGGGAACAGTCTCACAATTCTGACAATCATTCGCAAAAAATCGCAGTATCTTCCTGTTCACATTCGGATGTCACTCTGACATCGGCATCAAAAGCCCCGTCAAGATTTCTCCTTATCCTTGCGTTTATCCAGCAAATAATAGGCCTAGATATATATATGCCAGATGCGCTGGGTTCAGTGCCTTTTTGTGCGCACGGCGTCTTCGGTCGACAGACAGCACCACAGGGTGACTTTGAGCAAAAAATTAATAATAATAGAAAAAAAATTTAAAAAATAAAGAACAGGCCCAGGCTCATGAGACAAGTCAAATCGGTGAATACTTGGCTGCGAGCAGATGACTGCAGAAATTGTTTTCTCATGTTTTTTTCTTTTGTTTTTCAAGACGTTGGCTGCGTAGTTTCTGCGAAAGATCTCCGGATGTGGTCAGACTGAGGGACCGAGCAGAACCAACGTCATACAGTGAGCCTCCTGCCATTTCACAGTCACAACTGGAAGCCACCTCAACATGAACCCAATGGGGCTCAAACATTGCTCCAGATTTACTCCAGAAAAAAAGCACTGAAGTGTCATCAATCTTCATTGGCTTCACTGGAGACATCTCTGCATGCTGTTCACAAAAACAAAACTACAAAAACAACAGAAACGCTTACGCTTTTTCCGGGATGACAGAAAATTTATGAGGGTTCAATGCACAAATGCGAACAGGATTTGACGCACGCAAAGTGACCCGGAGGTAATGAAACTGAGTCTCGTGCTGATTTCACGCGAGTTCCCGAGTTCCCGAGGTCAACTGTTCCAGCATTCATGCACGCGGATGTGATTCCTGGGCCGAAGAGAGAAACCTTTGCCGAACCCCCAAGCAGCGGAACCCTCAGGAAAGTCATCAAAAAACCGACTACAGCTGTTTTTTGGAGGCCAATTGCAGCCAATTATCAGGCTCATGTGAACTGGAATCGTTTCAGCACGTGAGTCGCCAGAACTGCGTGTCATCCTGAGATGACATATCTGCAGCTGCTGGTTTAGCTCAATTGCCGCCCATCAGTAAACATGTATAGGGGACTGAAGTCTGAGCACTGCATGTCCTGCACTCCAAACGACATTGCCAATATTTTCTTTGGGAATGCAACTGAATAAATGTGCGGTTTGTCTTTTTCTCTGTGTCGTGTTTGATCAAAGTTGTTGTGTTCCACGGAAAATATTTCAAATTTTGTTCACTTAAAAGCAGCGAGATCTTTCAATGCGGTGTGTTTTTCTGTTTTGCGCGCAAAAACAAAGCCGTTGGCCAGTCACCATCTCTTCCCATAGCAAAATTTGCATGCATGACAATTTTAATTTATTCAAAACCTCTTGAAGCGTTCTTTCTTGTGTTTGTTTGAATTTGTGAAAAACAAAGGCATTAAACTTCATCAAGAAGACTGTGTTCTGCCAAGCATGTATGAAGAGAAATTGGTCAACAAACTTGAAAAAGTTGTTCAAAGTTCATAATCATTTCACAAAGCACAAAACTGCCAAAGATTTGTTTGAAGAAAAAGCGTTCTTCGTTTAAAAAAAACCCACTCAGGCAGGAGCGGCTTGATCGCAGCCAGGATGTTTGGTTGCATTCTCCCCGGCAAATCATGAGCAGGCACCCTGTCACAGCTTGAGGGGTGTTTTTGGAACGGATCCAGAAATCTATCACACAAAACAGCTGATACACTGAGAACAGACTTGAAACACACACCGAAGCGTTCCAACGCAAAAACGTACATTTTTTGGAGTCTACTTTCTCAAGCATTGAACACTAGAACACATGCTGAGGACTGGAATTGCGCAAGTTTTTCATTGTTGACAACTTGTGCATCGGATCAGCATCTTTTATCCTGGGAATAAAGGAACTGCAACTCGAGGATTTCATCTGTTTTTCTCTCCATTTTACATTTGTCCATTTTTAAACAGCAGCAAAAAAAATTGCAGATGAATCACTTTGTTGCTTCAGTGATATTTGTTCTATGTGCTTTTTATGGAGGACATGTTGTTGAAGGTCAGTGTCATTCTGTATTCTACTTTTTGCCAGACATACAGACAAATGCTGCACAAGCGATTTGATACCCCGTGTTTCGCCGGAAGCAGTCCACAGTCAATCTGACGCGCAGTCTTTGCGTGAATTTCCCACTGGCAATGCATACCTGAAGTTGAATCCTGCTGACGGATCTGTCGCTTTCAATGCATGTGTCCAGTGACATTCAGAATGTCCAAAAAACTCCCCAAAACCTGGGACTTCTATCACTTTTTCTGAGCAGGTGAATACCAATGTCCAGACAACTGGATGGTTCAAGGAAAGTACTGCTACTTGGTGAACAATACCAAAGCCACGACCTGGCATCAAGCTGTCCAAATATGCGCAGACAAAAACGCAACCCTGGCGAAAGTGACATCAGCCGATGAATCCGTATTTCTTGGCAGTAAGCTTTTGGTGAATTGCAATGGTGACAATTTTGCAACTTCTTGACAAAAGAAAGATAGATGTGTTTTTAAATTCTATCATTGTTTGTCAGACAAAGTACAACGGGGAGACGCCTGGATTGGACTTCATGACGATGTTGGAGATGAATCTTTCACTTGGCTCAATGAAGGACGGGAGGTGTGTGCACCTCGATTGTTGTGTCTGTTCTCTATCCGTGCAGCATTACAGCCTCGGACACAAGAACAATCCACTGGACAACATGCTGTCAGCGGGTGACCCGGAGTTTGTACCGCGGCCACTGAACACAACCCAATTGTTATTCCTTGACTTTTTCTGGAAAAGAAGCCAGGATTCACC
>JAAUYG010183190.1_pt1 | contig 11275 bp, 8 predicted proteins | sample 7278091 | NCBI WGS metagenome assembly JAAUYG01 (sample SAMN14350201, study PRJNA611818) | marine sediment metagenome | isolation source: surface marine sediment (0.6m) | place: French Polynesia: Moorea | collected 2018-08
CTCGACTGGTTTTAGTTTTTGCCTCAGTCTTGAGAAACATTTTTTCGACACCATCAACAGCATCCACATGATGCAACATGCTATGGGCCCCCAAACCAATATGACAGTTGTCAGGGATTCACAAAGTTTGACAATGTTTGAAACCACTTGCAGTTCAACCAAACCTTCAACCAAAGTTGCTTTTACAATGTTGAGAATGCCGAGAATGATTGTGGCCAAAAGGGAAAATGTATAAAATCTGTTAGCTTGCCTGTCCACATAAGGGTAAATGTTTACATGAACCAACAGGAAAAATATTGTCACTATAACCATGAGACTCAGTCTTTGCACAAGATGACTGGTAAATGTGTAAATGATAACCAGCAGTAATCTTCTGGATTTGATTATTCCAATCCATGACAAAGATCCAACCTTTGCAACAGAAATGTTTTTGAAAGACTTTTGCAGTTCTTCTGTCAGTCTAACTTGCCAGGAATGAGGAGTCTGCTGTGACTCTCTGAACCTATCCCATTTCCATTTGTAAAACCAGTAGGTTATGAAGGGAATTGGGAGGATGCAAGACAAGAAAAATTCCTTCTGCATAATTTTGTTCTGGGCAAGAAGACTTGGTCCAAAGGTGAGGATGACAATGAATGGAATTACCCAAGTGAACACAAAGATGACAACTGCAAGTTGCCAGTGCTGGTAACAGTCAACAGTCCCATCCATATGGAGAACAGACTTGTTGCCAATTTGAACACAGTAAATCAGTGACAGAGAAACTGAAGCTATCTTCTGGTAAAACAGAAGGATTACGAACATTGCAGCACTTGCAAGATGGTCATAAAAGTATGCCTTGCCTGGACTATTTCTCCAGGAAGACCTGAAGAAGATGGTGACTGCACAAAACAAAAGACTGTACAGAAATAAAACCAGTGGGCATGTGACATTTTTCAAAAGGATTTTTGGAACTGGTGTCAAGTTTGGAGTTAGACACGAAGCTTCGCCTGATCTGATGGTGTCCATTATTGCCAGATGAGAAGCATCAAACAGCATTCCAGTGAAATCAGCATTCTGCCTATTGGTAGGTAACTCAACCTGCAAGATGGAAGCATCTTGCACAAAATACAACATAATTTGTAAATATTTGAAGCTTCCCTGTTTTCCTTCTGCTTTTTGTGAGGGAATCTCAATTTGTAACAATCCCTTTTTCTTGACATTTGGGATTTGTTGAGTTGCTAAAACTTGTGGAATTTTCTCATTTTCAAGGAACTGTGCATGCCTGTTTTTCCTGCAAACATTTGAGCAAGATTCAATTGCAGAAACAAGTGCCTCTTTTATGTCCTTCAGGAAGAATATTACAATTGATATGAGTATTGTGCACAGCAAATTTACCCACAACAACCAGTAATGTTTGCATGCTTTGTTCTCAATGCACTGCTGGGAAAAGAATGCTTCTGAATACCCAGTCTTACATTCACCACACAAAATTCCCTCCCTGTGAGTGTGACAACTGTCAAATCCAAAACATGGGACCTGTTGACAGCAATATCCTGACCTGCATCTCAGCATTGAAATGGAATTGATCTCAGTTTTGTATCCCCAGTAATTAGGGAGTGAAATTATTCCTGAGGAACAGTTGGCCCCATAGGGGCATGGAAAACACTGACCCACAACTTGTGAATAACAGAAATAGTAAAGTGGCAGAGGAGAGTGAAACAAGCCCACACCCTTGCTGTCAAATTCTGTGGTGCACACCATATTCTGAATTGAAACTGGATTTATAATTGCAGAAATATTCCTCTGACCTACAAAGTAGCCTGTTGGACATTTGTCACACACCAGCTTTAAAGAATTAATGCCTTGGAAAGTTGTTCCTCCAAATGTCAGGCCAGGTTTGGTGAAGGGTGGGCATCTTAGTTGAATGTTGCTAATGATGATTGAGACATTCTGAGATAAGTGATTGAAAATCATTGGAATACAGTGCCTTCCTTTCTCAATAATCAGCTGAAGATTTGATACTGATGTCTTGCCAGATGTGTAGATTTGAATTGAGTTGACCAAGCTCCATTTTGTGTGTATGGATATGTTGTTTAGATGAACAGGACAAGTGAAGAAGAAAACAGAAGCCAAATTCCCTCTTGTCTGGTGATTGTCAACCAAAGTGGTGTCACTGACTTCTGAGTCCAAAACGTTTTCAGATGATTTTTCCTGAGCAACAATGCAACAAGCTGTATTTCCTTGAGCAAAAATATTTGACAAGACCAAGGTACTTTTGACTGCATAGATTGCCCCACCTGCCTCTGATGCAGTGTTGTTGAGCATTTGACTGAAACTCATGAACAACTGGGAGTTTTCTTGAAGAAAAGTCACCCCTCCTTTCTTTGCTGAGTTGTTTGTGAAGTGAGAGTTCCAGACACATATCTTGGAACTTATCAGAGCTAACAAAACCCCTCCTGCATTTTCCACTCTATTGCCATCAAAATGTGAATTTTCTAATGAGCCAAAGGACCTGTAAATTGCATGTAAAGCTGCCCCTCCTTTAGCTCTGTTGATGCTGAAGTGTGAATGATTAACATAGACAACACATTCCCACCATGCTGTTATGGCTGCTCCATTTCTCTGAGCTCTGTTCCTTATGAATTGGGAATGAAGAATAGTTGCAATACAGTTTCTACGCACCCTTACAGCTCCTCCATCTTCCCCAACAGAGTTCTCAGAGAATGTTGAATTTCTTAAGGACAGAACACAATCTTTGCTAGCAAAAATGGCACCACCTCGCATTAGAGCCTGATTGATTGTGAATTTTGAGAAATCAGTTGAAAGAAGACTGTTGTGTTCAACAAAAATGGCTCCCCCCTCGTCTGAAACACTGTTGTTAGTGAAGCGAGAGTTGCTGATGAAAAGACTGCTGTTGTGGACCAGATATATAGCACCACCACGTTCTCTAGCTGTGTTCCCAGTGAATATTGAGTCAACTGCAGAAACAAAACTGCTGTATTTAGTATTTATGGCTCCTCCAAAGTTCCAAGTTGCACTGTTGTTCATGAAGCTGGAGTTGGTTATGTGCAAAGTGCTGTTGTTGGCTAAATGAAGTACTCCACCACAGTCACCACCTTTGTTGCCAGTGAAGTAAGAGTTAACCATGTTGAGAGTGGCACAAAATGTAGCATACAGAACCCCACCAAAGAATTCCACTTTGTTCTGAGTAAAATAGGAATCACCTATGTAAACATTGATGATGGTGTTTTCACAAACATCACCACTCAGGTGATCAGAATTGCAGTTTCCTGATGTGCAAACAACATCTGTAGATGTATGCAAAACTGCACCAGAAAAAGTGGCATAATTGTCAGAAAATGTTGAATTGAGCAAAAGAACTCTTTCACTTGAAAAAACCACAGGTGGATCCTCAGTTAAAACATAACTGTCTGTGATTTCAGTTCCATTTAATGGATAAGAGTGAGTTTCTACAGGTGTTGTGCTCTCTCTTCCATTCCTTTGTGTGATGAAGATTACTGTTCCAAAGTCAGCTTTGTTTGAAGTGAACTGTGACTCAATAATTTCAAGATTAGATCTGTGAGCAAAGATCACACTCCCACAGGATCCATGATACTCAAGCAGGGGAAAAATTCTTCTTTTCAAAGTCATGTTGTGTTGGTCAGTTTGGTGATTGTAGCTACAAAAACTCAAGTTGCTGAACACAAGATTAAACTTTGCAATGACCCTGACTGCTGTCATTGTGCTGTTTCTCAGATTCAGACATCCTCCCTGGTTTCCAATGAACTTGCTTTCCAGAATGCTGATTTCACTGTTAGAAAGCCTCATCAAACCAGGGGTGTTGGCCAGCTGAATAAAATTACTTCTTACCAAAATGTTATTGAAAGTTACTGTGCAGTAGCTGCATGTAAACAAGCCATTTGATTGGTTGCCTTCTTTGACCTGATTTCTGGTAAAACTGCTGTTTATGATTGACACTGCACAACTTTGAGCAGTCAGGAGAAGACCAGAGCATGATTTCTGAGAGTTGGTGTCTTTTCCAAGGCACTTACCATTTAACAGAAACAGAGAATTGCTGATTGCAACTTGCAGAGTTTTTGTGCTGCAACTGTCCAGAATTAACACTTGCTGGTTTTCTACAAATTTACAGAAATCTGCAGAAAAATGGGAAATCATTGTTTTGTTTTGACATCTAACAACTTGCAACAGTCTCAAAAATTTTGTGTTTGTGAAGTGAAGATTTTGAATTTCTCCAAATTCAAAGGACAAAGCAACACATACCACACCAAAGCTACAGCTCATTGCAGATGAACTCAAGCTTATCTCATTCCAATGTCCACTGAATGAAAGAAATTCAGAAACAGACATTTCATTGCTGTCAGAGTGAAAGAAAGTCTTATTTACAGTCAGGTTATATTGACTGCCAGAAGAAAGAGAGAGAAATGAATTCTGAAAAGAGCAGTTCTGAATGTCTAAACTTGAGTTTGCCAGGAAAATTGCTGTGTTAATAACCATTGATTTTTCTAGATGAATGACACTGTCACTATTGATTTCTCCCAACAGTGCAACCTTGAAAAAGAATGAGGTGTAGGGTATAGAATCCAGCAGTTCAATTTGAAGTGAAAAAGACCTAGTGAAATTGGTTTCCTGCACTTGGGTGTAGTTTGTTCCAGTTGGTTTGTGTGCTGTGTTGCTGGATTCTCTGTTTTGGTCAGTTGGTTCAGACACTTTTCTGCCATAAATTCTTGTTGTATTTGTTGATGCAGAGGATCCTGCAGTGAATTGAAAGCAGAAAATCAAAATGGCAGCAGAGGGGCAAATTTAGTCAGCACAATTCACATTTGCAAGGAAAATTTGTTCACTCCTCTTACCTGTCATAAAATTGGTCTGGTCATCAGTCAAAACAACAGTGTCTCCCTCATGAAGCTGGTTCAGTACAGTTTGCAGGAAGAAACAAGGTTTCTCCTTCCTTCCACAATTGTCCAATTCCAAGCCTGTGTATTGACCTCTTCTGTAGAAGGCCACATACCAAAGTGGATTGGCCCTTGTTTCAGCCAATTCATGTTTGTCAAGCTTCTCCTCACTTGTGGCTGTGCTTATCTCTTGCTGAGAGGCACCAGGACTTTTTGCTGTGTTTTCTCTTCTTGTCCTTTGTGACACAAGAGGCAGAGCTTTTGTTCCAAGTTTTGCCTCATATTTGTTTTCCCCACTCTTCTCAGTGGAAACAGATGCTTTGTCTTGTTCAGATTTTGGTGTCAGTTGAGAAAGAAATTCATTTCCAACAATTTTGTTCAAGTAAACTCCCAAGAGGAGCATCAGAAGTAGTCCAGAAATCCACATTGTTGGCAACAAAACCACTTGGTGTTGGAGACATCTGGAGGAAGTTCAGCTGAAAACAGAGACTCTTCTGCTTCAGATGAATCTCAGATTTTCTGCCAGTGTTTGGGTCAAGTCTGATTTCCAACACAGGAAAGATGTTCAATGAGCTGTTTGTTTATTTCTTTTGCTCAAACGCATGTGCGAATGCATTCATGGTGTTTGTGTGTTTTGGGACTCAGGAATGAAACAAAGATCAGAAAAGAACACTATCTCTTGAAAAATGCAGCACAAAATTGCTGGAACAGAATAATGCAACGCGCTGTGCAAGTTCAGAGCTGCAATTTCGCTTGTAATTCTGACTGTTCAAAGTGGATCAAAAGTCGACAAATTGGGAAATGGGTCAGACAGCCACTGTTTCTGTTTGTTCGGGTTGAGCAGATGACGAGTACAAACATGGCTTTGCCGTATCCTGAAACCCACAAACCCAAACCCTAAGTACAGCTAGGCTGGGAGTACAGAGTACCCCTAGCTGCCAGTAGTGATGAGTATAAACATGGCTTTGCTGTACCTTGAAACGCACAAACGCAAACCCTAAGTACAGCCAGGCCAGGAATACAGAGTACCACTGACTGCCAGTAGCTGCCCCCATAACCAACAGCTTTAGCAGGACTCTATAAAACCTGCTGTCAGCTCTTGCCTCCAGGATATTTACCACACAGACCACTACTGACTGGCTTCCCATACCCTTGCGAACTCGACACAGATGTGAATTCAGATCCAGTGAAAGGGGCCAAACGGCGAACCATATATAAGTCAAGGGACACACATTCCCTTTTAGGCCGCGCGGCTGAAAGGGCTGCGGCATCTGTGAGTCACCAGAGCTACTGTCGTCGTTGTTATCGTTGTCGCCGCCCAACCGTTACATCCTGATCCTTCAACGCAAGTTTGTTTTTCATCTTTCCAGAGGGGCGACACACTTGTGTTTGTGTGATGCTGTTTTGGTTTGTAAGGATGTAACACATCGACAACTCAAGCCAAATCAAACAGGCTCGTTGGGCTGGGATTCCACTCAACACCTGGGAACCAACGGATAAGACCCCTTTGTCCTTGCAGATCCAATTGACCTTTGACCTTTGTGTACTTGCAGTGTCCAGGAGCGTCTCAACAGTCAAGCAGGGATGAGTCTGACAGAGTTCACCTACCCGTGTTTCCAGGCCTGTGATTGGCTACATCTCTACAGGACTCAGGATTGTCTCATACAGGTTGAGTACTCAGTGTTTCCAGGCCTGTGATTGGCTACAAGAGTTGACAAATTAAAATCAAGCCATTGACTCTGGACCCTTCTTGTGGTAACAACACAGAAATCTGCACAGTATTCTCTCCATCACTCTTAGGTGGTTGTGTGAGGCTTGTGTGTTACTGAACACCACGTTTCATCTTGTCACGTGATTTCAGATTGGCGGGAACGACCAGATGGGCAACATCAAAGCGGGATTCCGCCTCATCCGTGACGTCACGCACCAGGCGGCGACGGTGTTCGGTACGTTCCACGCATGCGAGCGCGACGCCATTTTGTTTTAGACGCGCGACTAACGGCGTGGTGGCCTGTGTGAATCACGCGGATAAGCGCCTTTGTTTTTGTACAATTTTACAATTCTGTGATGGGCCAACTTGGCTCACCCTGTTTGTCGTAGCTGTTGGCATACTTAATGTGTCGCCACCCGGCGATGCGGACCAAATAGCAATGCAGGGGTGTGGGCATATTTGGCTCCTGCCAGATTCGAACACAAAGCAATTGCTCCTGGCAGATTCAAACGCAATGTCTCCATCATCTCTGAGAAAATCTCCTAGGGATGAGACCGAGACAAAACCGAACCCAGCTGACTCAGCGTTCTTGTTTCGAAAGTTTAGGGGGGACGCTTTTGTTTTTCACAAGTATTTCGTGTTTTCATGGATTTTAGTAATCGTGAAGGTCTGTAAGTCTGGGTAGCCTGAAGAAATCATGTGCGAGTTGTCTTGTCCTTCTCCTCCTAACCTTGGCCGGGGACCCTCTCCCCCCACTCCACGCGCACATGCTGCCACTGCCCACAGACATAAGCTAATCACGTGACGGGAAGCACGTGACCGCGCGACCTTGACGTTGATTAAGCGTGCTTGTTTTTGTTTTTGCAGGTTTGACGGTGCCACTACTGACGGCCAGCACTGGACACAAGATGGGCAAGACCGAGAGCGAACGGCCCGTGTGGCTCAACCCAGACAAAACCTCGCCCTTCGAGTTCTATCAGGCGAGTTAAAACCACCAGCTCAAGATAAAACCATCTCTCAAAGCAAAGCCACATTTGGCAACCTACGCAGGGATAGCAGGCTCAGAAACGACAAATCAAAGCCACTCCTTCTAATTCTACCCTGGAGGTGAGGTAAAACCATCCCGCATCAAAAAAAGAAAAAAAGAAAAAAAAAAAACGCCAACCCAAGAAAAAACCATCTCCCAAATCAAAGCCGTACCTATTCAGGAATAGCAGGCTCAGAAAGGACAAATCAAAAGTGACCCCTTTCTTGTTCTACCCTGGAGGTGAGTTAAAACCATCCGAAAATAAAACCATGCATCGGCCAAATCAAAACGGTATTTACATGGACGGCCACTCGGCCACGACGCTGATACGCGCCCTTGTTATTTACTTTGCTATACATTGCAGCATTGCCTGAGGCTGGAAGACACTGAGGTGGAGCAGCACCTGAAGCTGTTCACGTTTCTGCCGAAGAAAGAGATAGAACATCTGATGCGCAAACATAGTGTAAGTTCCTGTTGTTCCCGCTCTGTTCTGATGCAAATTGCAGCCAAGTTTTAGGGCCTGCCTGTCCACACAAATGGCAATTCGTCTGGAATTGAGTGGAGGAATTTGCCGTCCATTTTCTGCTGAGACAGAGACAGAAGTTGCACACATTCAGAGTGATCTGCTCTGTTCCTTTACAAGATGCAGCTTGCCTTCATGAATTGCAGTGCGTCCCAAAGAGAGCGAATCCATTTCAGTGGCAGTTTATTTGCTCAATTTGGGATGAACATCAATTTTGCAGCACAGCTGACCGTCCATTCCCCCCCCCCCAGAATCCCGCGCTTTGTTTGTTGCGCCGCGCGACTATAGTTGGCGTTTGTTTTGCAGGTGAATAGTGCCGCCTGGTATCCGCAACGGAAACTCGCAGAACTGCTCACGCTTCTCGTGCATGGAGGTCAGTATGCCAGTGCAGGGAGGTCAGTGTCACAATGCAGTCAGTATGTCAGTGCAGGGAGGTCAGTATCACAGTGCAGGGAGGTCAGTATGTCAGTGCAGGGAGGTCAGCATCACAGTGCAGGGAGGTCAGTATCACAGTGCAGGGATGTCAGTATCACAGTGCAGGGAGGTCAGTATCACAGAGCATGGAGGTCAATGTCACAGTGCACAAAGATAAGTATGACAGTGCAGGGAGGTCAGAAGTTATGCTCTCCTTCTGTGCTTTGCTTTTCGGCCGCTGAGGGTGTGAAAAACTCCTTGTGTCCTTTTTGGCCTCGCGCCATGAAACAGAGACGAGAATCCTATCAGACCACCATGCTTCACCCAAAATTGTCGCGCGACCACGATGCTAGTACAGCAGCACCCTTGTTTGCTCAGCTGCCTTTTGGTGTACGGATGGGGTACAGCCAAAATCTCCTTGACCAGATGTTTTCGGCCGCGCGGCTGAAAACAGAGCCGCTCAAATGAATGACCCTGCCAGTGTCGTTGTTGTTGCCGTCACAGACGCAGAAACCCTCAGCATCGCCTCGAAGCTGACAAACGCCCTTGTTTCTTTCAGCTGAGGGTCGAGACGTTGCACAGAAGTGCACAGATGTTTGCTCTTTTAGCTGAGGGTCTGGAGGCGGCACAGAAGTGCACAGATGTTTGTTCTTACAGCTGAGGGTCTGGAGGCGGCACAGAAGTGCACAGATGTGCTGTTCAACAAGAACCTGGCGACGCTGCACACGATGTCAGAGTCAGAGCTACAGCAGCTGACATCTAACGTGCCTGTGGTGCACGGCGTCCTAGATCCGGGTACAACTGTCCTGGACGCATGCGTACGCGCCAAGTGCGCGCGCAACGAAGGTGAGCGTCCGTCAGCCTCGCTTTCACTTCCTGGTGCTGAATCGGCATAGCCCGAATCTCTCGCGTTAACGTACACTACGTAACGCCAGACGTTCCCCCTTCCAGAAAAGTGAAGCAGAGGCCCTGGTGTCAAAAAGCGTCAGCATCATAAGCACTTTTTTTGGTCAAACACAGAATTCCAAATGTTGCAGAGCAAGATTTATCAGACAGACATTGATAGATGAAAAAAAGTTCTTTAGCATGCCAAAAACACTGACAAGGTAGTTTGGTGCCAAAGAAACTTCAGAGAGAAAATGTTGAGTTTTTGGCGAAATGTGTGTGTGTGTGTGTGCCCACCGCCGTGCCCTACACTCCACTTTTGTCAACGGGCCGATGTCTGACGCCACAACAAACGTTTCGGCCCTGACACTGACCAAGCGCTGTTGTTTTCGTTGCAGAGAGCGCGGAGTACATGATACGAACCGGCGGCATCCACATCAACCAGCAGCGCGTCACCGACCCCAAGTATGTGCTCGTGCCCGGGGAACACATACTGAGGAATAACATGACTCTCATCAAGAAAGGTGAGCAACTCAGACACATACTGACACCCAGACACACACTAAGGAACAACATGACTTTCATCAAAAAAGGTGAGGCACTCAGACACATACTCAGGAACAACATGACTCTCATCAAGAAAGGTGAGGAACTCAGACACATAGATCTACTCACACCCAGACACATACTCAGGAACAACATGACTCTCATCAAGAAAGGTGAGCAACTCAGACACATACTTACACCCAGACACATACTCAGGAGCAACATGACTCTCATCAAGAAAGGTGAGGCACTCAGACACATACTCAGGAACAACATGACTCTCAGGGTGTCACCCTGATAAGAAACTACAGTGTAGCCCACTTCAGAGAAACCTGTGTTGATTACCTGTGTAGGTTTGCCTGCTGTGTGAACATTCCAATTACCAATAACAGGTCTCTTGTTTGCAAGGTGTCTTTTGTGAGATGTTCCGTATCCTGTGTCATGGGGCCTGAGATACTTTTCACACGTGGTAGAATTGACCCATTGCAGGCAAGCGGCACTACTTCCTGATCAAATGGAGCGCGGACGACTAGCAGCGGTGGGAAGTGCTTTGGCTCTGGCGCAAGGATACGTGTACACAGCCTCGATGTGAAACTGCTCAGCGACCAATCAGATAGCTTCCATCTACAGACGACGGAGTATGGAATGTCATTGGACAGTTCAGCAACCAAACGTCAGTGCTACTCCAGTGTACTGATGTCGATCGCCAATGAAGTGCCCTCATGACACTGCATTGGGAGTTCATAACCACAAACAGCGTTCTTTTTTAGGCCGCGCGGCTGAAAACGGAGCTGCCAATTGAAGTCCCGTTGCCGACGTCATTGTTGTCAATTTCGTCATTGTCCTTTTATCGCAGATGTGGACTCCCGCTCCCTCCCAAACAAACTAGGGAGAGGCAGCGCGGCCTCGACGCTGACAAGCGCCCTTGTTCATGACAAGATTTGTCTCTTCGCACCAAGCGCGATGTCTCAATCTGTAACGAACACAGTGGAAGGTCTGTTGACTCAGGTCAGCTTTGGGGCTTCGTGGATAGATTTGTATGCCAGTACGTATGTACGTATGTTTCAAAATTGACAAAAATGCCAATGATATATTCTTCACTTAACCTCTGTGATCCTACTGGTGTAAGCTGTGGCATTCAATTTCGAATAACCACACCTTTCAATGTGGACAGATTCATTTAAACACCTGCCATTTGTGTTGCACTGTGTTCATGACAGTTGTTGAGTCCCATTGCACACATTTTAAGTCAAAAATAAAGATTCAAAAATTTGGCC
>JAAUYG010072122.1_pt1 | contig 11273 bp, 3 predicted proteins | sample 7278091 | NCBI WGS metagenome assembly JAAUYG01 (sample SAMN14350201, study PRJNA611818) | marine sediment metagenome | isolation source: surface marine sediment (0.6m) | place: French Polynesia: Moorea | collected 2018-08
GGATGCTGCAGCAGAGCCTTGTACACAGAAATCTGCAACAGACTTTTACGCTGTTTTCTTTGCCCACAGTCAGACTGTGACCTACGCACAAAATATGTCACTGGACCCCTGCACACGAAGATGATTTCGTTTTGTTGCAACCAGGGCACCCACTGTACAAATTCAGTCGTACTATGAGACCTGAAAAGGAGTTGGTTTGCAGTAAACGACGCGCTCGTCTTTCTTCGGCAGTTGATCAGCAATTAGTGCTTTAGTCCGCCTGATCATCCATTTGTCACGCAGTCGCGAAAACTCGTCCTTGGCTGCAAATAAATGGCACTTGCGTTTTGTGAAATTCAATAAACGGAAGTTTCTAAACTTTTTCATTAGCCCTCTTCAGCCAAATTTGACTCGTACAAGGAGAATTACCTTTGCGAGCTTCAGCGAGCTCTCGTTTGTTGGCATCCTGCCGCAAACCTTTATCAATCTTCCTCACAAACTTCTCTTGGAATTCAACAATGTTTCCCAAACACTTGGGATTTGCCCTGAAAGAAGATGTTTCTCAGTTTCTTTGCCTTTGAGACCAGGAAATGTCCAACGCAGTTTCTTTTTTTCAGCAGTGTAGCAGTTTCTTACCAATCTAACAGGCACCAAAGTTCCTTCATGCTATTCTGCAGAGCTGTGCCTGTCAAACCGATGCGGCGTTTGCAGGTGAATCCTTTCAGAGCCACGGTCACTTCTGAATCCCGACTCTGACACACAAAGAACCTTTTTATTGAACACAGCCTATTAAATTTGTTCACGTGTCGTGGATTGGAAAGTGTAAACAGGCGACGACATGGATACATTGGTGGAACACCTGGTATGCCTTATCCTCATCTTCAAAACGTGACGAGAAGAAAAAAGACCAGAGTGGAAGAACAAGAAAAGATGAAAACCTTGATTTTGTGAACTTCGTCTGCGATTATAGCTGCCCATTTGAACCTGTTGAGTTCCTCCACATTGTCCCTGCACGTCTCGAACGTTGTCACCACGACGTCTAATTTACCTCGCTCAAGATCAGTCAGTGTCTGTGCTTTGTATTGCTTGTGGTACCGGCTACGTAAAGAAGGACAAAAATCTTGATGTCTTGCAACCTCCAAACATACAGACACATGAAAAGCGCCGAGGTGGCAGCTACTACGGTTAGAAAATATCTGATAATTCAGAGAAAGGCCATGCCCACATCCTTTTCTCACCCGACGCTGAAGTGACCCCAGGTTTCGAATTCGTCAATCCAATTGTACAACACACTCGCCGGTCCTATGATCAGGAAAACCTTCTTGTCGCAGGGATCAGACTGGCCGTCCTGCGTATCTAGCTCGTCCAGTGTTGACATCCGACGTATAAACTGCGGTCGCTGCTTCAGGATGTCTGTTTTCGTTCCCGTTTTACGCAAAACAGCAGCTATAAACGCCATGACCTGAAAGGAGTGAAAAGGGTGATGACGTCTGTCAGTCATTCAATGGAATGGAAGCGATGGCTCACTGGTGGAGCAAGCCGTGTTATTTGGCCAAAGGGCACAGCCTGTGATACATGACTTTCCTTCACTAATGCACGCCATAACTAGATTGATCTACATTTACGGATGTTTTTCAGTGCAGCTGCTATTCCACCCCACAAAACCCGCATCAAATACTCGCTCTCCCTTTCCAAAGGAAGCTCAAGAGAGCAACTAAACTGACCTGAACAGTTTTACCCAGACCCATGTCATCTCCGAGAATCCCTCCAGCTCCCCGAATGAATCTTGCGTACATGAACTGCACTCCTTCGCGCTGATAATCTCGCAAGTATTGGTTGATCGTGGCTGGAATCTGAAGCATAATCCTCAATGAACAAACACAAAGGCAGAACAGCGAAAGGATCTCAAAAGAAAATAAAATGTTTGCCATAATCATACCTGAACTACCGGCACAGCTCCTTCAGGTGAAAGAACATGTGGTTCTTTTGGTGAGCATCCAACGTGAGGAAAACAAGGTTTCTCCAATCCTGCGTCCCCAAATCCAGAATAGCCTTTTCCTGGGGACTCCGCTGCCTTTGAGCTGCTGCGCGCAGCTGGTACCTGTCAAAGTCACAAGGCGACATTGATAAAGTGTCATCAGCGTCTGTATTCCATCGCTTGAAAGATTCACACAGTACAATGAGACGGGCACAGCACTCAATTTACCTGTTCATCACTGGAATCAGACTTGTCCTCGTCGCTGCTGAGTTCCATTTTTGTGACAATCACCTTAGGGCTCTGCGTTGAAGACTGTCTGGTCCTGGAATGGAAGGTACACACAGATGAGCAAACACTCGAAATCACGTCCTTACAGCAAGGGATTGTGTTTTTGTCCGATGCAGATCGTACTAAATCTCATTCACCTCAGAGTCTTCGTTGTGGTTGTTCTGGCCAATGCACTGCGGCCAGAGAATTGTTTTCGAAAATCGCACCTCACACTGACCCCAATGTTCTTCACCAGATGCACTGCCGTCGTGCTTTCATCAGAAAAAAATTTCACGTTTTGTCAGCGTGAAGGCCGCGCGGTAGTGGGATACCAATTCAGCATGCTCTCCAAACCATTACACTTTTGCAATTGTTGCAAAACACTGTCCCCGCAGGTGAGGTGAGGAGGTGCCAACTCGGCACACTCTTCGTAGCAGTGGTGTCATGCAGGGGAACAGGTCTTCCACAGGAACAACAACGCCGAGGACGACGATACAGATATGACTCCATCAAGGCCGATCCTCTTTCTACCGCGCGGCCTAAAACTGTACAAATACCTTGGAGTGCGGATTGACTTCCGATTGGTCCTGACACCACTATCCTGCAGCCTGGTGGAATTCATTTGTGAGGATTGTTTTTCTGCACCTCCTGTCGCAACGGCAGTTTTTCTTCGTCCATTTACTTTCGGAGAGCTTCTGGTTTTGTTATCTTCCCAAGTCAAATCGCCCAGTTGCTTCCGATTTGTTGTCTCCCACCTTCTATTGTCACTGTCCTGCTCCATTTCAAGGACTTTGTACTTCTCCTCAAGTCGTTCTTTTTCTTCATTCCCTCTCAAAGGGCTGAACATGGCCTCAGAAGAAATGTGTGCAGCACTGCTTCTCAGTTTGTCCGGTGATTTCTGAGTGTCATTTTCCTTTTTCTTAGAGACTGGAAAAGGCTTCAGATGTGCCATCCTGACTTCTTCATTCTCTTCGTTCGAATATCCAGCAAAGCTCACCCAGGCTACTTTCTGTCCTCTGTCGTTTTTGTACAGTTTGAGAATCTTTGCCTCATACCAATTGCCATCACCCGAGTATTTTGCAATGCAAATGTCTCCTTTGACCCATACATGCTCCATCTTTGTTGATTTGTTCCGACAAGAAAGCAAACCTGCAACAAGGAGATTTACACGTTGATTAAGCAAAAAGCGCTGCTCGCAAGGAGAGTGCAGTGTGTGAGGGGGGGGGGGTAAGGCAACAGACGGCTCCACAAGGCCACTCCGTTTCATCTGCGCGGCCTAAAAACATTGACATTTTCACCAGGCATCATCATCATCCTTCAATGACACCCCGGGTGTTTCATCCCCCCCCCCAAATCGAGGTGTTTAGTGTTGGACCCTCGCCACAGACCCTCACTCTATTTGATCAGGAATCGTGGAACCTTGGTTTTGTCACTTGAGGTCCGACTCAGAACAAAATCTGGAACCCAAATATGCTGTCTTTCATCACTCCAAATGTCTCAAAACCACCAAAACATGCAAAAACACGAAAACAAATCTCAACTTAGTTGTCCGATTTTTTGTTTATCGCTTTCGACACAGTTTATACTCACGTCAGTGATTCGGGTTACGACGTGATCCGACTTCCGCTAGACAAATAGTCCGACCAATTATACAACATGTATGTGGTATACGTCATAACGTCAGAAACTCGGGCTACTGGACAAAAATTCTGCGACGCTCCCGACTTTGTTCGATATTTTCATAAAATTTCATGTCTTAGTCTCGAAAACTAGATCTAACTCCGAATTTATCGTAGACCTCGGTACATATCGTTGTGAATTGACGGGTAAGTCATTTGGTTGCCCCCACTCTTCGTCAATGTTGACGGAGGGATAGTGTCTAGAGACAAATGTTTTCATGTGATGGACAGTTGGATCTTGTCCTGGATCTCTGTATTCTGTAGTAATTATGGACATTTGACAAAATTTCAGTGTTGCATTCGCATTGTTAATTGTAGATGGATCGGAAGAAAAAACTGGTCCTCAACGATGAGGATCGACCAAGAAGACGACAAACAAGATCCGACAGACCAGTGGAACGGAGCAGTAAGCAGAGCAAGAAGAAAACCGATGGCAGTGAATCACGAAGCGGAGGGGAGGCATCCGCACACAGATCTTCCAAGAGGCATGTTGTCAAAGTCCACAAAGATAAAACGTTCGACGTCAGAATTTTGGCTGACCACGTTTGTTTGATGTTTCACACAATCGGTTGCTGGCGAGACATAGGTTTTTGTCAGTAGAGGATGGAGAGTCACAGTCATCACATAAAACTAAGAAGCAGCAGTTCATTTACTTGCAGGTTGAAGGAAAAGAGGAAGTCCACAACACCGAGGAAGCAAGAAGTGGATAAGCTAACCGGGGCGAACAATGATGTCAACAAAGACACTGAAAAGACACCTGAATCACGAATTCCTCCTGGTGGTGATGGTCAGTCATCACCGGAGGCTTGCCCAATATGTCTCAGCAAAGTGGACAACAAATCTTTCACGAACAACTGTTTTCATACCTTCTGCTTCGTTTGCATTCGGGAGTGGTCCAAGCAGAAAGCCGAGTGCCCTCTGTGCAAGCAGAAATTCAAGAGTATCATCCACAACGTTCGATCCCTGGATGACTATGACGAATACTCAGTGGAGAACAACAACAGGCGACCAGACCCGTATCTCTCGGGGGACAGACGTTTTCGTTACCGTACAACACTGACCAATGACCACACTTATGACCCGTGGATGACCAGACAGCAGCAGAACTATGAGAGGCAGATGGCCTTGTTTGAGAGGCCATCCCGGTCCACGACAATGACGACAGCGAGAGCTGACTGGAGGCGACGTCGACAAACATCCACATCGGATTTTCGACGGAGAGTGTACGCGCGCGGCATGAGGGTGAAAAACATAAACACTTCGACCGGGCGTGTGCACCGCCAACGCGAAATCTCGCCGAAATTCCTCCAGAAGAACCCAGCCTGTGTGCACCGCCTGGTACCCTGGCTCAACCGGGAGCTCAACGCACTATTGACGGAAGGGGACCGCGCGAACTTCGTTTCCGGTCTCATTCTCGATCTTGTGCGCAACTTTGCCATTGAGAGCGACGAATTCAGGGAGCACATTCGGCCCTACCTGAACCGACACACGGACCTGTTCATTCACGAATTCTCCTGCTTTGCCCGCTCACCGTACGACATGACAAAGTACGACCAGTACGCGGTGTACGAAGAACCTGCGGCAAATGTGGGAAGCAGCAGCACCAGCACCGCGTCAGCAGCAGCCGCGGATGACGATGATATTGTCATTGTTTCCCCAGCGGAGCAAAGGGGTGAACCGGCTGCTCCTCGCGGGGGCGCAGCTCGTGTTGCTGTGTCGGCCACCTTTGGTGCGCCGTCTCCATCAGAACCGCCAACTGATTTCTCTGATCGGTTCATGACCACATTAGAGATGTTGTTGGGCGGATCTTCGTCAGTAACAGCTTCCAGTGGCTGGGATTCTCCAACTCCCGGTGCTTCTTCCATGTTGTGGTCCCCTCCCCGACCCACCTCTCCTCAACCATTGTCTCTGACCCACGACGACACGCAGCCGTTCAGCTTTCTCGCTGCGAGTTCCAGCCACACGGAAAGCGCCAGTACCGGCCATGCTAGACCCTCCGCCGTTGCTGACAGCAACGGCGGTGCCGACAGTGACATCGAAATAATCGGCTTTGAAAAACCTTTTGAGCTGAGGTCGCCAATAGCCCTGTCCTCAGCTTCTGATGTCGAGGTAGTCTCTGCTGGAGGAACGGACTACACGACGAAAACAAAAAGCAAAAAGAAGAAGCGGAGTCGACGATCCAGAGATGACAGTTTCCGGGAAAGCAGCTGTGAGCGCACCTTGAACACATTGCTCAAGAAGATTGACGAGCAACAAAAAGCAAGAGATCAAGGTTCGCGCGAGGAGACGGAACGTTTGCAACGAGACGTCACTTATTTACGGGCAAAACTGGAGCGGCTATTGGATCTGGGAGGGATGCAAAGGCACAGCAGCAGTTCACGTCATAAACACAAACGAGATAAACAAGATCGGCACAGGGAAAGGGAACAGCGAAAAGAATATCTACACAAGCACAAGAAATCTTCACACTCGAGAAAAGAAGAAAGGTGTTCACATGATGCCAGGAAAACAAGAGACGAGAACAAAGATGGCAGAAGCGGCGGCAAATCTCCTCAAAAAACAATGTCATCTGCAAGAAGTCCCGACACTGTGACAGATCTGCACAGAAACAGACCAGGCGAGTCCGGTCGTTCTGGCACAAGTAGCAGCATGCTATCTCCGCACTCCACATCAAGTCTGGAGAAACGGGAAACTCGAAAACGCTCGAGACAATGGGAAACTGACACGTCTGAATCAGAGAACTCTTCATATGAAGCCAGACCCAGTAAGATCAAGTCTGTGGTCCGTGTCATGTCCAGTGAGCCCCAAGAGGAAGAAATCCCGGTCCACAATGTTCCGACATCAAGATCCAATTCTCGTAGTTCTTGGCTTCTCGGAATGAGTTCGCCCAGCTCCGGGCAAGCCCATTCCAGTTCACAAGAGATGACTGCCAGTGGTCAAGACGACTATTCCTGGAAGAATCGCACCGACAAACAAGTAAAAAAGAAGAAAACCCCAAAAGCGGCCTTTTCCGATACGAGTTCTGATGCGTCAGGATCGGACACAGCAAAGAGCACGTCACGCGAATTGGAATCTCCTGATAGACACACAAAACCAAGAAAGCGAACAACTTCAGGTAGAAGCTCGATCAGAGGTCCGTCCACCTCCTCAAGAAAGAGAACAACATCGAGGTCGCAATCGCCACGTCTAGATTTGGTGCCTCCTGAGCCAACGAGATCAAAAGGAAGATCCAGCTCCGTGTCATTTGAAGGTGTATCGTCATCGTCTCGCACCTCCTCCGTGGATTCGCAGGAAAATGCCAGACGAAGAAGATCCAGATCCAATTCACCAGAACCTGGACCAAGGCACAGATCAGTCAACAGGCAGCAGAGAGACTCGAGCTGCGAGAGAACGAGCCAGTCCTCGTCTCCCGTGAAAAAACCCGGGGCAAGGAAAGTGCGGTACCGACCAAGCAGATCCCGATCTACTTCGTCAGAAGGGCAGGAATCAAAATCAAGATCACCGTCGAAAGGACGAGCAGCGAAAAAATCTCACGAAAGACAGAGATCAAATTCAAGAAGTAAATCCCGGTCCTTTTCGTCGGAAAAGAGGAGACCGCAGGAGAAACTAAGGATGAAGGACACGCGGAAAAAATCTAAGTCAAAATCAGAGGCAAAGCTGAGGTCAAGGTCCCGATCTTCCGACTGTCTCTTCTACATTTCCAGAGCGAAGAAATGTCACGCAAGTACCACGGACTCGGATAGCACAAGCAGCATCAGCAGTGTGGAGTTTATCGTAGCAAAACAAAGCACGCGACGCAAGAAGCACAAGAAACACAAAAAGAAACGATTCTACGTCATCGATGACAGTTCAGATTCAGAAGGCAACCATGGAATAGAAATTCTAAATGTTGTTCCTGCAACTAAGCTAAAGAGAGAAGAAAAGAAACACAAGCAGCATCACACAGGACACAAGAAGAGTTCAAAAAGCAAGCACGATGGTGGTGAAGCGGTGCCAGCAAAAGCGCGCGAAGATAGAGTGCGAAGCACCGACAGTGTAGAGCTGCTGGGAATGGAAATGCCTCCGTTCCTGGGAGCCGAAATAGATGTGCTCATTCCAGATTTGGTTCTCCCCACGCAGGAGGGAGCCACAAGTTTGACGCGCGCTGATCCACCCGACACCGGAAGTCCTGATGAACTGAAAAGAAAGTGTGAAGTGAGCAGCAGTCTTGATGTCCTGGAAGGAATCATTGGATGCAAGGCCAGAGAATATGACCAGTTCGCAATCAATGGAGAGATCGTGGCGTACCCTCTGTACGGTCAGGAGAGACGATCTGGTCAGGGTGACGGATCAGACAGTGACAGAGACACCAGGAAACCGTTTCCCTCCGTGAAAGAAACTATCGCTGCCATTACTGACAATACCGAGAGAGCACTGGCCCAAAAACGCGAAAGAGAGGAAGAGGAACGGAAAGAGAATGGAGGGCAGAAAGATGGTCACGAGGCAACCAGTTCAGACAGTGATAACAGGCAGACGTCAGAATTGGTGCCAAGCGAAGAAACAAGCAGCACACAAAGCGTCAACGCAGCGGAGGCGAAGGGACGGAAGCGGCCGTGCCTCGACCCAGTGTTGACCTCCGTTGCTTTCAAAAGTCCCAAGTGTTCGGACACCGAAACTGCTGAGGACAGTGTGGTCGCGAGTTCAGCAGATGAGACTCCTCAAAGTCGGGCGCGGCCCTTTGAAGAGGATTTGCACATGTCCCACGATTTGAAGGCCACATCTGATGACCACGCTGACTCGGCCCCTGACAGCACCAAAGGCCGAGAAGAAACCGAAACAGTGGAAAGTTCAGATGAAAAGTCGAGACTTTGCAAGCAGCCAACGGAGGGATTTGGCGTACTTCCACTTAGTTGTGACTCTCACACAAGGTCACCGTCCAAAGATCCAGTGTTGTTTGCTGGTCACATGGCTTCTGAACAAGGACACCATCACACATCTACAACGGAAGCTGCTGCCAGTAAAGAGACCACTGCCCAAACAATATCCAGTATCATGGAAGCTGTTCAGAAAGGACTGTCGTCGCGCCGATCAAGCCAATCCGAAGATAGCGCGAACGACAACAGCGCAGAACACGAAATTGAACAGAAATGCAGGGAAATTGCCGGTGTGGGTGGAGACAAACCCAAAACCCCTCCGCCCCTGGCTGTCGAGAACATGTTTTCACTGGGTGGTGACGAGGGCAGTGATACCAACGACAATGACACGCAAGAAATCAGCGCGCCACAGTCACCAGACCCGAACTTGTACGAGCAGGTGGGCGCCATACGCCGAAGTCCCTCCAGGTCGGCATCAATGATTCTACTCGCGAGCATGAATGCGCAAAGAGTTTTCAACATCCCGGTGACAAGTACGGCAGAGAATGAACCAACCAGCAGCACCAGTCCTGAAAAGGGCGTCACGTTGCCAGATGACGACAACAGACTCACATTTGAAATGGCATTCCCCAGGCAGGAAAGCCTCGCAGATATTAGTGACATTGTAGGGGACTTGCCTGGAGCCAGTCCTGCTTCTGCTTCATCAACTGGGCTGACTGGCAGGGAAAGATTGGACCGAGTCATGTCTCTGACCAGAATGGATCTGTTTGAGCCAGATGGCGAGGCCAGCAGCAGCATTGGCGGCAACAAACTGGAAACATCAGTTGCTCCATCCTCAGTGACTGACGTTCTGCAGAAGGACATACAGATGAACAATGGATCTGGAGGTGAAGACTTATCGTCACTTGAGAGACAAATGAGAGAGAAGATTACAGCGCGACTGGAGCAGCAGAGGGACAGTCCCACGAGGCCAAACACAGAAGACCTCGATTGAATTTCCCATCTCACAGACTCCTCAGTTCTGTGACTCCTTGGTCATCGGAACTAAACTTCAGATGATTTCATTTCACTGGCGTGTGTTCAGAAACAACCAGAGTGTGTGCTTGCAGTTGTACATAGCTTGAAAATGCACAAAAACTTTGAAGGCCTTTTTTTGATCCAGAACTTGGTACTAACTGTACATTGCAGCATTTGGTTGAATTCATGTGGCATTGTGTTTTGGGGCACAACAAACACTTCAGTCCGAAGTTTCACTTTTGCTTCTCGTCTGCGTGAAGTTCTTGCTTCACCACAATCGACATCACCGGGGAACATAAAAGTACAAATGATGGCAAATGATCGCAGTGTTGAAACAAGGGATTCGTGCAAGTTTTTTCTCTTTTTGTACATTCAAACTGTTCTATGCAAAATTCATCGTGGATAGATGTGTCGCGATGTCTTGAAAACTTCCACAGCAGCAAGAGATCTTGCTCGTTGCATTGAAATGAGCCGAAACGCATCACTCGTGCAAAAAATGCAAGACGATTCCGCCTCTGCTGTCAGACACCAGAGTCTGGAAACGGAGGATGGGCGGAAATGTTCACACGGGCTTGGTTCCTTTCTGTGCGATTTCTGTTCATTTCTCTGGTGAGACTGAATGTTGACGGCATTCAATTTTTATTGAAAACTGAACCCCCCCCTCCCCAAGGACGCGTTGTCTATGTATCAAACACCTGACAAAAATAAACTTCAAGACAAAATTCTTTCTTTTTTGGTCGTTACTGCACTGCATTAATCCCACCAGAGAGCAAGATGGCAGATGTGGTCAACCTTCGACAGGGAAGGTAGCAAATTACAGACGCAAAATGTTACTTGTGCGAAAGGACTGCTCCATGCATGGGGTGAGTCCTGAGGCATCGGCTACTCGAAGCTCCAACACCAATTCGCGACTTTTTCAAAGGCAGCGAAAAAACGAAAACGAAAGCATCGATGAAAGATTGCGCATTTGCACGCAACAAATGTTTATCGTGTGATGGCCACTACATATTGATCGAATACACAAAACCGGAAATCAAAAGTCCACGCAAATGGCAAAACTGATTTGTGCTTCGCATGTTTGTCGGTAAATAAATTATAAATGCAACGTCCAGATTTGTCTGGAAACGATCTTTTAGGAAACCCTTCAAAATCCGACTTGAGCCTTTAAATAAAAATTTGGAACAAGAATCGACTGAAATGTCATCAGGCAACTTTTCTGTGACAATGAAGAAAAAAGACATGGACAGTTCCTACAAAAAGAAAATTTTGTTTCAGAAAAAAGAAAAGTGATTTTCGCAAAAAGGCCAACAGTAACACACAATCACCGGCTTACACAAATCATCACAGCTGCAAAAAGATACTCCAATCTAACTTTCCTTTGGGCAATATCTTTGAAAGATATCCAAAAAATTAACATCATAAATAGAAGGTGGAATCTACTGAAGACTCCCAAAATCACTAGAAATGAAATCACTGAGTGACTTACAAAACTGCATCGCA
>JAAUYG010210777.1_pt1 | contig 11273 bp, 9 predicted proteins | sample 7278091 | NCBI WGS metagenome assembly JAAUYG01 (sample SAMN14350201, study PRJNA611818) | marine sediment metagenome | isolation source: surface marine sediment (0.6m) | place: French Polynesia: Moorea | collected 2018-08
CATACCCGAGGTACATTGGCAAGCTTACAACAGTATTTGCATATTATGACTCTAAATATCTCATCTATCGCTTTTTTATCACCAGTCAGGCAATTGTCATGACATTTGCCCGGGCGGGTTTTATATTGTTCCTCTGCCCGGCGCTCTAACCATTCGGGCACCCGACAGGGAGATCAGTAAAAGTCGTAAATAATGGGCTGCAGAACTAGCTAGAACTGAAAAGAATGTCCTAGGCTTTTGACAGCTATTCATAATTCAAATGTGGCGAACATTGCAAATTGTTGAAATGATACTCAATCTAGGACTTGAACTGCGTAAAACAGATTTGGTTGGGTCAAGTGTGTAACCCTAGGTTACATTTCCGAAATGATGTACACAGTTTGATGCAAAATGCGACCCAGTAACACTGAAGGATTCTGTTATTAGTAGCCTCATTAATTAGTGAGACAAAAACATGGCATCCCGTGACTTAAGAGTATCCTCCCATAGTCTTGAGATAGAAGTGGGTGATATCACCGACCCCACTAAATACCAGAGTCAGCTAGAATATGTAGACAATGCCCAAGCGGGGAAGTAGATGATGAGGAACACTTCCTCGAGTCTTTCACTGTGATAAATTAACAGTAGAACGAATAAAGTTACTAAGTATCCTAAACAGGGACATACACCACACCCCTACATCACAAACCTATTTTCTAGTGACCAAAGAAGAACTTAATTATCTCGCCGTTGGTAGCTACATAACCAACTCTTTTAAACTTAGGCAAACATAGCACAGCCTTCACACACATAACCCTGGTACGGTACAGGATCATTATAGCCTCCCAATGTCTGTATAAAATGTAATTTAAGTGTGATCTTGAACTATGAACCTTACCACATGTTTATTCATTGTATATATTTGTCTAGTCTAGCTTAGTACGGCAATACACATGTTGTTACATGCTGTGAGTCGGTAATAAATTGAATTGAATTAAACCGGTCATCGTATTTCAGAGAAAAAAATGATCTGTTGTATGTTTCCATCTAGGTCTTAAACCTATTGGAACACTTCAACGATGACCCTTGCCTTTCGAACAGCACGTTTCTGCTAGCAGACGAGCGTTTCGGGATAACCGACCAGGAAACCCTGATCTTCACCCGGGTCCCCTTGTCGCCGTGGGAGAATCAGACTCTGAGTTTTAGCATCTGGGTTTCTCACAAAAATATCCAATTCGCTGTTCCTGTGAACATAAACGTGACACCCGCCGTGCCCGAAGACGCTGTACAAACAGGTGTGTCACACTGCCCTTGCTAACCTTTTCTGCTGAAGTGTACAACTTTTATATTATTTAAGAAATTATCTACAGGCAGTGCCCGTAAATTGCGTAATTTTGCATAAAGTTGCAGGTAGAGGATCTCTGTTGTCTACTCGAACGATTTAATTATCGGAGCCATACGACAAAGAAACTCTCTACTAGCTAGTATAACGTGCTAGTATAACTTTTTATTACAGTGAAATCTTTAAGACCACCTGAGAAATATGGACAACCTGGGAATTAACATCAGCAATTAACATAATTAACATAATTAAAGATGTAATTATAAGTAAATAAATGTTTAACAGTTTGTTGACACTTTGATATGTTTATAGCTATGAAATTTATACATCGAGATGATTTTTAAATTCAAAGTGTCGGTCGTTATTTAGACAGGACAATTGGCTAATATCCTCTTCCCATGTTCATAAACCATGCGTGAGATGCGTAAGGACTAGCTACTAAACAAGATGCCGCTAAGAAAAGGTTTGCAAACAGGTATTTAGAAACTTAAAAGTAATCCGTTTATCGTGCATTGATACCGGTTACGAACAGTTTATGTATGCAACTTGAACTGTTCAGTAGCCTGTTCTTATACATTGTGGTTGCATTTTCCTCTGTGACTAGTTCTTGCTTATCCTAAGCACAGTTTGAATATGGGCTCTGGATGTTTTTAAAATTAATATTCTTACAAAGAACTTTTACAGTTCTGCTATTTTTGCTACTAATGGGTAAATTCTCAACCATAATAAGTTACAACAAGCACATTTTATTTTACCAGTATCCAGCTGTTCCTTGCTCGCGAATGCCACTGCCTGTCACCAGTCTGTGGGCCCGGGGTCGGTGACAGGTCGGTGTCAGTGGCAGTATGACATACACCCCCCTACCACCATACACACCTGCTCCCCCAACCTCCCGACCTGCCCAGACGGACACTGTGACGTCCTGGAGAGAGCGACCGCCGGGACCTGCCCACAGGACTGCTGTGGTAGGGAAGAGGAAGGGCACTAAAAGACCAGAAAAAAATAAAACTAGATTTTATTTCAATAGTATTTTTATTTAACTTGAGGATACAACTAAGCGTGATGGAGTACCTGCCGGTGTTTGGTTAAGGAATCGGAGAATCGGGGGATTAATTATCGTTTCACCAGCAAACATAGCCAGGGAGCCCAATATAGGGGGGGGGGGGGGGGGGGGGGGGGGGTGGGGTGGGGGGGGTGGGGGGGGGGGGGGGGGTGGGGGGGGGGGTGGCGGTGGTGGTGGTAATGTAATGACATATACAGTCCAGCATGAGCAGTAAATGTAGTTGTGTTGTAACATACAATACGATATAGATAACCAAAATATTAATATTTAAACCTCTCACCTTCTGATTCCCTGAAATCCGATCTTTTGAGAAGAGATGGCATTGAATCTCGGTTCTCAGATAGACTCAGATGGCTTCTAAACAAAAGAAATTAACACTTAACATATTAAGTCAAAACGAACCTAACAGGGAAAGAGCCTCCCGATAATCTTAGTGAAATATCAGTCGAGTATTTCTTTTTACATCTGTTGAACAATAAATTACTACCTCTTGAAATACATTGTATAATAAATATGTATACATGCATTATGGCCATGTCCGCATGGAAAAAATATTCGGTTCACAGCCAGCCTCAAACACGACATTGTTACACATTTCACAAAAGAGCACAAGAAAAATAAGAGTAGAATAGAATTCAAACGTTTAGCCTTGCGCAGCATATTGAGAAAATGATAGTCGCCATATGTACGAAACCAGGAATTGTACCACGAGACAGCCACGAAACAAGAAGTGTATACTGCAGTTCACCGGACTTGTGATAAAAGAACATCCACAGTAGAGTCAAATTAGAACAAAAGTCTCCGGAGTCCGTTGTGTGCGTTGCAATTGCCAGTTTAGATCTGATTCATACGTCATAGCTCAGAAAATGGTAACACTAATTCATAAATTTGTACACAAAAGAAGTACCCAAAATTGCGAACCGATCATATGCATACTTCGTATCTCGAATGTATGTGAGGGGCACCCTATTCCTCACATGCATGTGCCAAATTGTTAAAATACAATGTGTATCTTAGTACGACCAGTAGTTTATTGGTCTGCAGATAAGACAATCCTTAAGTGTGATAAATTCTAACAAGAATAATGACTTGCATTCCTCGTTTCGTACATTTCTGAGCCCTAGCCGCATGATATACTTTAATTAACGAGCCTGACATACCTGATGTGTTTGCTGAATACGATTATATGTAATAGCCGCTCACATGTGTCTACCAAATTGCGCTGTTTTACATACATGTAAGTTCCTATGCATAAATGTATACAGATGTATCTCATATCCATACAGGCGATGATTATAATTATGATAATTATTATACAAAAGAATTATTCTGTAATGACCGGTTTTTGTGTGACCGTCCAAACACTTTCTGCCTTTTCTTGTGTTCCACAGAGAACAATGGACAATGATTTAGAAGCATAGTAATACACACAAAAAAACTGTTACGTAGGAGTGCGCGTTTCTGTCTACAGTTTACCTTGTGCTGTTGTTTCAAAATGCTACACGCGGTGAATGGACATTTGGCAGTGCTTACTCTTGGTTGAGAGAAAAATAAACGGTAGTCTTCTAAAAAGGACTAACCACTGCTAATTCAACTGCGTGTATTACAAAATTATCTAGCGTTTGGTTAGGTTTTGCAAGTGGAAAAATCCTTGCAGCAGCCGATAGCAAAGATACGACAAGGCCAAATATGCAAAAATATCAACTGTGAATAACTAGACCGAGTGCAAAAAAAAACTTATTTAATTTATGAGTCATACGTTACCTCATCATACCGGCAGGAAAACACAACAAGGAGCTGAGAAATGCAAAACATGGAACTCGCATGACTCACTTTATACCAGAAGGGAGATACAATAAGTATAAGCCAAGAAATATGAAAAAAATGAAACTCGGGTAACTCACATCATACCGGGAGGGAAACACAAGCAGCTTCGAAGTTGAAAATCAAAATGTCAGGCCATTCATGTCATGATATGGTCGTTTTCTAGTGTTAGGGTATATAGAGTGGATACAAACTGTAGCTTTTGTTATTTCTGGTATCGAAGATTTACGATATTCGATACCAGAAATAACTTACTTTGATAAAAGTAGAAAAGGTAAAAATATTTACTCTGACATTGGCTCCGGTGTAGAGGGTCGGTGTAATATTCTAGCAGGAGGCAAAGTAAGTCGTAAAAATAATTTTGTTGTCCGCGGCATTACACATGTAACTTTATATCAAGTGAAATAGGGAGACCGGTCTGGATGTCATGTGGTCTTGCTGTTCAAAAACGAACGACAGCAGATTGTCCCCGTTACTGCGGTCTCCAGCTGCAGAATTATTGCCTCCTGCAATGCCATCTCCAACCACAGGTGTATTATGGTACATGTGTATGTATTATGCATCAGCTCCAGGAGATATTTTACAATATATGTTATTGCAGCGCTTACTTGGAAACCTACTCGGTCGTTATTAAATAAAATATACGTGTATAAACAGCTTTAATGACTGCATCATAACATACATAACCCTCCGCTTCAAAACGTTTTTTTGTGGATGCGTGTTGTTAAAAGTAGGCCTATATGTACTTGTATTAAATGCATGTGTAATTTTTAATAATATACCCTCACAATATTGAACTGTAGAAAATCACTATTGACCACAGTAGCTGTCACACACTGACACATTTTTTTAGAAACTGTTTCTGTGAAAACTCATCTGGGGAGCACACTATTTAAAAAAAAAACAATAAGTCCTCAAATACGCTTATTTTAGCTACAAACTTTGTGAACAAACCTTTCTATTCTAAAGTAGCGCATCTAAAATTGTACATCTAAAATTGTACACGTTAAAAAATGCATGTGACAGCCATTTTGTGCACAAAGACCACCATATATTCCTTGCCAGTCATTAATTCATGTGTCCCGGAATAAACATGATAAAGCACTGCATAATTCTGCCATAGAGTTTGCCTTTCCAAACCCTGAGTTCCATCCGAAAGCGCACTGGTGTGAAGGGCCTCAAAAGGTATATAACCGCATTATCGCCCAATTATGACGCCTCGCCTCTCTCCCCCATTAGTACAGTACGTCTTTGGATGCTCACCTGTTGAGTGCATCCGGAGTGTCCGTGTCTTTCTCGTCCCCACCCTGCGTCTGGCTGCTGTTGGATCGTCTCAGGATGCCGTGGCGAGGGATCATCGGAGAGTGGGAGGCCAGAGCGCCGCTGCTGCCGGTGGAATTCCCCTGGGACCGATCCCGGCGACGCGTGGACAGGCGACTCATAAAGGAGGAGTTGTGCTTAAATCGGGATTCCCGTTCTCTGCCAAATTGACTATCCGAGATTAGCAAAAAAAAAAGAGAAAAATCGCCCCATAAAGCGGGCAAAAGGGGGTTTTGTATAATAAGCATGCTGGTTACAATGTAAAATGAGATGAAATCAACGGCCAACAGAAACAAATGTGTTATCATGATTAATGCACTTGGATACGTTTTGCGTTTGTAAACTTTGTTTTACATGAAATGCCACGGCCATCCTGACCGTTGCTTCTTTTTAATAATTTAGTGCTATTGAGTTCTTTTTATCGTACTATCATCAAAGCCCCAGTTACTGATTCCGCTGTCGTCACTGTACAATCATGCAAAAGCCATTCAATTTATCTGGAGTGATTATATCGGATACCAAGAAAGGCTTGACTGATGACCGTGTGTTGTGAACATCTTTGCTCAGATTTACTCAGGATTAGGAGACACAGGTACATACAGGGGTTTAGGAAACAAACACACACCGTTACATTTACATGCATTCTCCTCCCCTCTCCTCACCCCCCCTCCCTGCCTCCATCTCTTTCTCATAATATTATTATATTTTCTTTGTGTGTAATAATGCCCAGCAGTATTTACGTGGTTGGGCTCCGGCAGGGTTTCAGGTGGGGTTTCCAAGTCGCCACCGAGAGAGAGTGCTCATCGGCGGCATAACACCGCCATAGGCTCTGGATCAACATGGCAGCCGGTACGCGACGGCGGATCAAGTGCTTCTGGCGCTGCTGCTGCTGCACCTTCAAGGCGAATCCCGAACCCAGGATTCCCTGTGTTAAAAGGCAAGTCAGTAATCTGGGAGTCAGCGACTGTGTGCTGCCTTAGATCCTATAGCCTGGCTACTTGTGTGGCAGAAGTTAGACGCTACTCTAAACAGAGCCCCTAAAGTGATGCTTAGTACGCGATATGACTTCAGGCCGCTATATTTTGCCTTTCTAGAAAAGGAGACTGAGTGCATCTAATGCCTGGGTTTATTTCTATATACAAACACCGAGGGCATGTGGTCTGCACCCTCAAGTTTTTTTCTAACCCAATTATCGCCCAACGCATTCCGATGGGACTGGTGTATAGCGTTTATGCCATTGCCTCTCCAGAGGTGAACTCTGGAGGATATATCGATCCTTTTAGTTTACAATATGTGAAGGGGGTTACAAGAACAAGCCATTACATACATGCATAAAGGATGTAGTAGTCGTGTCGTACTCTCATAGCTTCTCATAGATAGAGGCATGGGTTGCTTTCGAGCGATATTAAGTGTTACAAGAAAACAGGCTGCTACAGAACATTGATGTCTGCAATCAATGGAGGAGCTGAGAACACATTGGGGAAAGCAATAACTGATACTAACCGCTGGAAGAGCAAAGAATGAAATTCCAAGTATTGCACAGAAAGCGGCTATAAGCTTCCCGGCCCAGGTGATGGGGACCGTATCGCCGTACCCTACAGTGCATAGCGTGATCTGAAACGGACAGCGTACACAATACACATGAAAAAAATATTTCATAAAACAATGGAAACACCATGCACACAAAATTATAGGCACGCGTGACGTAAAGGTTACACCGAATACAAGCTAGTCAATTAATATGTCAAGTTAAAATGAGAAGAATTTATTGCCTTGCAACTGTAAGGTTGAGTTGATATTCGGTAAATAAGGCTGGTTTTCGTTAAGGTTGCTCAGTGATTTTATATGTTTTTTCTAGCGTATCAGAAATGAGTGTGCCCCCAGAGAAAGTGTCCGTGTTCTCTACACTTTACTTTGGAACAATGGTGCTCACTCACATGAAAATGCTTTACTTTAGTCACTCTACGATTTGACTACGCACTATAAAATTTTTATACACCTGTATGTTCAATTTGGCATATATGCTCGGTGGTATATACAGTAATATATACAGTGTAATATCGTAAGTCCCGTTTCCTGCATACAACAGTGCAATCTCTTTAAAAACTTTCATTCATTGAATATTGTTCCTGAAGCAAGAAAATATTCGAACATATTAGCAGTACGTAACACATGTTGCTTGGACCGGGCACTTACCACTCCCCACCAGAGCGAATCAGCGTAAGTGCCAAATCTCTTTGGGTTCTTGTCTTTCTCCGCGAGATAAACGAGGAATGAAGAGAATATGAGACCAAGGAAGCCTATGTACAACGTAGTGAACAGCTCCTGCAAAAAAAAAAAAAAAGAAATACAGGTCAAAATGGAGGCATACAGTTAGCATTTTACCCCTGTCCTATTGCTCCAATACGAATGATTTTTACAAGGTGAATGCAGGTCAAAATGGAGGCATACTGTTAGCATTTTACCTCTGTCATATTGCTCCAATACGAATGATTTATACAAAAGTGAATCAAGGTCGAAATGGAGGCATACAGTTAGCACTTTACCTCTGTCCTGTTGCTCTAATACGAGTGCTTTTTACAAGGTGAATGGTTAAACTTAATAGTTCAAAAAGGTACTTGGAATTTTGATGTTGGTACTCACGACGAAATGTGTATTGACTCAGAATTTGGGGGAGGTGTATATAATCTACGTTATTTTTTTTGTATTAACCCTTTTGAACGTGCTGACATTGTTCTAAAATCGGCTTGTTTGGCTCTTTAAAAATGTGTATGTAATTAAACACTATGTAAAAAGTGCATTGATTTCCTCATATATGCACACACAAACACAATGATCCCAACGCCAGATAAAGAGACCTCGGTACACACACGAAAGTGTCCATGAACCCGCACCACTTCGTCATAACAATTTACAGTACAAGGCGATGTTTTAAATGAGATTAAACAGAAGGTGCGCCCACTTCAGCATTTCCTAGGAGTGGACATTCCATTTAAATAATAACTTTTCGGCCCACCTGTTTCTGAGCTCAGAGAACAGCGACTGGCAGATTACTAGATCAACGTGTTTAATTATTGAACACCCACGTACCTGTGAGTTCACATGGCCTAACGCTTTCCAGGGGCAGAACGTGTATACATGCATGTTTACACAATTATCTGATATTTACTTGTCCATGAGCCCCATAGTTCCTAGAAGTCGACTTAATAAAACATGTATGTTCAAATACACTGTATCTTGCACGTATTAGTCCGCGACTCCCACTGTTCGCAGGTTTCCACCTTACGTGTGTTAAGTAATTGGCGCCCACGCGCCCAAGGGAGCCACACTTGTTCCAAGACCCTGTGCTAAGTACCAGTAAACAATTAACACACGCCTACCTAAAACGTAGTTAATTTTTCTGACCTACTGATCCTAAAACCAGACGTTAAAACATGCGTCCATAATTCTTTGGCACTGTGTGTAATCCCGGGATACGAAGTCCAATGACCTTTGGTTATCATCCGCCCTTAGCCAATCACGTCAGGGCTTACATTAGCTTCAGCCAATCATGAGTGGCCACGGATTCCGTCATTTTTATCTCCGTTTGAACTGTGTCAGCAGAGCTTCTGCCATGGCGTAAGCATCCGTCGTCGTCCGTAAAACTCAATTTCTGGGAGTCCGGGAAGCCAATGTCGGGCGTACATGTAGATCGTTCGGCCCAAACAAGACATGCCCCAATTAATTCATCAACCCACCGAATCCAACATGCAGTCATGAGCTTGAGATGTTGAAAGCCGACTATAAGCCTACCCCCCTACCCCCGTCCTCGTTAAGCCAATCAACGCCATTTTGGGGGTGGGGGGGGTGGGGGGGGGGAAGGTAGCTATCTATCATGTCTCAGACCATTTTTGTTTTGTTTTTCAAAATTTTGAATATTGAACGCCTCATCTCAATTTTAAATATTCCTCAACACAGGGCCCTTTGATGTGAACATTTCAAAAATCTACTCCTCCTACTTGAGTCTTGATTCTTTTTCAACCAAACCTTTTGTACATGTCCCCTGTTAGTACATTTTTCTCAAACGTTACTTATTGGAATTTTAAAATTTCGAAATTTTCAAAAATTTTCGTTAACCTGGGACCCTATAGGAGTAAAATTTAAAGCCATATTCCGCCTACAGTTTAGGGCATTTTCAACCACTTTTTCTAAATTTTCTCTGTGACAGTCCTCACAAAAGTTACTGATAGAAATTTTGAGATTTCAAATGTAAACACTTGAAAGAGGGCATTGAACGTTAACATTGTGGGCAATGGGGGAATAAAAAGTTACAACTATTTTGGAAATGGCTTGTCGTAGAGCGAAATGGAGCCACGTTTGGGACTCAGGGCCACTAGTGGGTCATACATGTATATGGGGCACCTTTGACGTTTAGTGTAGAGGGCATTCGGCGAACTTAAGATTTTTCCGGAAAGACGGTTTTCAAAACGCTACTCTTGCTACAGCTTTGATTATTTTTCAGACAAACCTTTTCTATATGTTTCCGATAGCAGTCCTCACAGAAAATACTTACAGAAGTTTTGATATGTCAAATTTCACTTTAAAAAAGTTTGAAATATTTGTTGAATATTTGTTGAATTTCAGAAACCTACTTCTTTTGATTCATATTTAACCAAACATTTCTTCATGTTCTCTGTTACAGTATTACAATGGTTACCTATAGAAATTCTGAAATTTCAAACCAGTCTTTTGGGGATCATTCGGTGCAGTTGTGAAATTTTACCCCCTATGAGAGATGCCTAATATGGCATATGCTACTGTTAAACACTATTATGGGGTCAGTGCTCAAGGTCATTTGGGGGCCATTTAGTGGACGTGAATATTTGATTGACCTTATGCAACTGGGAGTTATTGGTGTGAACGTCTTATGGCTACATGTATGTTCGGTATCAATGGATCACCACAGTCATCAAGCAGAGCGTCAAGGTCCATAGAACCTTTGTCCTTTACACTTCCCGTTTTTCGGCATCTGCGGCAGTAGTTTCTGGGCAAAATGATAAAAGACTCGTTACCACATCTCCGTAAGCCCAGGTCAGGGTTTCCAGGCAACCGACGTTAACATTTTGAAGTAAAAACGTTAAGACTGGCGCCCACCTGTCTGTTAGTCCAGTACAGTATTATTTCCGGGAACCGACGTTAAAACGTTAAAGTAGAAACGTTAAGCTGTTTCAAAATAATGGTCCTCTGGCACCCACCTGTCTGTGGGTCACACAGTAATTTTCCGGGAACCGACGTTAACAATGTTAAAGTAGAAACGTTTAGCGGTTTTAAAATGAAAATAATGATCGTCTGGCACCCACCTGTCTGTGAGCCCAGACCACAGATCCCAGCAGTTTCCAAGAGCCTCCACGCCGGTCCACCCGTACCATGCGGAGGATCTGGAAGAAGCGTAACCCCCTGAGCGCCGAGGTGGCGAAAACTTGACCGCTGCTGCCCAAACATAAGATGACGACGCTGGCGGAAATAACGATGATATCTGGCACAAGAGAAGACAGACGTCATTGAAGTATGATAGATCATTTTGCGACATGTTTGGCTGGCGTGGAATTGCAGCAGAGAGAGAGAGAGAGAGAGAGAGAGAGAGAGAGAGAGAGAGAGAGAGAGAGAGAGAGAGAGTGTGAGACACAGAGCAGTTGAAAATTAGAGAGAGAGAGAGACTATAGAGAGAGTAAAGAGAGAGAGAGAGAGAGAGAGAGAGAGGGGGGG
>JAAUYG010137970.1_pt1 | contig 11272 bp, 10 predicted proteins | sample 7278091 | NCBI WGS metagenome assembly JAAUYG01 (sample SAMN14350201, study PRJNA611818) | marine sediment metagenome | isolation source: surface marine sediment (0.6m) | place: French Polynesia: Moorea | collected 2018-08
AGCAAACACACAGCGCAGATTCGCTGAGGCAATTTTCCTGTGTACAAATTCCACTGGCCCTGGATGCTGAAGAAAAACAAACACAGGACAATCAAGTTGGATCGCTGGAAATTTCGGGGGTAAACTAAACATATTCCCCATCTAATTCCGAGACCTATGACACCCCATTGTGCCCGCGCATCACAAGCGGAATGACCTCCAAATTAAGCAAACCCACCAGTTTGCTGTCAATAAATTGAATCTTTTCGAAGCAATCTCTGACTCACACGTCTTTTCACTGAGCGTGCAATGTTACCACTGGAATTTGGGATGTGCCCATCTTCAGTGCATTGTTTCTTTCACAGGCATTCCCCTGGAAAATAGGATAACGAAACAATTACGAGGCTTATTTGCAGACTTCTATTTACCTTAGAAAACTCAAGAACATTCATTCATTTCTTAGAGAACAACTATTTACAAGAATTTGGCAGCTGCATAAACCGCTGTCAGACAAAAGCTCCCGAAATTTCATTTCTGAACGGAATGCTCCTCCACCAAGCAAACGCACTGGTAATTCTTTCATCAAAATTAGATGTGTTACGCCAATGCATATCTCTAGTTTTCCTCTTCTGATCAAAGAAATTTGTTTCTCTCTTTGAACCACTTTGTACTTCCCACCGCAGTATTGAACTGAAAACGACAGTGGGAAGTTCACTAATCAGAAGCGACAACAGCGCTTCGACAGCAAATTAAAACGGACAATATTTTCATTGCACCGGTGATGTAAGTCAGTGCAGCAGAACAGCCACACTCAGATGCCATGAAGAGGCGAATGCGAGTGACACTGCCCGTGGGGTGGCAGAAAGACTTCATCAATGTTGCCAAGCTCAAAGCCAAAATCTTCGTCAATTCCTCACAGTTCAACAACACTGCAGTGTGCATGGATGCAGCATGTTCAAGCAACCTTTGTTTCCCTTTTGGATTTCGAGAAACATAAGACGACACAAATTCTCATCTTCAAGACCAACAAATAATTCAAACGTTTCCTGGCTGGCGTGGCGTCTTTTTCCGTGGGGAGATCTAAGAGAAATTTTCAACGCTGTGGTTGAAAATGTCCAAAAAACAACAGGATCTGTAGGATCCTACGGGGAGGTTTCCAAAAACAAGTTGCAAGCTCTTTCAACAAAAATTGAATGTGAAAGTCCTTTCTCTGCAATCTCATCCAGCGTCATATTTTCACACACACTGGGCATAAAAGGTAATTTTCCTGCCGATATAACACAGATGTCTCTCTCAGGGCAGAAATCAATTGCGTAGAACAGTCAATATCAATCTGCAACTACATCTCTGAATCTATGGTCGCTAACTTTCAAGTATGTCCGAACCGCTTGCCGCAAAAACGTCAAGCTTCTGTTGAACAACAATAACCCTGCCATCGTTCATTCGCTGCCCTCGTACACAACTTTGGCGCGAATGTATCTGGAGGAGCTTGTATTGGAGCCTCAACCAGATTGGTGTGTGACCCCCGCTTCCTGTCTTATGGACAGACGGAAGCCTTGTGTACCATCAACCTCACGAATGCTACCCACCATCGCTCTGGACATGCCGCCCCGGCTACCATGAAAACAGCAAGCGTATGACTTGACATTTGTGGCCTAACTATTCTTTTGGACGTTTGAAGGAAAACGTGAAGGATGCAAGAACAGACGACCACACTACAGCTTGCTTTTAGTTCTGCAACTAATTGATAGATCTGCATATTCCGTACTCGCGCTTTTAGGAGTGCAATAAAAGCCACACAAACGGCCTCTTCGTGACCGGAAAGGAATACGGGGCCTCAATGTCCCACTAACACAGGGTTTATTTTTCCTGAAACGCGCAAAAACTGGTCCACCTCGACCTTCTGTCTGCAGTGTATTTTGATGCGGCGTCATCAGTTCCGTTCATTATGTCATACATGTCGTACATCAATAAGCTGTCCACAGGCTTGTTTTTGCATTGCGTACCCCAAGCAGTTCAGTGTTAATCCCTAAAATTGGAAACATGACCAGGGACCCTCATTGCCCGAGTGAAGTGAACTGCACCTGGCTTTGCAAAAGCGAAAAGAATTGTGGCCGGGCGAACATTAACCCAGAACAAATAAATAGCAGCTTTTTGCATCATCCAGGTTAATGATAACCAATCTTCCTGGATAGCGAGAAAAGGTATTAAAAACAAAAAAGCGGAAGACACCTGCAGACAAAACAGACAAATTATTCTCGGGTTAAGGACTGAGCGCACGTATTGATATCGCCTCTTGATACCGAGCTCCACTTGTGAAGCTGCAGACCTTTGTGCACACATAAATCCACCAACAATGTTGTTAATCGCCTGCTGATACGAACCATTCCGTGAACTCAAGAAAAACGAAAAACCATTTAACCGCAGCGTTTGCATCGTATGAAAAAGCTCTTCCGCGCGGCCGGATGTGGTGGCGTTTCGAGCAAGGAAGCACCCAGTGCGACATTTTTTTGAACTTATTTCAATTTCACAAATGAACTTCACAAAGCCACTTGTTAGCGTTGACGCCGGACTGCCATGCTCAAGGAGATTCTGCCCATGACCACGACGACATGACTCAAATCGACCATTCTGCCAGCTGAGAGCAGCGCGGCCTGAAAACAATTTTCACTGAGAAAAAGCAATTTTGCTCTCTGTCGTTGCCGCGTTGCAAAGTCCAGACAACTCGCAATGAATGTACATCGCCCTCGAAGAGCTTCTGTTTTACTGCTTCCCCCCCCCCCCCACATGTCCCCTTCCAGCAGATTTATCTTTCTTCACAATGGCTCCTCATTGACTGCAGTTTCAGGACAAGACAGGAAGGACTCTTTTTTGTGTTATTAATGTGGTAGTTGGAAGTTCCTGCATTTACTTGAGGGGTGCATGGAACGGGACTGAAGTGTGGAACAACATCCAGACAGAAAGCGCCCGTGGTATTGATGAAAAGAAGAAAGTGAAGTAAATTTGTGAGCAATTTTTGCGATGACCAACATTTGTACGTGACACCACAGAAACTACGACAACACCATTATCAATATTATTTCATATTGCCCATGTTTTCTTTCGCTCTTGGGCATCATCCCTAATGATATTATCATTGATTGTTCATGGTGCTACGGTCACCACATTTCAGTGTCTTTGCTTCCAGGGGGTTGATTCCTTCACTGTGATGAACACAGTGGCTATGTTTGCACTGGAGCTCAGCCCTTCCACTTCAGAGATAACACGCAAAATTAACGCATTTTTCGTTTCATAATTTTGATGCGAATCACCATGTCTGTGGTTGCCCTATTTTGTAGCTAAAATAATTGCACGACGTGTTCTTGCACAATTGGTTTTTGCTTTCTTTGCCTCCATCTCAACAACTCCTTTTTTGTGCCGCACAGTTTGGTGGCGTCATTTGCAGAGGCGAACGACAGGCAGGTTTCTGCGAACCATCAGTTCTGTCTCTGGTACTTCAGAAAGACTCCACACGAAACTCTCTCAAACTGGTCTCAAGAACAAACATATCCAAAAGAGTTCAAGAAGCTATCAGCAGCAGACTAAAATACTGTTGTGCTCCTCCACAGAGCAAAGAGACTGCTCCCCTGCTGGAGTGCCGCGTTGTTCTTGGCAACAACCTTGCTCCGGAGAAAACATGTTTTGAGCAACTCCATTACAAACAACACAAACATTGAACGACGTGAGAACACCAAAATACACGAAACCATCCGCCACTTATGAAAGGACAGCGCAACTCTTTTCCTCATTAAATCAGCTCCTCTTTGTTTGAATTAGAGGTGCTCAAGTGCCTTGGGAAATCTTCCTTCCTTCCCCATAATTTCCGGTCAAAACCTTTTTGAGTCTGAAGTGAAAAGTTCAAAATGAACGTTTGAACAGTGCTCCCAGACGCGACGCTTGGTTTCCGCTAAAACGGTTTCAACATCCTCTCTGGAGTCGGATTTGCTGAAACCAGCTGGTCACCAAACACTCAATGCTTGGAAACTTCCAAAGAAAGGGGCATGAACAAGAAAATGAGAAACTAAGTCACCGAAAACATATTCTACTGAATAAGAAGAGAGCAAAAACTTCAAACCGGGGTCTCCGAGGACAATTGCCTGAAGAAATGACACAGATGTCCTGCTCTCATGGCAACAATCAATTCTACTCTGAAGTCAATACAAACGTAGAAAACAGAACGTAAACCTTCCACTCCGTTTCTTTCTCAACTTAAAAAATCACGAAACATGCTTTCAGTGGCATTTCACATGTTTCAATGGAGCTTATGTTGGGATACATGTAAATGATCCACTTCTGACAGAATCAATTTTGTGCCGCTGTTCAATACCTTGCGTCCCTAATGAGATGAATCCTCTTTAGGTTTAATATTGTAATTAACAAGAGAGAAATCACTCATTCAATGCATAACTTGCCTGCTGCAAGGTAGTACCATGCCTGAGAACCCTGCCTGAAATAAGATTCAATTTAGATGATTTAACAAAAGGCGCAACAACGTTATGCATGTCATTTATCTGGGCCTGGAACGGCACGGCGGCAATGAAGGCAGTCATTGAGTCTTCGAATAGGCATAGAAGAGCAAGCTCAAAACTCCGGGCGAAGAATCTCAGCACATCTTATATACAGGGTGAATATGCATTACATGGCTCGGGGATGACTGTTATTCTGTCCTTGGGAAAAATGCAAAGCAGCCGCACATCATCACTGGCTGACTGTGAAATTTCGGTCCATCTTAATTCAATCTATCTATCAAATCACAAAGAGCACTGTCGTTCGGTTGAAGCTAGAACACCGCAGAGGATGACTTCGGGCATCAGGAAAATTCTTCCAACGCATTGTGACCACGATGACCTTGTTAACTGTGCTCTTCGGTTCTACGCCTGAGCGCCGCGAGCAACCTGTCATCTTTGTACTTTGTTTAGCGGTTACATCCGTTGTGTGCTTGCGCTCAGCAGGCGCAACTGGCGGACGTACAACACAAAAATTGGTGTGGTTTTGATTGCATGGCCCCTTGCTGCACAGAGCATCCCACCGATGTCAGAAATTAATTCTTCATTGAGGTTTATTGCCGTGCAATTTGCTTCAGATATTTTGTTTGCAAATGGATCTTTGGGCTTGCAAAAGTAGTCTCCAATTAAGTGGCACTGAACCTTTCTCTCACATCAGGCAGACCTTGATAAAACAATTTAAAGCACACAGCAAATAGGGGAACTCTCAAGAGAGCCTGAAAAAGACTACAAAAGCTATTAAAACAAAGATGTTTGAGGAGGGACAAAGGGAGTTTCCTGTTCTGTGTCAATAGCAATTCCCCTGAAAACAAGGCTTGAGAGTCAATGAAGCTCATAGCACTTGGCCTGGTCGTGTAGACCTTCTCCCCATCATCAAAGACAAAGAATCGCTCTGGAACACGATTTCTTTTGGCGTGTACATGCTGTTTCTGCTCCATTCGATGGGCACGATCGAGTCGTAACATTTCCCAAGCAGGGGGCCACACAAAAGGTGGCACCAACCCAAACACAGCGTTGAGGAATTTTCATGCCTACTGCGTACAATGGACCAAAAAAATCGCTTTCTTCTGTTCGCATCTTGACTGAATGCACCTTTGTTGCCCTTTGCAGTTATTTCCCCTCAAAGCTCGTTGTCATCTCTCTGATGATGGAAGTCCAGTGCTGTCAACGCCCAACGTGTGCCACCAAAATTGAGAAGATGCTTCTGTCAGCAAATCACTGGACATTTCAAAAGAAACCCGCTGCTCAACGTGAGATGTGATGGACAAAGGAATCAGATGAAAGAGAACCACTGTTCCATTTGCAGAAATCACAGCAATGCGCTGCAGAGAGGAAGCTGCTGATGAGACTGAACACAGAAGTGCGGATTTGTTTGGTATTCCATTGATGGATTGGGTGGAAAGAAACGGCTGAAATAATGTCACCTTGTAGGCTTCATCAATATCCATTATCTGTATTTCCTTAACCTCTCTCTGTCCGCACTCCCAACATCTCCAGACAGAGAGAGGCTGTTTTCATGGGAGTCTAACGTAGATCCACTATCTTCATTCAAACAAGTTTCCATTTTTAGATCCAGGCTTTTCCGGTCTAAAACACGGTTCTCTCGTGATTCGCTTCGAGATCACAGCACCGAGCACCAAAAGGATATCGGAGATGATCACGAGAACAGTGTATTTATCACTGGAAGTTCAAGGACAGACAACATCAGTGTTAATGCATGAGTAACGTGCATTGTGAAAAACTCATTCATGTGCGCTGTCTATTTGCTGGTTATGAGATTCACTCGGCGGCTGCCTTGAAGATCAGGATGCTCACGCAGCGCTGGCTTGGTCATTAGAGAAACTATTATGTTATAATTTCACAAACTAGACAACCGTAAAACACAATTCTGTTGAGTGCAACAACAATTTTGGCACATTTTGTTCCTCACAAAGAAGCCAATTACGGAATAGCTTCGGGACGACAAGAACATCACATGTGTGCTAAATTGGAACATCTTTGTGCTACTGATGCTGTCCGAATTTAAACATGAAGATTTTAGCCGACAGAACTGTCTTCAGGAAAGAAAATCTGATCATTCACTTTGCAAAATGGGATATCTTGGTACAGATTCTGAAGAACATCGCGCAACCTTTCACGAAAGGTGCGAAGGTGCTTTGAGGTTCAATGAGACTGACTTGGCTTCCGTGACCAAACACAACTGAGCGACTTTTTCACTTGCAACTCTACTTGAGTCACAGTGCTCTTGTGTTGTGCATTTGAGTACCAAAAGCGAACAGAGCATGCTGCGGAAGTGGCCCGCAGCTAAAACATGCCTCATTGACGCGACCAGAATACTCCACTTGTGGCCAATCTGTCACTGTTTACCATTTTTCGAACAAAGGGATACAAAAGTATCCATCACCACACACAGGGTTTCAATCACAAGATTTATCCCATGAATTTTGCGACTCAACACAAGCATTTGATAAGCAGACAGTACGTTTGCTAGGGGTGAGAGGAAAGGGGGGGCTGGTTCTGTCCACAACAACCAAAACAATGACCACAACTGAAACCGCTATGAAATAAATTCAAAATAAATCGTGAGATAATTGGTGGAGAAATGTTTCAAATTTTTGGAAGAAAAATCCTCAGACATTCTTGAGATCTGACACTTACACTGTGATAAGATTCTTAAAGCAACAGGAAATATGATCCACTCATACAGCACACTTGATAGGAGATCCATCAAAGCCTTCAACAAGACAACGAGCCGCTGTGCGGACAAGGAGACAGGCAGCTCAGACTGGGCACAGAAGCACAAGATTCGGGAAGAGGCTTCTCCTGAGGACACTTGACACTGAGTTGCCCTTCCCAGGCTGATAGTCGCCAACACCTTAAGGAAAACTGACAGGTGGGGCCCCGTTGTTGTCAATATGTAATTTTCTCCCATCGACTTATCACATTTACCCAATATGCACACGAAGTATGATGACACGGAAAATGGCTCGAAGCAGGGACGTTGTACGAGCTGAAATTCTTCAACCATATGAATCATGAATATGGCGCATGCTATGACACCACTCCTGTTCCTCACGCAGAATACAGTGTGTCCTGACTGCAACAGACTGCTTTTCCAGTTTTTCCTCTGCTTTGGCGCAAGACGAACGCGCAGTACGAATTCTTCAAATGTGTGGCAGCCAAACCCAGCAAATTCACTCCCTGCATCGACAAGCGCCTCACTATACCCACTTGGGAGTTTGCGCCCAATATCTCGTAGAACAACATTTGATCTCTGTTGGATCTCAGTTGGAATACACGAGTTTTACTTGCGTCAAGACCTCACTCCCTCAGGTGTTTATTTGCACGAACACCGAAAATTTGTAAGATCCAATTTGTTGATGTTGTTTCAATTCAGGTTTCACAGAGGGCTGCTGAGGGAGATGTTTGAACGAACATTGATTGCCACGGAGGAGTTACACATGCCAAGTGAGATGGCGTTTAAGCTGGCACAGATTAAATTCTCCAATTTCTTGATGTATTGACAGAAGCTTATGCCTTGAGACGAGTGTGTGACTTTCCTCCTGAATGCCTTCTATCCTAAGTGTTTCCTTAGAGCCATCAACTGATCCAATATGCCACAAATACGCATGCAACAGACTTCTATGCACCAACCAAATCTGAAATGGGACAGGATGCTTCATGTCTTTGTCAGGAAAGCAAAACACCCCCCCCCCCCGAAAAAAACACACACACACACAGATCACACTGACAAACGACTAACTCACACATAGAACTGCACTGACACAAATATGAAATTCTTCGTTTTTCCTGAACTCATTTGTGACCGAACTGCATTTTGTTTTTTCGTGCATCAATCTTTTGTCGGCAAAATCCAATGAATGATCACACGTGTGCGAAATACTTTCCAAGATAAGAAATCAATAACATGCACAAACATACGATTAACCAGAAACAGGGAGACAAAACACTTTGTTGCACACGACTCACACACGGAAGATAATTGGAAAGACGGCCAAAAGAACACATCAATTTTTGCTGCGATTTCTAGGAGTCAGACTGTTTTTCCATGATGTGGCAGTGCATACTTTGGGCGTTTGCCTTTTCCTGTTAATAACTGTCTCAGTATTGATCAAAGTAGAGAAATAGCCAATTATCACAGCTGCACGTATGCGATTAATGCACCAGTACATTGGCCTCCTATTGGACAGAGAGAATACCACATCACCGAACTTCCTTCACCAATGCAAATCGATATTTGCCCTGTCACACACTAAAACCAAAGAGGCTCTTTGCTAAAACTTCGAGCTTAGTCTTTGGATACGCCCTCCACATTTTATTGAACTTCACTGAAAAGGTGAAAAACTTGAACAGTCGGTGGCACAAATACGCCAACCCATCTCAATGAAGGAACAGACATTTGGGAAATGCAAGAAGAACACGCATCAAGAAGAGAATCATAACAGAGAATCGTCTGCCCCTTCCACGGAACAGAAACAGTTCTCAGGACAAAGGCGAAACACTGCAAATCCTTCCTCACCCTCCTAATTTGCGTTCCACGCTGCGAGTCGCACTCGCGACAAGATTCATTCTGAATCCGCGGAACAAACGTTGCGCTGAAGTGCGGTTCCGGGCAATGACATCAGCAAGTACACAACTTCAAATGTGACAGGATAACAGGCCATAAAATTCACACTTGGTAAGAAAGTGGACGCTAATGCCATTTCCCTGCCCATTCCTTTTGGAGGCCAATATCTGTTTTTAAAGCTGCCCAGTTTGCCCGTGGGCCATCACGACCCAGAATCTAACCGAAGTGTCTCCACGTCCAAGTTGGCCAATATTGCAAGCTAATATCGGCATGTAAGCAGTCAAGCTCTCTGCACGTCTACAACCAATCAGTATTTCAAAGTAAAAGCGACGAGTTGTTATTCTAACCTCGCCCGCACTTCCGACAGACAACACGGGGACATGCATATTCCATTCTTCGGTCCTGATTGTTCAATCCGTGAGGCTTTGGGAGATTGTCACTCTGATTGCCCTGTGATTAGTTCTTTATCAATTCCGTTGCAAAGAAAAATGTTATTCGAGTCACAATATAAAGGAATGATACCACCCTTTGACAATGCAAATCCAAGCCTTTGGGGACACAGTGCGACCATGCATTCTTCGATGCATTGACTTTTCTTTCCTGAAGCAAACATTTTATCCTGATAAAAACAATATTTTCTTAGTCTGCCTTTTCAAACCACCACAACAACGTTTCAGAAGAGATTCAATTTGGAAAACAAGTCCATCTATGGGTGCCAACATAGGCGTTTCAGGTTTTGAGTTGTGCGCAGTCAACTGGGAGCGGACTCACTGCGCCCGTCTTAGTCTTTATCGCCACAAACTGCTCACAATCACGTTGAGCTCGAGGAGGCAAGCCGGCTTTCTACGGTCTTTACTTGTCATGTGGATTGCTGACAAGATTATTCATCTATACCTGGCATGCTACACTCAAGGAACTGCAGAAATCCTTATTACAGCTTTCTAAAGGTTTTTATTCATCCACCTTACTGGGTTTATCTCATTTGTGCTGTAAATTGACAGCGAAGAACTGTCGTCTTCCTCAGGATCAGCCAACTCAGGATATTATGGGGATCAAACTGTTCAGCATCTGGTCAGTTATGTTCACCGCTTTTGAATCATTTCTCTGCACATTCAAAATTTTGTCATTTCATGAAATAACACCCGGCACGAAAAGCAATGTATTACATTGAGTCTTTGTGACAAAGGTTCCGCGAAAATGAAGTTACAAATGCCCTCAGCATCGGGAGCCCAGTGTTCCATACACCGCGAGGCCGCGGTCGCACAACTTAACAGCGCAGAAGCCGCTCCCCTCGGGGTTACGCCCTCTCAGCCCTTGGTCCCTACATTTACCCTTCCTGCATGTTATCCATCGCATTCCTTGACAGTTTCTCGTTCCCACGAGATCACAAATCTGCTGATCAATATGGACGCTTAGCCCTCGATATGACAAAGAATCTGTCACTTGAGTTGGACTGCCATTGTGCGCGCCCCAAAATAAATGTTGCAATTTCCAATTATTCATCTGCTGGTTTGTGTTCAGAATCACACAGCTGAGAACATGAAGCTGATAAACTCGCGAGTCGTTATGATATTGATAGGCTATCGCACTCCCTGCAATCCAAGGGGGATGTGTCAATTATGTACAGAATTGGCCTGGCCCCATTGTTGTTTAACAGGGAAATTGATGTAGACTTCACATCTTGTTGCACAAGTCATTGTATCTACTTTTTTCGCCTCTCAGCATGAGCCAATACATCATCATATTGGCTTGAAAAGGACTCAGTGTAACTTTCGTTGCCCATGCACAGAGATTGTTCAAGCTGAACTATGAATTGCATTGTCTGGGATTTTGGAGAGGCCACCTCCAAACAAGGAAATAGCTGACAGCAAGATTGTGTTGCAGGAAAAAAGTGACAGTGATGCAAAACAACTGGTTTCACGCACCACGCACGTATCCAGAATTGAGCCAGTTGGATTGACCAAAACACACCAATCTTGGTTGGCAAATTGCTTTCAGAAATAAGCCGCATTTGCAACTTGCGAGTTACCTCAATAATGACCCAGCGATGACATTATGAGCCTCTTCTATTCTGCGTCTGTGTCAATTTATCCAAGAATACTGCCAAATTTATGACCAGAACCGAACGTGTAGGGCTGAGGCATAATTCGTTGCATGCCAC
>JAAUYG010232002.1_pt1 | contig 11272 bp, 9 predicted proteins | sample 7278091 | NCBI WGS metagenome assembly JAAUYG01 (sample SAMN14350201, study PRJNA611818) | marine sediment metagenome | isolation source: surface marine sediment (0.6m) | place: French Polynesia: Moorea | collected 2018-08
ATAAGAGTGTGATTTTGAGATAACTTCAGATGAAGGCCAATTTCAAAAAAGATCTAGGCGTATTTGATTAAAGCGGACCCACCTGTTGTTTCGAATTGGGGGCTGACTGGTACTAGGACTCACCCACCCCTCTTTTTTGCAGGGGGGGTCAGTCTTGCAGTACCGTGGTGAACATTTGTCTTCATTAGCACAGAAAAACAATGTTTTCAGTGGATTGAGATACAGCACGAAGTCATGACAGTCAAGTCGTGCCTTTAGATAATGAGGCTGCTTATGTAGATCCAGGTTCGTCGGATTCAACGTTCTGTGTGAATTCGTAACTGGGTTGAATGATCGCAGTAGCGACATGTTTTGGAGTTAGTGGATCTAGATCTGTACAGGAGGGAACCAAGGATTCAACGCTTTGTTTTCGCAGCAGGGTTGAGTGATCGTACAACATCGGAGTGGCGTGGATTTATCAGGGGTTGTCAAAATCAATCAAAAACAAACAAAAAACAAAAAAAAAAAAAAACCCACAAAAATAAAAAAACAAAAAATAAATAAACATAAAAAAAACAAAGAACAACCCTCCCCCCTAAAAAAAAAAAAAGAAAACTGCAAAGAACGTGCATTTCTTTTTCTTTTTGTCTGGACTCCAGAATTCCCATCAGGGGAGGGGGTCCAGACCCGACAATCACAACCCTGACTTTGAGGGATTCGACATTCTGTGTGAATTCGTAACTGGGTTCAATGATCGTAGAAGCAACGTGTTTTTGTCGTGGCAGATCCATGAGGGACACTAGCGGATCCAGGGGGGGGGGTCCTGGGGGCCCGGGCTCCCCTTGTCTCCAAGATTTCTTCAAAATCATGCAATTTTCAGGCAATTTTAAGGGGAAAACCCCTGACTAAAATCCTGGATCCGCGCCTGAGGGAACCAGGGCATGGGGCAGTATGGACGGAGGGGGAGGGGAATACGGGATTACCGAAAAATAGGGAATAGAAAAAAATAGAAATTCAGTTTTTTCTGTACAAAATAATAGCATGTCGACCAGTCTTGGCAAAAAGTTAGTCACTCTATAGGTGACTGCAGAAAAAGTTAAAACTTGTCCACAATGGATGTCTTTGATGGAAAAAACAGAATTTCCATTTTTTTCCCTATTTTCCGGTGTTGCCGGGGAGTACTGGCCCTATGTGGTTTGCAATGCTTGAACAAGAAAATATCAGAAGCCACACAAAAATTTCAAAAAATCAGAACCATTGCAATTTCTTCTTTCCTTCCAGTTTTGATGCTTCCCAAGAAAATCTTTGATGAATTAAAATGTCCTTTCTGTGTAAAATTCTCAAGACACCTGGGCACCATCCAAGGGCTATATACCCATCTTTTTGCAGCAAAATTGCTGAAGACGGGGTGTTGCCCCAAGGCTCAGATTTCTTTTTAGGGTCTGGGTCCCTCCACTGACCACAGTACTCAATTCAGATGGTGCGTTGAATTACCCATGAAGGAGATTCATTTGGAACCCAATCAATCCCCATGATTGTCCTTCCCCACAAAAAATGCACGCTTTTTGGTAAAAAAGAAAATAAGGTAAAATGGCTGAAAGGGAGTTGGGGGAGCCAGAGTGTGAATTCCTATCTTGAGGCCTTGCCTCATCAATCAGACCCAAAAAACCACTGGATCCCCGCCTACATATTGCATTTTCATTGAGGTTAAATGATCGGGCTTCTGTGGCTCTTGACAGGCGAATCCAAAGTTTGGTCAGCTAGAAGTGGGGATCTATTCACACCACGTGCATACTAACGCGGCAATGGTTGAATTCCCACTTGACTTTGTTCACGCACATGTATGCTCTGTAAAGGCCGAATCACATCTAGCGACTTGCATCTGCGTTTGCGTTTTGTGTGCATACTTGGCGTCTATAAATCACCCACAGAACAACACAAGATACGCTGTGTGATACACAGAAAAATCTTAACTGGTTTGGATTTTTCTGCATATCAAGCAGTGTAAATTGCTAGATCTGCACAGTACACAATGGAAGCAGGGATTTGATTGCTGCGTAGGGGATTACGCTGGACGCAAGCCCTTGGTGTGTTTCAGCCTTAAAGCGCAAGTGGAATACAATGTAGTGGTTGATCCAGAAGGGAGAGGCCTGATGGTCTGCCAAACGTTTCTTCCTTGCTTGGGGTACATTGTGAATCGCACTGCATCTGTCACCTCCGGAGCAAAGGTCTACAAGCACTACCAGCCCTGCCGTTTCAAGATTGTGCTGTTCAACAGGTGGATTATTTGCGGCTAAAGGGTTACAGTTCTGAGTACTCTGTGGTGCAAGTGGTTCTTGGTATGGGAATAACGGTTTTGTCGCACACTGGAACAAAGGTCTGCAAGCCCTGTGGATTCATACAACACTTGGATTGTTCGTCACTTGGACTTACTTTATGTTGAAGTTCTGAGAACTTTGCGGTGTTAGGCCCAATCCACACAGGACGCGATGCGCAATGTGACGCAAGCAAATGGGACCCATTGATGTGAAAGGGGGTGTCCACACTGCATGCAAGCAACATCAAAGGAAAAACATTCGATTTGCGCGTGTGTCGCATCCTGCGTCCTGTGTGGATTGTTCCTCAGTGGTTCGTGGTATGGGAGTCGCAGTTTGGTTTTGTCCTGTGCTGTCCAGAGCCAAGCTGATTGGAGTTACGCAGGCACCAGCAGCAGTTCTACCAACCCTGGAGTTTTATACAACACCTTGGTGCTGTTTGAGGCCCGTCCACACTGGACGTGATTCCAGAAGCGACGCAAAAAATGGAGCCAGGTCCCATTCTGATGCTTCTTGCATGATGCATTGCTTAGCGCGTGCAATGTGAATAGAACTGTTGTTGCAACAAGGAGTTGAGCGTCCTAATTTGCTTCGCTTCTCGCGTCGCGTCCAGTGTGGACGGGGCCTTGTGGTTCAAATCCGGAGTTTTGTGTGTGTTCCACAAAATACACCTTAAGCAATTCCTAAATGTGTCCAGTATGGGGGTGGTGGTTTCTTCGCACACTGGAGCTAAGGTCTGCAAGTACTATAAACCCTGCAGATTCTGCAGGGCGCAACCTGCACTACGGCGCTTCAGCAGGAGCCACAGGTACAGCAGGTACAACAGGTACGGCAAAGATGGTCAATTTCTGAACTCCTGAGTTTGCGTGTTTCATTTGACTTCGTTTGGAGCTAAAGTGGTTCACAGTATGGGAGAAGCAGTTTCACCGCAAACTGCAGATCTGCAGCAGGTTCCTCAGGTACAGCAGGTACGGCAGTATTTTGAAGACTGAGCTGTATTGTAGTGACAAGTACGCTTACCGCATACCTAACCCGTACGCAGCCTTAGTACCCTAAGGTAAAGGTACTAAGTACCCAAGATAAATACCAAGTCAGCTGAGTAGCTTCTCAGAGCTATGCTACTGCTGCCACTGCCTTATAAAAGACCTTACCACCGCTAGCCTACCTAGTGCCCTTAAGAACTCGACAGTAGCATCACTTAGTGCTCCACCTTGAAGGGGATTAGAAACATCAAAAGAACAAGGGCGCTTATCAGCGTGAAAGTCGCGCTGCCCTACCCTGCTATTGTTCTCAAATCTTACTGTCCTTCTAGCCATGTGATTTTGATTCGCGTTCTCAAAATCTGTAGGTCCCCAAATCTCGCAAAATCTCCAGGTCCTCAATTCTCGCAAAATTTCAAGGTCCCCAAATCTCGCGGTTTCCAAACGTCTCAATGATGGATTAGGATCAGGGACCTTATTGGCCCATGACTTTATGACAATAGACCAATAAACGACAATGTAGTGCATTATGGGATTGAAGGCCTCAATGGCGGGGATTCATTGGGCTTTGTGATATGTGGCGGTTATGAGGCAGTGGTGGACATGGGGGGGGGGGTTTCATCAGCAGAGAAGGGTTCAGAGCAATAAACTCTGAGAAACAATATTTTCTAGTGTTTCACATTCTATATACATCACGCAGTGCCCAAGGCGTCTGTGACTTGCAGGGCTAGAGCAGTGACAACGTGACATTGTCCATTAAGCCTGACATTCAGCTGTAGGAAACACCTTAAGCATGACATATCTCACCCAGGGGCCATTCTATGATTGTTTTTAGGCCGCGATGTTTAAGCCAGCAAAAAGTCTATGTGTTTTTTGGGTGTCACATGTATTTTGAGGAAAGTGCACGTCCAGCTGTGACGTTTCCTGCGGTAATGGCTGACTTCCTCCCGGACAGCCCGAGGGGTCACTCAGCGCCGTCCCCCACAGAGTTCCACGTGCTTTCTAGTTACGGACAATGGACGGGGGAAGTGAGGGGGGTTGGCACTCAATTTTGCAAGAAAAGACTTCCATGTGCTCGCCAGTTGTGGACATTGGAGGGAGAGATGGGGGGAGTGGAGAGGGTTTGGACTCAGCTCCCGTCCCCACAGAGACTTCCACGTGCTCGCCAGTTGTGGGTAATGGATGTGGGACGGGGGGGTCCATTTGAGGCCAGGCATTCTCAAACTATGCATTTTAGGGGAAGATATTTGTGTGTGTGTGTGGGGGGGTTCCCTGTTGGACTTACACTTGCAACAGAGACTTCCCTGCTAGTCCTGGACACAGGATGGGGAGAGATGTGGGGGGGGGGGTCCCTGTTGGGCACTGACACTGAGCCTGTGACGGAAGGTACTTTCTGGGGAATGGTGTGGTCATTTGTGGCTTTCAGCACCGATAGGAACTGAAAGTGTCGTGCAGATTTGACACCTTTGAGACGCAAAACGTAACGTCACGTTGTATTCTCTTGAATATCACGGAAGTATAGTATATATTTATCGCTTGGTATTCTATTGTTCTATCTGCTGGATAACCAGTTTCCTGTTTTATCACTTGTATTTGGGTATTTGCGCATAACGAAAACATGAAGAATGAGTTGCAAAAGATGTTGCTGAATGTACACAAAAAGAACTTTGCGTTTGCATGTACGTTTGCGTGAGAAGTGCTAAATCTGTTTGTTGCTTCACAGAACTGTCATCCCCGCCAATGTGCTTGATTCGAAATCCGAAATCCGCACAATTCAAGGTGTGTGACATCTTATTCTGAGTTCACCCTGTGTGGGTTTGGCCTAAAAAAGGAAAGAAACTTCTTCAAATGAGGGATTTGTTGAGCTTTCATGTTTTTCAGGAATTTTGAAAAACAGAAATTTAGTTTTTTTCTGTCGCAGAAATGCATTGAGTGCCAATGCGTTTGATCAAAATGGTCACCAACTTTTTGCTGAAACTTGTTGGCATGCCTTTGTTTTGCGATGTCCCCTAAGGAGTTTTGTGGCTTGATACTGAATGTTGGCCGGCATATGTTGGATGGCTTCCGGGGGGGGGCTGGGTTTAAGATGTTCATCATCTTCAAGGGGGCATGTTCTCCATTCTCTGCAGGGGGGTGGGGTCATGTTCTCCACACTTTGGTCAGGGGGGACGTTGCACCCACAGTGTCTCTGCACTGCTTCTTGTTATTTTTTTGTTCACGGAAAAAATGAAAACTGTGTTTTGTTCAGAACACACTCTTGCGAGGCAATTCAGAAACATGTGAAGCTGGAAATCAACAGCAGATTGTGTTTCAATTCTTTTGATTTCAAACAAGTAGCAACTAATGGGAGCGCTCATTAAAAAAATTGAAATGCATGATGGGAAAGAAACAGACATTCACATGCACGAAGCATCTTATTAAATCTTCAGGGGGAATTTTGTTGTATGAGAAAGATAATTTAAAAACAGAAAGAAAGATCATTTTCCATCATCACCTTCACTGTTTTTGCAATTTTAGGCCGCGACGTTTTGAGCAGAGCGGCCTATCTGAATCAGCATGCGTCATTTTAACGAGTATAAACATGGCTTAACCGAACCTAGAAACCCACACACATGTACCTATACACAACCAGGCTGAAAAGTGACAAGTAGCCTATAAACATGGCTTGACCATACCTAAAACCCGTACACACACATCCTGAGTACAGCTAGACTGAGAGTATACAGTATCCTTAGCTGCCAGTAGCTGGGTGCATAACCAACAGCTTTGGTGGACCCCTATAAAACCTACTGTTGGCTCTCGCTTCCAGGATATTTACCAACACAGACCACTACTCACTGGTTTCCTGTATACTTGCGAACTCCACAATTTTGTTGTGGCCATTGTTGTTGCTGACCCCTCACCCATGTCCAAAGTACCAAATGCCCAAACATGCACTGATCACGTGACAGCAATGATACTCATGTGTTGACCACGTGATGCAGGAGCGGTTTCGACGCTGATAAGCGGCCTTGTTTCTCAGCCTATATCAGCACTGATGAAACCCCGTATACATGTATGTACTTAGATGCGGGACCCTCCTCCCATCGCGGGGACACCCTATTTGACTCGCGAAATAAGCTTGGAGCGGCTTCGACGCTGATAAGTGCCCTTGTTTCCAGAGCATGGATGGCCATGTGGCCTGGACACTGATAAGCGCGCTTGTTTCTCAAGCTAAATGAGCACTGATGAAACGCGTACACGAAGCTACTGAGATGAGAAGAAGAAAGACTGAGATATAAAACTAGAAAGCTTGGCAGCATTGTGTCGCGCCTTGCTTCACCCAGAGCTCATTAGAAAAAAATTGGATGAAAAAAATTTTGCATGAAAAAAAAAATGAAAAAAAATTTGTGGTTTTTTTTCTGAAAACGAAAGTTGTTTAACAAACGATATCGCAGAGTGACAAGTACAGTCGCTCCTTGCAGCAGCAAGGCGCCAGTAAAAAAGGCGCGACTAAAAAGGAATGGACATGTCTGGTCTTCTCAGGAAACAAAACTCCTTGAATGAAACTTTTCACCTCTGCGAAGGGATGGAAGTGACATGCCAGCAAAATTGAACTGAAAAGAAAACAGCTCAAAACGGATGGAGTGTGTAAAGAGCTATTTTCTTTTCAGTTGTACAACAAAAAAATGGGAGGGCGTGTTGAAAATAAATTCTGAGGGTAGTTCTAGTTGAAAAAAAAACCACAACAACTTTGGTTTTGTGCCGAACCATGGTTTAATATTTTCTTTCTTTTGTCTTTGTAGGTAAGTGATTTTTCTGCCTTGAAGAGAACGAGTGCGATCGCCGTAAGTTGTTGTGTCTGCGTTTTGTTTTCTTTCTCCTCAATGCAAAAACGCCGCCAACCCTTGCTTATATGGGTATTCGAAAGATGAAAATTGAGTTTATTCAGAAGAAAAGGGCCATTTGTGTATGAAATGTGCTCCAACGATAGCCACCCTACAGGCAACTTTTGCAAAAACTTCGTGCACAGCCTATCATTTTGTGACGCAAAACGTAAAACGCAACAAAAAATGTTACATGTGACTAATGACGTAGTGTCCTTGGATACCACGGGTTTTCTCGCAAAAAGAGACACGCACAAACGCAAACGTAAAACTTTACGTTTCACATTGAGTTTTGCATTTGGGTGAGAAGTGCTAAAAGTCTCTAATGTCTTATTTGGGAATACGGGAAAAGAAATGTTCACCAAAAGGCCAGCAGAAGAAAATGCCAGTGCAGTACAGACTTGAATGAAGCAAGGATCACTGGTGACGAGTATAAACATGGCTTGACCATACCTAAAACCCATACACACCTACCCTAAATACAGCTAGGCTCAGAGTACAGAGTACCCTTAGCTGCCAGCAGCTGTGTGCATAGCTTGTAGCTTTAGTAGGACCCTATAAAACCTGCTGTTGGCTCTTGCCTCCAGAGTATTTACCCACACAGACCATTACTGACTGGCTTCCCATACCCGCCTCCAGGATATTTAGCCACACAGACCACTACCAACTGGCTTCCCGTACCCGCCTCCAGGATCTTTAGTTACACAGACCACTACCAACTGGCTTCCCGTACCCTTGCGAACTCAACACTGGAAAAGGGAGAAGGTGGATTTGTGAAGGCATTTACATCAAATCCTTTGTTGCGGTTCTGTGTCCGTAACTTTGATAACCTCTGGGTCTATCCGGTCCCTATCTGGCGTCCTAAGCGGAAAGCTTCCTCCATAACGGAATTGCTACATGAAGCTAAAGTCTAACAACAAGTACGCTTTGTCTCTTGCGATTTAGTTTCTTCGCAAGACATTGATTTTACCTGGAAAGAAAACGAAAAGAAAATCTTCTGTGTACGACACACTTGTACATAACGCGGCCGCAGGTGTTGATTCGATTTCTTCATTTTACTCCGTAATTGCCTGGAGAGAAGCAAATGCTCATTCTGGTGCTATTTCCCTGCACAAACAGACACTGTATCTAATACAGATAAAATCTTCTGTGGAATTGAGGTTGAGTTTGGAAGAAGGGCCACTGACACGCCAAGGGAAGATTGGGGAGTTCAATTTCTTCAGCTTGAACAAGTACGCTTAGTCCCCATCCACACTGGACGACGCCAGAAGCGAAGCAAACGAGAAACCCACACAGAGTGCGGATGCCGCATAGCACCTCATACGGGACTTAAGCACAGCAAGTTAACTGCAGGACTTAAGCTTAACTGCAGGACTTAAGCACAGCACACGGAACTTGCTGCACTTCAGTCCAGTGTGCAGTTATAAATGTCTGAAACATGTTTCAGACATAAGTGCAGCTGCAGCATTACTGTGAATCAAAGCGTATACATGCTATGCAGCAATTAGGATGCGCAAATCCTATGTAGCAACATTCACACTGCAGGCAACAAGGAATGCGCCAAGTAACAGGCGTCAGAATGGGACCTGGCTCCATTTGTTCCCGTGGCGTGGCGTCGCGCATTGTTTCCCAATGTGGATGAGGCCTTTGTCAGCGTGAAGGCTGAGCGCCATCCCCCATCATGTGATCATGTGGTACCGTCACGTGACAATGTAACACCCGTTGGGGTGGGGGTCTGGGGTCGGGTCGGGTGGAGTGGGGGTCCTGCACAGTGACAATGAGAACGACACATACATGACTCCATTAGGCCATCCTGGCTTCGTTGCACTCGGCCTAAAAAACAGAGTATTGCGGGGGGGGCTGGGTCGGGGTGGGTCAAAGGGGGTCTGGCGTTGGGCGGGGTTCCTCATCACGTGACCACACAAGACCATCACGTGACAACATAAGGTCTGGGTGGGGGTGGATTTGGGGTAAGGGTGGATGTTTTATGGTGGGGGGTCTGGGTGGGGGTGGAGGGGTCTCAGGGTCGGGTGTGTCTCGGGGTAAGGGGGTCTCCGGGTAGGGGAGTCTGAGATCAGGTGGGGAGGGGGGTCTTATGATTGGGGTTTAGGTTGGGGTGGGGGTCCTGGATGAAGTGGGGGTGGGGGTCCTGCACGACCACGACGACACGTACATGACTCCATAATTCCGTGCTGGCTTTCAGCCGCGCTTGACCCAAAAAGCAAGATGGAGCGACTTTCCTGAGTTGTTTGGCGTGCAGGCCATTAAATATGACTGGTGATGTTCTCTTGTCTGTCTGTCCATCTGTCTATCTGTCTGTCCATCTGTCTGTCTGTCCATCCATCTGTCTGTCTGTCCATCTGTCTGTCTGTCCATCCATCTGTCCGTCTGTCCATCTGTCTGTCTGTCTGTCCATCTATCTGTCCGTCTGTCCATCTGTCTGTCCGTCTGTCCATCCATCTGTTCATCCATCTATCTGTCTGTCTATCTGTCTGTCTGTGGTCTGCTCTTTGTCGTCATCTTTTGTGTGGGGCAGTATTTTCGTTGTCGGGCTGACTTCAGATGTGTGAAACGGGCATTCCTATTGATGGAACTGTTTAGCTGCAATAAAACAGAAAACGAGAAACCCACACAGAGTGCGGATGCCGCATAGCGGGACTTAAGCGCAGCAAGTTAACCACAGGACTTGAGTCCCGTGTGTGGTTATGTCCGAAATATGTTTCAGACATAAGCGCAGACAGATTAGCACGGAAATAGCACACTGCACGAGCTGCACGAGTACTATGCCTCACAGTGTGTACGCTATGCATCAATAATTGGCAGGAAGAAAAGTAAACCATGTTCGAATACAGCGGAGATTACTGTACAAGCACCCAACGCTTGATCCAGATATATTGGAAAATTCGAATTCCACATAAAACGGAGGCCTATGCAAACAACCTGGGTTTGTCTGAAATTCACCAAATTGCAGGATTTTTACTTTGGATTGATTTTCGTATTAAGCGGGAGGAGCCTGTACGTAGTTTCGCTGAGAACGTGTCGAGTTCTTAAGGGTACGGGAAGCCAGTCGGTTGTGGTCTGTGGAGCTAAATATCCTGGAAGCGAGAGCTGACAGCAGGTTTTATGGCGCCTTGCTAAAGCTGTTCGTTATGCACCCAGCTACTGGCTGTCAGGGGCACTGTGTATTCCTGGCCTAGCTATACTTAGAGTTTATGCTATGCGACTAGGGTACAGCAAGGCCGTGTTTATACTCCTCAAACATGAGTGGATCTATATCAGCCTTTGCGGGGAATGGAGTTGCTGGACAAAACAGAACATAATTTATTGTTTCCGAAAGCTTTTACAAATGAACATCACAAACAAAAAAAGTAAAAGTTCATTCGTTTTTTTTTCAGCCAGCACTGTTTTGATTTGGTGTCACTTATTGAGTTTTAACAGACACTACGTCAGTTAAAAATCACTATTTCTGATGAACTATTCACATGATTTTTGGCAACATCTCTTCCTGGAAACAACATCCAAGAAAAAAATTGGCCCAAGTAAAAACTTCCTCATATATACTTGTCCCTGGTTGGTTATTGAGGAACATTCTTCAAATGAAGGCAGTAATATTTGTTTTCAGGCAGGACACTTTTTTCCAGTTCTGAGAACTTGGTTCTAGAAATTTGGAAAAGAGTTCCTCTTGTTCTTCAATTACTGAGTTGTCACATAAATTTCCCTATGATCACAACACATTCATGAGTAGAAAATCAAAGCTCTGATTCAGCAAATGTATGGTCTTGCAACCTGACAGGGAATAGAATTGTTTGGAATCAGCCACCATTGGCAGTTTATTCCCAGAGGAGGTACTGAGAACAATCTTACATCAGCTTGTCTGATTGCAGCCAGGAAGGGTGTTATATTTTTTATTGGTTTTGCTGATTAGCATTCTTCAGATCTCTTTTTGTCTATTTTTTAACAATATTTATTGCTGCAACATCTTCATAAATATCATCTTCTTCTTCTACCATTTGTTCTGAATTCTTTCTGGATGAACTCTCATAATTAGTGACCTCACTCTGATGTTGTTCAATTGGCATCTTTTGCATCTCATATTCACACTCCTCATGTGAGAAATAATCAATGACTGGTG
>JAAUYG010114969.1_pt1 | contig 11271 bp, 8 predicted proteins | sample 7278091 | NCBI WGS metagenome assembly JAAUYG01 (sample SAMN14350201, study PRJNA611818) | marine sediment metagenome | isolation source: surface marine sediment (0.6m) | place: French Polynesia: Moorea | collected 2018-08
CAATGCATCAGCATCATACACTTATCAATGTCAGAGACTGAAATCGCATCTTGATGCTCTCTGCCTCAAAGGAAATCCAAATGAAAGGACTCCCTTGACTTTTTGCATTGAAAACCCTTTCCAAGAAGTTTAATGAAGACGTCGATGCATCCTAAAGTGAGGAGATTAGCCAGGAATCAAAAGACCCAACCTGAAATTCATGGCTGATATCTTTCTCGATTCAAATCCCGTGAACGTATACCACAATGAACCCTTTGAAAATAACTGCAGATTCACACAGAACATTGTCGCACTCGCAAGAATACATGACGAACAGAGGACCAGGAAAGATGGCAAGGCTGAACGGAAAGCACCATGAAGATGCCACGTTCTTCCCTTTTCTCTGATATGCGCTGAAGTGGCACTTTGCTGGACACTTGTCTTTTGAGATGAGCTCTAACCACCAGACCATACACTGTAACACGGTGTTGTCCCCCAAAAATGATTGCGTGACGAATGTGTGCGCAATTCTGTGAAACCATGTGCAGCAAACCAGTAGCTTGATGAGGTCTTCGCTCCCGTACAACCACTGAAGGCGCGATGAGAATGCACGAAGGGTGAAGGCAGAAGTTATCTGAAATCTTCAGCAGAAAAATCAGTGTTAAGGCCGTGCTGCCACGAAGGGGAGAGGGGCCTGTCCACAACGGGAACGGGACTCAAACAGCGAGCTCTGCTAACTGAAGCAGGGCCCAATAATCAACCCACATTGGCAAAAGTTTCCCGTCAACGATTTGCCAGAAAACCGAAATTTGCAGAATCAGGTTAATGGATGCAGGGTCTGCACCGAAATCGTCAAAAAAGCCAGGAAGGAAATACGCCAGGCTGCACCATTTCAGGCGGGTGCGCGACCCTGTGACCCGCACAAACCAAGAGCCCACTGACTGTGTGTCACCAAGTCCTGAATTAACCGCACCAAAACCCATCATTGAGCAACCCACCGCACAGTATAAGGAGACTTGAGGCCTTTCTTTCCTTTTTGCTGATTTGGCGCTAATTCCACCAGGACATTGTTTATGAGCAACAGAAATGCATCCGTCTCAGAACTGGAACAGTGGTCAGTGCCCTCCCAGGCTGTACCATTCAATCTTCCGATGAGGACTCTGAATTATTGATTTCTGTTAAAAGTCGAGTAAATCATATTTATCTGATGTGCTGCACGGTTTTGCAGAACATCCAACCTCGCAGCCTGGAACACCTGTGCTTTTGCGATGCGAATTTATTGTTCTTTGCGCGCAAACACCTTCAGCATTCAACATGGCGTATCATATTTCACGGAGATGGCCAACCCCTCTGGAGTGGTCGGCGCATTGTTTCCTGCAAGACCATCTGTCCCTATCATTGTAACGCCCATTGTTCATCGGTGATTTATTTAAAGCCGCTGAAAAGGGACCAAGGTTCAAGGCCCTGACTGGAGTGCTGTGGTCAAGGAGCAATTTGCAGTTGACGTTCGCACGAAGAAAACACACCTTTCATCTGGAGTTCCTCAAATATTCCAGAGAGCCCTGAGTACTGAGATGAGCAAGTAAGGCTGGAGGATTCAGCACTGGGGACGATCAGAGACGTACACAAAAGTTTGGAGCAGATGAAAAAGTCTCAAAGCGTTTTATGAAAGAAAAAGCACATTTATTGCACAAAACTTTGCGATTGAAATGTTCTTTTCAACCTTCGTGTTGAACACACAGAACATGCCTCAGACCTCAGACCCATCGGGGATGCAATGTCTGGCTTGTTTTTCAGTGTCCTCAGTGACCGGGTGTGCACTACTGCCAGCATCATCACACTCTCACACCTGCCTCTTTTCAAGTGAACCTGCCCCTCCCCTGCAAAAGTGGAGCATGATTCCAGCTCCAGCGCCAGGCTGATAATCCCTCTCATCCGTCGATAATCCTGAGTGAAAGAATTTACCAACTACATTAGTTAGCGCTAATGAGTACTGAGTACCTCTTCTTATCTGCGTTTATAAATATGATATTCAATGTAGAGGTGGTTTAGGCAGGACCCTAGGGGTGCTGCACTCACAGTGAAACCTGATAGTTTTCAGGTACACAAATGTTCTGCAGTGTGTATTGTCTCAGAGAAGGGCGAATTTGTTTTCAAACGCGCCATGGTTTGTGTACCACAGGGACAAAGAACTCTATCCCAGGTTGCCCTGCGGGGTTCATTCACAAATAGGCAAATTATGAGCGCTGTGCCAGCGTTCATTCAGTTGTGACAGCAGAACATTAGAAGTGGTCGCGGTTTGGCGGGTTTAAGCCTCATTCTTGTTTGGGACTGCCGCGCATTGGAGGAGTGAAACATCTGCTGTCTGTGCTTGTACACAGTACTTTGTGTGTTTGATCGAGCTGAATCATACACGTTGTGGAAGCCTTCTTGTTTTGACGTGGTCTCCTCAACTGCACATCGCTACTACTTTATACCTAGTGGTTTTCTCTTCAGTGTTGTTCACTAACTATCTATAACTATACATACTGGCTATTTACACTTGATTTACGGCTCTTGGTTTGAGTATTTACAAGCTACCATCATGCCAAAAGAACCACGCTTGCAGTGGAAGGTAAAGTTGCTTTAAGTTTACTCTTCATTTGGTTCAATTTAGTTGATAGTAATAAGTTTTGTTTAGTTCTAAATGTCTGCATGTGCAACATGTACATTCAGCAAAAGTAAGTTATCAGTTAAGTTTCGTTAAATGGATTACCAAAAGCGCACAAGAGTACTTAGTATTTGTGGAACTGTCGGTCAATTTCATCGTATCTGCCGCTGTTAGACATCTGGTTTCATTCAGTTTCATCAGGAAATTATCGGTCACTTCTTCATTTCTAAGTCTAACAATTAACAACGAATTCCATTTTTGATTCGATCTTTTCTTTCGTTATTTTTTGGTAGAACACACTGCGTTTAGAGAACTGTTACTTCCACTGATTATGTGTAAATTTTACGACGGCATGGCTTTGGTTTACATACATTTTACTATCACTTTTACGTTTGTAATATTGTGTCATGTAGGTGAAAATGTGAGCTACAAATATCAATGGACAGCCACAGTGCATGTTGATTCATTTTGTACATAATCGGTCAGATACAGTTATTTATTTTTTGCCCACAGGTGCTTTGACAAATTAACCCAACGGTAGAGAAACGATTTTAACAGCATGAATTCGTTTGGTATCTCATACATTACCCCACAGGAGTCCTTTTTATGTTTTAGTTGCCAATTTGTTTCTTGTGTTTTGCAAAGAGGTGCAGAGATCAGTGGTCCTGTGTTCAGCCACGCGCCACTTCTGTCGCGCACATTTGCGTTGTTATCTTTGAATCTTATCTCGGGTTCTGCTGCCCCTGATTTGTCTTTCAATTTGATTCACTAGAAGGCTTCATACTCTTCAGTTGTACACGCGTTTGTGTGTAAGTCTACGACACACGTGTATTTTGAGTTGTTGGGTTCAATTTCAGTTTGCAACACTCTCCTTCATCTTTGGGTTGAGATCTTGTTTGGTACTCTTGGAAGTAGAAGGCACACAATGCAAATCTCCCTTCCAAAAACCACAACTGTGTTGATGATGTGTGTCCGCCACAAAAGACTTGGGCACGACGACATCGTTTTGCGAATGTCGTAGTCCAAGAGGTTGTCAACAGAACTCGCACATGTAAATCTCCCTCATCCCAGCAAAAGTTCAATCTAAACAGAGCGACACACAATTCAAACAGTTTGTACTAACACAGTGGGGAAGGAACTGCACTTCCAAGGCTTTGTATGTTTCCACAGGACAAGGTTCAGTTGAGAAACTCAGTTGATCAAAATTAAGAGCCAAAACTGAAGTTTCCACAACAAAGGAAAATATTCTCGCCACAATCCAGGATGCAAAGCCTGCTGCATCAGTGTTGACAATGGCATATGAATGGCGCTCAGAGGGAACAATGAACCTCAAGCGTCAGGCAGCGGACTGTCAGAAGCAGGAGGACTATTCTTCCAAATGGGAACAAACAGTGGCGCTTGTGCGATTCAAATTTCAATTTCTTCAGTTCCAACTTAGGATGTTTTCTGACTTTTCAAAGTTGACAACAGAGATCACTTGTGATGATAAGTTCCAATGGATGTAACTGATAACAAGAAATAAAATTCAGTATCGGGTTACAGATTTTTGCATTTTATGTTTCCTGTAAGGTTGACGTGTTCGTCAGATGGCTGCTTTCTAACGCTTAAAAATACCAGTATCCACGCACTAAACTAGAACCAGCACGACCAATATGTTCATAAATTTCAGCTCAAAATATTGGCTTTAATTTGTTGCACGCAAACTTGTTGTTATGGCACAAAAGCACTGCGCAACAGCTGGAAACCTTTTTCACCCTCAATAGCCAGCGCACAAACTCTATTTCCTCTGAAGTCGGAAAATCAATGAAATACCCGTTTTGAAACAGTTGATAGTCGAGCCGTATGATACGTTGCGTAGGATCAATTGGATCTCTTCGCACGGAAAATGATCTGTGACAACAGCATGAATACCTGTTCGGACAATTGGGTGTGTACAGCTGAACGGCTGCTGGTCTTCTGTTAGAACAGCTTGAGTTGATGTGAACCTACGCGTTCACATGATTGGCATTAAGCGGTCGAGAAGCTAACATCTTGAAATTTGACTTCTTTTGGTGCTCTCAGATTTTCTTGGTGAAACAACAGTCGCAGAATGTTGGGTTTTTTGCACAGAAGCCTATTTTGGCAACAAAGCTGTGTGTGAGTGAGTTTCTTATGCAAGATATGTTCTTGGTTGGCTCTGTAATGAGCTGGAAGCCCAGACTGAAATCAGAACAATGAACTGACTGGGCCAGCTGAGCTCAGTCATCAGCATTGGGCGCAGCGTATGCAAGGAATTCCTCCAGTCCAAAAAACGTCCAACACACAGTCTATTTGCTTAAACTTCAGAGAAACGTTCAGAAATGCATTTTTAATTCGCTGTTCCATCAGCATACAGTCGACAACAACTGATCTTGGTGCAATGTCAATGGAACATCAATGAGGCCAAAACAGTCACAAGGTTCAAGCCCTTCAGCAGATCTTTACCTGATTTTTGCAACACAGACAATCTGAAAACGCTGGTGGTCGCCTTTGCAGCATTGTCTCACAGTGGATTGAGGAACAGAGCTTTCACTTGTGCCAGTCACAAAGAAAAATTCGCAACAAGGATTGCACCGTCTCACGTTTGTGTGTACTATTCTGGCGAAACCTTATTCAAGGAGAAACGAATACAGCCTTCAAAACCAATGCCCAAAACTATTCTCATGGTGCTTGTCAAGCTAACTGTTGATTTATTGCCTAATTTGGGAAGCCCTACGTTCAGCTTGGTCTGTTTTGAGGGACAAACATGCAGTTGTTCTGAGGCATCATGATATTTGCACCAAGGACCACCCCGCGGAGTAGCCATCCGAAAAATATGGTCACGCCAATTATGGTCGTGGAAAAATTCTCTACTTTTTTTGGTGAGGGCCCAATTTGAACTTTGTGAGGTCAAAAATTGAGCCCAACTGTATGTCGCGAGCTATGTCTGGTGTTTTGGAAACATATCTCTCTTGATTTCTTCTGACATCAAGGTTGCTCAAAGTATTTTCTTGGTGTTTCCTTGATGCAGGCAAAAGGATACGACATCAGCAGTGCCATTTTTCGAAACTTTAGTCCAGGATTTCTGACAAACAGAGCTGTGAATTGCAAAGCATGAGCAATCCTCAAAGCTTGAAATGCAACCAAAGTCAGCCACATTCAGGTGTAGGAGTTGTCTTGACCTTGTAGGTGGTGCGCAAGGTGTCTGAGATTCATATCTCGAGTGCACTGCGTTCAGAAAACCTTCTTCCCCAGACGAAACGTTTGTACAACTGGACAAAGGAATGCGTGTCAATCCTTTCACTGTTCACTAGCTGGAAAGGGAACCGGAATCCTGAGATTTAATGTTGGCCTCGATTCAACGTTGGATTTTGCATTGCTGTTACATTGGTCCCGTATCATTGCAAGGATTTTGTTCGCTGCAGTGCATGACTGCAACGTTTTTCCTGTGACAAGAAAACTTGAATAATAGCAGCTCCCCTCAGACGAGGATGTGTGCTGTCAAGTCTGCGTGCTTTCAATCGTGCCCTTGTTTCCCGCAAAAGAAAGGCGATCTGCGTCTCTTCGCACTGCCCTGGCCAACCCAGTTATCCTGACCAGCCCAACGAGCCCACACCTGTCTGTCCTTGAAGACCAACCAAGTGAGATGCCCTCCGGAAAAGCTTTCAACAGGAAGTATGCTGAGATGCCATTTTTGATCTTGGCAGGCAAAACAGTTGTGTACAAACACGTGAGAATCTCTAAGCACACCACACCTCCTCTGGTCGGAAAAGACTTTCTTGGTGCGACCAGGTCTCTTGCGCTAGCAGGGCTGAACTTGTCAGGTGGTTCCACAAGAGGACTCTTTTCACTTTTCTCAAAACAGAACCTAGTCAGGCAACGGTCAAAGCAATGTTGACGCAGTTTGGCTTTGTTTTGTCCGTGACAAAGGTTTTTTTCTCGAAGCTGTGCACAGAGCGCACAGCCAAAAGGCATCCAGAGAGACACCCATTGTCCCTAGGAAAATCAGATAATGGGATAATGGCAAAGCAGGAAATATGAAAAGCAAAATTTTGAGTTGTATTTTTGTCCACGGTCTCGTCTGCCATGGAAGGTGGACAGCACGACTGCTTTCACTCTCTTGGAAAGTCAGTCAAGATCACAAGTCTCACCTGACTGCATGTGACTTTGCCTGCGGAGAGGGCGGGAGAGGCGTGCTAATCTCTCACAGGAAATTTTGTATTCTGAAACAACAAGGCGTGTCAACACGCGAACAAATTTCATGGCTGAAAAATAATCCAGTGCTGAAAGGAAATACAAGCTGCACATTTGTCCTTAGTTCGTGAGCTGTTGGGTGTGCAATTAAAATTTCACACGCTGACAAGCAAACCACACACCGAACCACGAGAGACCAGTGTGACCGCAGATGGACGCGGATGCGGATGTGGAAATGGTTTCAGCCCGTGAAAAAAACAGCTTCAAAACTTCGTCGTGGAGAAATCTTCACAGAAACTCAAAACTGAAAGGGATATCAATTCCCGTGCACAAAGTGTGCAGTCGTTTGAACACAATACCATGCCCTCCTTTTCCGATTGTAATTGCTGTCTACGAAAAGATTTACTTGGCAGTGTCTATGTTGTAGTTCAAGTGCAGCCATGCTTGATAAAGATACAAAGCAAATAGGAATGTTCTCTGTCCTTCGTGCTTCAATGTGAATTTCACACGGCATCCTCTCGCCAAATGAGTTGCCACTTTGGGGACAAGCTATTTGAGGTATAAATGAATACTGATCCTTGAACCAAGTTCACCTCCAAAGCAAAAGGACACAAATGCAATTTAACAGAGACATGAATCCAAACAGTCTCTGTTAGCACTGTCAAGTTTCAAATTTACGTTGTACAAATTGGTCCTGGATAATCCAACCACCGTCAGATTAGTGCATTCCCATCCGTGGATGCTGGTGAGTTGAACCTGTCGGGGAGCTGAGGCCAGCTTTGAAACTAATACCGTAACCAGTGCATTGCAGATGTCACCAAGTTGTGTGTCACAACTTGCTTCTGAGCAAATAGATTACTGACCACACGACAACATGCCGCCGTTTTTCCCCTGCAACAAAACAGCAACTGATTTCGTCGAATCGCCTTCCTGAACATTACGGATGTGAATCCACAGGAATTGCCAGGCACAGAATGCCTTCATTACCAAAACTGAAATTTTTTGCAAGCAAAGAAGATGAAGAATGAGGAAACTGCTAATTGCCATGTAAAGGAAACCGACGTAAAGAAAAGAATACATCGGAGAAAAATGATCACATTTGCGGTTTCTGAATGTTTAGAAAATGCTTGAACAAAATCTTGGCTCCGTTTCATGAATTTTGCATACTTCACTGACTTCCTTTTATAGTACTGGCGTTTTACAACAAAACATACAAAACTGAACACGCAATCTTTCTCTCTGCCTAAAATGATCGTTGAAAAAAAAAAAGTGTCCTGCTTTTCTGAACACCGCAGCAAATGTATAACCTTTTAAGTTGCCAAGAAAAAGGGGTCTATTCTTTCACCCGTATGTTGTTTCAAACTTTCATGCGTAAAGAATATGGTGTGAAATGTATGTAACCAAGCCATGTTTTGCAACAGTAACTACCGTACCCGCCAATCTGTACGAAAAACACATACATCACAAGTTTTTGTACATGTACACTTATGAAATGAAGATGTGAAGCCCGAAATTGAATCTCATGTCGTGACATCGATTGGTGCAGTGAGTGACCATTGGTTTGTTGCTCGCAGAGTTTTCACTTGTTGAGCCCGTATGCAGCTGCGGGAGGTACAGAGGCGATGACCGCTGCCTCGGGACTGAACGCGTCGTCCTTACTGGGCACAACGCTGCCCGCTGGACTGGCCGCGGCCGCCGGTCCCTTCAACACCGCGGGAGGTCTCACTGCAGCTGGACTGACGAGCGCCACTTCCCTCGCTCCGCCCGCTATGACAATGCAGACGATGACCATGCAGCCAGCCATGGCCAGCATCGCGCCTCCTGTGCCCAACATCTCCAAACTTCAAGAACTCTACACTGGTTCCACCTTCGTAAGTACTCCTGCCATTTTGACTCAAAATGTGGCAGGGCGTTTTTCACCGTGTATTTCCCCTCTGATTTGACCTTTCAGTGTGTTCGTTTTGCAGCGAACAACACTTGCTCAAGATACCAAAAGTTTCAAAACAAGTCGAGTTTACCACAGGCAAGAACACAAAACAGCAACTACTGAAGCAATATTCTAATTTTTTCAAGGAAAGAAAATATGTGCTTTGCTCTTACTCGGCGCCATGAATATCCAATAGACTGATAAACGCAAGCTCATCCAAAAATTGTTTTTATTGTTGCAACATAGGATGTCGTGCGGATTCGGCCATACCTTGGTTTATTTTTGAGACCTGAAGAGAAAATAACAGATTTTTGTCCCAAGAGTTATTTTGTAAGTGTCAGATTCACAGCTCATTGTGAAATTTTCTGCACGCCAGACAAGTTTGTATCAAAAGTGGATGAAAATGCAAACATGTCAGAAGTTCCGCAGATCTTTTGCTGGCATGTCGCAGCACATTCTAATCCTTCCTGGCCTTTTGTTACAATTTGCTGTGTCCGCAATGAAAAGTTCAACGAGGATTGATGCGAGCTCTATTAGGCCTGCCTCTGCGAAAACTTCAGTTGACATGCAGATATTGAAAATCTGCTGCCGAGCCAATGCAAGAAAATTTGCAGTAATGTTGCCAGGGATTGGTTGTCCCGAAATAATAATTGTACATCACAATTTGAGGGAGGGAGTTAACAGGCCGCGCTGCTCTACGCAAATGGACACTTTATCACGAGCACAAATTGTTGAAAAAAGACATGTGCTCTGTGAAAATTCTTTCGTCAATTTAGCATTTCGTGTCCTGCAGAAAGACAGGAGAGTTACCGGGAAGCAGTGCCAGGTTACTTTGCAGGTGAATTCAATTGTTATTCCTGCAGAAACCAGCAGGCAAGTGTCTCTTCTCACAACAAACAAAACGCAGAATGTGACTTCGGCCGCACAAGACAAATGGCTGGAACAAGTGTTCTGTTATCCTCTAACCTGATAAAAGATGATGAAGGGCTAAAAAGAGCTCTAACATGGAGGACAATGCCAACAGCGATGTTCAGAAACTTTTGAACTTGTTTCCCTTGGCAAAATAGCTGTAATTATCGCTGTAAAGTTCGTCTATGTTTCCACATTTATCGCTGCTGTCAGGCCTTGGGGCTGTTTGGAAAAAACGGTCACACATCCCAACGAAGGTTTGTAGATTCACGCAACACAGTGGTCTGTTTGTTACAGCAGCAGTGAAAATTCATGCCTTCGACATGCCATTCAAGATTTTTGCCAAATATGGATTCACCACAAATCTGTAAAGCCTGAGATTGCAGCTCTTTTCCAGTGAAGCAAGAACAATGAAATGCACCATTTCAAGCCGAATAATATTGACTTCAAAAGGTCACACTGGGAGTCTGAAGGAATGCCAGTCGGTTCTGATTTAATCAAGCTCGCTGAAGCAACCAATCTTCGGACACCAGTTCATTCGGTACACGCAAGAACATTTCTTCCAGAGATGATGCTTCGCAAATTCGCATGAGCACATCACTCCGAAAACTGAAACCAGGAGAATTCTGTCGAACAGCTTGAAGTTGGGCGAACTAATAGGCAAAGTCTACCAAGCAAATTCCTCCGAACCAGGCTTCGGGATAAATTGAGCACGGGGGATTTATCAGATGAATACCTGGATGAACCAAGCCCCAGTTCGCCTCAGTTCTGACAGATCAGAAACATCAGAAACCTTACGGAATTGAACATGGTGGATGGCGAGGCATAGCGCCAGCAAAGGTTCCACCAACGAAACCAGTATCATTGGCCCACAGCATCGGTGCCTTCAGACATGTTCGTCTCGTGGAAACAGAAATGGCACCTCAGAGATCTGTTGTTCTCGTTGTCTTCTCGTTGTCTTCTCGTTTCTGTTCAAATTAAGACACTCAAACGCGAGATTCACAAAAGCCCTTTCTTTTCGTGGTCCAGAAACTTGCGTTTTGTCGGGGGCGATCTCAGACATGTGGACCTTTCACAGCCCAAAGTGCAATTTGTGGCTTGAGTGAAACGTCCATTCGGGTTAAGGTCTGGTGTTAGAGAGGGTAAGGTTGAGGAAAAGAGTTGAAGGCTCGGGTTCTGAGACACAGACATGCGAAGGAAACATTCGTGGAATTTTGTCATTGTTCATTGGTTGCCTTTGAAAAAAGGCGCAAATGTGTGTTTGGAGTAAAAGGCAATTGAGCCTCAAGGCCGGTGTCTGATTACTCTCCATGTCACAGATTTCCGAAGTCGAGTTAATCTGTGCCCATGTCGTTGCCTGCAAAGAAGTCAATAAACCCCTGACTAAAATGTTGCTGCTCCCCCCCCCCGATGTTTCCCCACTCCACGTCTTCAGCCAACCACCTGTACATGGCGGGGGCGAGGGGCAGGGAAAACCACCCTGCACAAACAAATCTCATTCTTTTCCTTCGTGAGTTGGTGCTGCAACGTTGTCGAACAGCGCCTTGAAAAAGCACCAAACTAGAGACTTGGCCCCAAAGGCCAAGGTACTTCGCTGCCACCATTGCCGTGCACC
>JAAUYG010195006.1_pt1 | contig 11271 bp, 4 predicted proteins | sample 7278091 | NCBI WGS metagenome assembly JAAUYG01 (sample SAMN14350201, study PRJNA611818) | marine sediment metagenome | isolation source: surface marine sediment (0.6m) | place: French Polynesia: Moorea | collected 2018-08
GTGAGAAAAACTGTGAGAAAAAAGTGAGAAAAAGAACAACCATATAAGACAATTATAATCCCTATTATTAAAACTTACAAAAGTAACATAAAATAACTGAAAGGAGAGAACATTTAAAGCCAGTCAGCAGTGGATCAAGACGGCATCTTGTATATTTAAGGGTTTAATCCCAGTATAGAGGTCAGTCATGAGAGTTATCATATTGCATCATATCTGTTTCCCTGTAGGCTGTGCAGCAACAGGGCAGTTGTTTCCCCATCAAAGTTGTGTGTGCCATTAATTCATATGGAAACAGCTTTGTGACCCAGTTGATATATGCAACCATAGCACCTGTAGGTGAAATTTTTTCCACATTAAACTATTCAAAGTCAGTTTCAGGTAACCAAGTTAACCTGAATATTTCTGGTGAGCACATTGTCAAACATGGTTACTGCAATAACTGAATGTCTTCATTAATGTGTCTTTACTGTGGCATAACAATGTCTGTTAAAATGCAACTGAACATACTAATATAGTAACGTAATATGGTGGATGAATGGAAAAAACATAGATACTATCGTCAAAACACTCTTAAAGATATTTAATTAACACCGAGAAGCACTTTATAAATTAACACCAATAATTTATATCTATTTGCACATGTTTCACTTTACCAGTGCTGGCCGATATATAAAGTAGTAGTATTTATATCTCTACTTAGAATAAAGTTCCAGGCAAAATAGGTCTGCATTTGTTGAGTTTAACACCTGAGAGATATTTGTTTTACTGTTCATTGGTGAAGATACTTATCAATGTCTGTTAGAATAATTTAAATCGCATGTCTCAGTTCTTGCTATTAAGAGAGCTATTAAGTTAACTGATTTCACATAGGTAGCTTAATGCATATTCTACAATTTGTTAATGCTAACGTATGGGGACTTCTTTCACAGTTAACCAGTAAGATGTTGTGAGGTGAAGTTGGAGTTACCTCTCCAAGTCGCATGCCAGGGCAGATGGTTATGGAGTACGTGCGGTTGCCCATGCAGCAGATCCCCCCCCCTCCCTGCACTGAGGATGGGTCCAAAGGAACAGTAGAGAGCTGGTATGTTTTGGGCACCAACAGTGTCACAGGAGTTGCCGGAGCATTACTGAGGTCAGCATCGACCCGTCTTAGGGACTCCATCCCTGGAGTTTTTCTCACGGTTTACTCCTGAAGCCTTTCTCTAGATGAGTGACCCGCAAGGGAGAGGATGTTTGGTTAGAGTTTTCCTTCTTACAGGACTGACAATTCCCATCTGACCAATACAGCAGGTTGTACCGGGCTACATTTTAGCGGTAGCAGGTAGCACCTGACCTGACCTGGGCACACCCCCCAGCAGACACTCCAATGAGCTACACTTGCAGCAAATGTGGCCGAGACTGACACTCCCCTATCAGAATCATCAGCCACAGCCATCGCTGTCGGTAGCAAAATTACTTCCCGGTGCAATATCAATAGCCGTCACCAACAGACGGTAAGATAGAAACTTGGCACGGTTGATTCTTGTGTTCTGTAATATGTAATACATATACTAGCTCTATGTTAAAGCAAGTGCATTGCTGACATTCAATCTGATTTGTTCTAATCCTTTTCCATGCAGGCTGTGTCATCTCTGAGATCTGTGTTATCCCACCATGGTCATGGGCTATATTCACAATAACGTCATGACTCGAGTAGTGTAAGCTACATGTAGTGAATGGCAGTACTTGCGTTCCAATCTGTTATGCATGTTTATGACAGCCATGAAACATATCCACCTTGACATTTAGGAAAATACTTAATTACAGCTAGGTAACAAGAAGTTTAGTTATATGGTTTCACTTAGGTTAATAGAAAAATCATGTTATAGACTTAAAAAATAATTGGTGTATTATGATGTTACAGCCACAGAACTGCATAGTTCATGTGAACATATGCATTTGTGTGTAAGTTTTAAAATTGTACCAAAAAGTACCTTCCCATTATTCAACCTTTTTCTTTCACCAAGTAGATAATCACATTGTCCCCTTTAAACTAAAATATTTCTTTCCAACAGAGTAAAACAGCAGGGAACTACTTGTAAATCATACAAGGACTATACCATATTATAGAAACCATATTTGCTGCAGGGATCAATAATTGCAATTACCATGAGCGTAACTGACTATAAAAAGCTGGGTAGAAATAATATGGCGTAACTGACTATAATAGAGTTGGGCAGAAATAATATTCATTCTATTTTTGTGTAATTGTGCATAATCTATAGGTGATTGTTGTTTGACATTTCTGCACAAATGGTAGCCTTCGGAAATCTGTAAAGTCAGAAAAATCATTGTGATATTACATATTTTAGCAGAGATGGAAGCTGAATATATTGCTGCAATACAGCATGGGAGGTATGCACTGATGGCTGTAAGTCAGGAAGGTCACTGTGACATAGTGAAACTTTTACTGGAAAAGGAAGCTACAGTGAATGAAGCTGATCAGATGAGGGCTGCACTCATACACTCAAGTATGAGAGGCCACTATGATGTAGTGGTAATGTTGCTGGAGAAAGGGGCTACAGTGAATACAGCTGATAAAGCTGGTAGGACTGCACTTATTCACTCCAGTACGAGAGGCCACTGTGATATAGTGAGACTGTTACTGGAAAAAGGGGCTTCAATGAATACAGCTGATACGAAATTTGGTCGGACTGCACTCATACAATCAAGTAAGAAAGGCCACTTTGATGTTGTGAACTGTTGCTGGAGAAGGGGGCTACAGTGAATACAGCTGATAAGAAATTTGGTCAGACTGCAGTTATGAAGGCAAGTGAGAATGGACACTGTGATGTAGTGAAACTTCTGCTGGAGAAGGGGGCTGAAGTAAATGCAGCTGATAAGGCTTTAGATCGGACTCCACTCATACTGGCAAGTGAGAATGGACACTGTGATGTAATGAAACTGTTGCTGGAGAAGGGAGCTAGAGTGAATGCAGCTGGTAAGGACTTTGGTCTGACTGCACTCATGAAGGCAAGTGAAAATGGACACTATGATGCAGTGAAACTGTTGCTGGACAAGGGTGCTATAGTGAATACAGATGGTAGGAATGCACTCGTGAGGGCAAGTAAGATGGATATAGTGAAACTCTTGCTGGAGAAGGGGGCGAAAGTGGATACAAATAGTAACTGGAGTGGACTGATGGCAAGAAGTCATGATGGTCATTATGATGTAGTGAAACTGTTGCTCGAGAAAGGGGCTACAGTGAATAAAGCCAGTAGCATTGGTTCAACTGCACTCATATTAGCAAGCGAGAAAGGTCACTGTGATGTAGTGAAACTGTTGCTGGAGAAGGGGGCTACAGTTAATACAGCTGATGCTTATGGTATGACTGGCCTTATACTGGCAAGTCAGGAAGGTCACTATGATGTAGTAAAACTGTTGCTGGAGAATGGGGCTACAGTGAATACCGTTGGTAGTAGACATGGTTGGACTGCACTCATACTGGCAAGTAAGGAAGGTCACTGCTCTGTAGTGAAAGTGCTGCTGGAGAATGGGGCTACAGTGGAGGCAACTAGTAGATATGGTTCAACTGCACTCATACTGGCAAGTAAGATAGGTTGCTATGATATAGTGGAACTGTTGCTGGAGAAGGGGGCAACAGTCAATACAGGTGATGGAGATGGTAGGACTGCACTCATAACAGCAAGTGAGGAAGGGCACTGTGATGTAGTAAAACTGTTGCTAATGAAGGGAGCTACAGTGAATGCAGTTGATGGGGATGGTTTGACTGCACTCCTGTTGGCAAGTAAAAATGGTCACTGTGAAGTAGTGCAAATCTTGCTGGAGAAGGGGGCTATAGTGAATACAGCTAATGAGAACTGTAGAACTGCACTCACATTGGCAAGTCTGGGAGGTCACTCCGATGTAGTGAAACTGTTGCTGGAGAAGGGTGCCACAATCTATACACCTGATGACAATGGTAGGACTGCGCTGATACTAGCAAGTGAGGAAGGTCACTGTGATGTAGTGAAACTGTTGCTGGAGAAAGGGGCTACAGTGGATACAACTGATGAGGATGGTAGAACTGCACTCATGCAGGCAAGTAAGAAAGGTCACTCTGATGCAGTGAAGCTGTTGGAGAGGGCAGCTGCTAAGCAGAACACTGACACTGCACTCTTGTCAACATGTCAGAAAATCCAGTGGGATACAGCAAAACAACTTATAGATGATGGTGCAAATGTATGGTATGCCAATAAAGATGGTGCAGCTGCTGCTATGTACATCATATTTGCTGTTGCAGCCAAAATTAGTGATGCTTTACTTGAAGAAAGTGTGAAATATATCCACTCCAATCCACTGTCACCAAAATGTTATTATGGCATGTCTTGTTATTCTTTTGCACTTGTTGGGGCGCTGTTATACGACACAACAATCGAGTGGTTTGACAATCATTTTGAAAATTCAACTTTTTGGGGAGATGTGCTGTATGCATTTTTGCCAAAAATAATTCATGATAGAGTATCTAATAGGTACCTGTTTGCTGCATACCAGGGTATGGAAGGCAAGATAAGCCTCCACACTATGGCCACAGCTATAATGTGTAAAGTGCCTCACACAAACTTACGGTGTCTGACAACCCAACAAAAGGACAAGCTGGTCAACATGCTGGGACAGACTCCACTGCACTTGCTGGCAATGGAGAATCACATTCTTGACAATATGAACGAGAAAATGCTAATTCTGACAGAAATAGTGGGCTTTAGTTTCTCAGACAGAGATAACAATGACAGAGTGCCATATCACATTGCCTGTCTGTGTTTTAATGCCCAGTTCCTGATCTGTGGCCTGAGATTAGATTCTGATTTCAGAACAAACATGTTAGCACAAGATCACCTGGGGAAAAATCCTCTAGCATATATGGATTACCTCCTACGCAACACAATTAAATATCCTGGTATACAGTTAGCACTGAAATTTCTAAGCGCCAGAAAGACACTAAATATATTGTCCCAGATTATTGGCACAGACTTGGAAATGAACATACAACTACATCATAGAAAGTCTTGCACTAATCTTGTTCGTTGTAACAACACTGTAAATAATTTTAGACAATATATTTACAATATTTTAAAGGTACTATGAATGTTGCTGAACTCTCTGAAATAACCAGTAAGGCAACAGAAATTTCCTTTGGCACAGACGACATTGTATCACTGTTTATGTGCAGTACCGGAGGTGTTGTGAACTTGCATGATAAGCAGCATATTGTTGTCAGTCTTATATACTTACTGCAGCTTATTGGGAGTGAGATGGGAAAAATGGATCCATTATTTGAGTGTGTGCCAGAACTGAAAGGCAGCGTACAGGAATACACCAAATGTGGGGAACTGGATGAGATAGACACAGCTATGATGCTTGTAAAGTTTAGCGATTACTTTACCTTGCAGATTAGAGAAGATGGGATAAAGCTGTGTGCTAAGATTGAACCAATACTGGCACATGGTCGATATTGGGTATCTGGAAAACCAGACATGTTTTCTAGTGTTGAGTTCTGTGCAGATTTTTGGCAAATACTTTTGAAAACACTAGATTCTGAAACAATACGAAATTATATCAAAATTAATGGCTTTACTATTGAGAACTGGCGAAGGCAGAATGGGTTTGTGGGGTTGCTACACATATCCTGGCAACTCGAAGACAGGTACCAGTTGATATCTGTTGATGTCATACCTACCATTGTGTGTGATAACCTGAGTAGATACACAGCTACATTGAGACCCAGACATCATGACAACAAAGAGGTAGGAGATGAGTTTTACCAAGCTCTGGAACTCTCCAGTTCACGGAAAGATTGGGATTTTCTCAAGTTCCTCCAGCCTGAGGTGCTGTGTGCATATACCTTGGTCAAAATACTGCGCTCTCTAGCAAAGACTTTTCAGTCAGACCAAGGCAGAGTGTACAAAGCTGAAGATATCCTGCCATCCTATCTCATAAAGACATCACTGCTGTGGGTCCTGGATCCTGATGAAAAATTTTCTGGGATATATAAAAATGTGACTAGACACAAGATTTTTGATAGTGAACATCGTGGTAATTACAAGGATCTTGTATCTGGGCTGTGCCAGGATCTTTTACAGGACACCACACTTTTGTCCAGCCTGTCCTCACGAGATTGTGAATTCATAAGGGCATGTGCTGAAGAGAAAGAAGAATCTTTTACTGTGATGGATCCGACCCAGCCCTATGCACTGGCCAGCAGGCGCTCTGACAGACAAGAGCATAATGGAATCCATCTGCGGTGGATGCAAGAAAACTCGAATTGTGATATAAAGGATATTTCATCTAAGGATGAGACTATATATAGTAGAAATTTCTATACTGACTTAGATGCCGAGAGTCTCTGGATTAAACAAAGGAGTAAAAACAAATCAGATGAGGCATTGAGTCACCATAAGATTTCCTATCCAAACATCAGTAAGGAGACAGCCATCAAATGTCGAGTATGGGCTCTATGGATGGTACGACTCCTCCCACATCTACTGGATTATGAATGGCCAACACCTGATGGAAGAGAGAATATAACTGGTGTGAGGAACTATTATCTGCCAGACCAGCAGATACACACAAGGGACAAAGACTTGGCCATTGCACTATGCCATGCACTGGAAGCTGTTTTGAAGTGAGGATACACTTCCACTGCAGCAGCCAGTAATTAGAGAAAAGCCTTCAATATCAAAGTTGCAAAGAATTATTATGAGTAATGTGGTATGCCCTTATATGTAACTATATAAGTTGCACTGTTTTTGATATTCCCATCTCCAAAAGCAAGCATACTCACTTCTGTTTTTGACGTACTCATCCTCGAGAGCGATCCTACTCACACTGATTAACCTCTCTCTAAAGTCAGACGGAAAACCATATAGTGTAGTTAATTTTTCTATACTTGTGGTTCTAATAAACTCTTTTAAATTAATGTAATTCTTGTTTGCTGATACTGAGAACTGGGCAAGTGCCAGCACGTGCTTCATCAGCGCTAGAATGTCAACAATCAACCTGTGGGGATATTTGAAATCAAATAGATCCCCTAGGATCTGAAAACACAGTGATAAAATCATTGATAAATAATAATTGTTATGCTCCTGATATAGTCAAGTCCATATAGTTACTAGCAAAATTAAGCAACATTGAATTTTATCATATTAATTTATAAAAAAGAAGTTCATGGACATTGAAGCTCTGCCTGCTGACAGTGGTAATGCTATAATGTCACACGGTTATTAAATTTTCACTTTACAGTCACCTAGTGTTACTTTGCATGCTACTATCTGACAAGCAGATAAAATTTCAACAAAATTATATTTTTGAATAACAAAACAATTGTTTCAATATCTACGGTTCCCCCAAATTTGGTTTTAACTGACTTGACAAATTCAGATATTGAGATTTCAACCTTGCCGCCCATGCCACAGTATTATTACTTTGTGACGCAGTCAAGTGGATAAATGTAGTCTAGTATGACAGATAGTCTAAGAATAAATGTTCAGTGTATGCAAAACCTCACAGTGGCAACGAATTAAGTGTTTTTATATTCATTTTCTCAAAATAAAGGGTTGTACAGTGATCTATTACAGAACTGTATGTATATGTGCAGTGTGAAATGTATTCCCCATCCTGCATTCAGCTGAGATACGTTTGTTGCTATCACAAATCATTTTGGTATGGTACCTGCATGTTTTATAGACCAGTATTGTATAGCAAAGTTGGGGTTACAGGGAATTATTGCTGAAAAAGTATTGCATTGGTCTATGGTGAACTATTCAACCAGAAATGTTTCCTCTTCAAACATTTCTTTAATGTAATAAATACATGTACCATAAGTGATTTCAATGATGGACCATCTTAAAATAATGGGGCGTCGTAAAAGGAAGTGTTTGAAATTATAGGGACAACTTACTATACAAGTGTGTATATGGTGTCCTAATTTAATATTCTCTGTGATGATGCACTAATATGTAGGGAGATAGCCAACAAGACAGGGGTATGCGTGACAGTTTTCAATGGTTTAGTGTGCGTGTTATGTTAGTGTGTATAAAAGGTTTTAAATTAATACCAATATGTACTTCTAATGTATCTGGTATAAAATATGTATACACCAAAAGTATTGTACCTTGTATTATTCATATCTCTATTTCACAGTACAACTAGCAGCTACCAAGGTATTTACCATGTTACATTTTCCCATGGAACATAGCGTTAAAATACAATTATTTAAAACGTTTCAATTTTAAATATCAAAATTCCAATAAGGAACTTTCTCTCAAACCCAACAGCTATGGTTCAGGTAAATAGCATAACATAGAGGAAGCTGCATTTTGAAAATACTAGTTTCGGAAAAAAATCACAAGTCACATTCGTGGACTGTTCCAGGGAACCCTATGTCAAAGTCTGGTTGATAAAGAATTATAACCGTAAAAGGAATGTGTTTTTGAAAATTGTATCATCATATTTTGAAAAAACAAAACAAAACAAAGTTAATAGAAAAAAACAAACTTACTAGAAGCACCAAACGACCCTAGAAAAAGTATACCCATATACGTTCTATTAGTACATGTACCAGCGAGTCTTAAATTTTAATAAGCTTCCCTCTGTGATTGCTGGTTTTCCAGATAATTAAAGTGTTAAGTTCCTCTATACGGTAAAATGTATAATAGGGAATTTGACATTTTCCAAAACAAATATTTAAATTGGAAACTGAAATTTAAAAAAAAACCAAAACCGTACTTTTGCGAGGACTATTAAAAAGAAACGTCAAGACAAAATTGGATACATTTCAACACAATTCATGAGTATTGAGTATGGTTTTCAAGTTAGTTCTAATTTAGGGCCCCAATGCTAAATGGCAATTTCCAGCATAAAAATACAACTTAAATTAAAAGTCTTTTTTTTAAATCTATGCCGGTAGGTTTATGGTTTATGACTGTCACATGGTGCCAGTGATTCAGTGGAGCTGAATGCAATTGTAACAAGACATATCGCAAGGGAGCTAGTGAATGAACGGGTGCATGTACCTTTTATGACAAAAGAGGAACTGAATACCATTGCAGGCTGTTTATGAAACAAAAACATGTGACAATTATGCAATCTTTTATTTTACTACTCAGCAACAATAGCAACAACAACAACTTGTCATGGGTTTTGATTTTAAATTATTGTGTAAGACAGTGCATTCCTTTTTTCTCGTTTATAAATGTTTATTAATCGTGAGACACTCCTCTGTGACAGCCACCGCCAGCGCCAGTGTCGTGTCACCAACTTCCCGTCCAATGGTTGGACCTTCTATGGATTTACGTCTTTTTGGTACCTTTTATCTTATTTCCGGTATCTTCGGACAGTGTTCCCGCCAACGGGTTTAAAATACTCCCTATTAAAGTTTAAAATCAAGTCATCAATCTGTGAAGAAATATAACCCTGTTAACAGTAAGCCTTCGTGACCACCTGAAACTTAAAACCACATCAAAAATAACACCACTTAACAACTAGTACCACAACTGTATTTTTATATTTAGTAGTCTCAAAAACACGACCACGTCATAAATAAGGCCAACTTCAAATTATAATGATCGCATGGGCTGTCCTAACTTTGATGCAAAGTTATCTGCAGAGGAGAATTGTCCCTTTTAAATTTGGCCAAGTACAGGGTGCTCCGTTTTTTTGGTAAGCCGGTGGAACCTGCCAGTATTGTAGTCGGGCTGATTGTGGCTTAATATAATTTGTAAAAATACATGAACATTTACCTCCACATGCTCCTGTGGGTCTAAAGCAAATTCTCTGTACATTGTAGTGGTGGCTACACGACTGTCTGAAAGACAGGCAACCCGATGTTGTGGACCAACACCAACACACACTGTGAAAAGAATTTTTTTGTTGCAGATAGTGTCGCAATATCTATTGCCCCAAGCCCACTTTAGTCGTGGGGTAGAAGCAACTTAAACAATAAACATAATAGCTAACTATCAGAGCGCGGCCCCAGTTCTCTAAAGTGTACATACCGCGTCGCCTTCATTTGTATATGGTAGCACAAGAGACCCAAGGGAACGCTGATGCACCGCTTGACCCAAATGTCATTCAATAGACAGACGTAAGCTTAAAGACTAATTTAAAATTTAACTTTAAATGTAACTTCAATATTTTGAAAATCATTGAAATCTTTCTAGGTACTTTTACCAAGACCGTCATTAAATTATGACGACTGCATTCGATCGACGATTTCATACCAAAGAAGTCTTGTGACAATTTTGCCTGCGTGTACTGATGTTTAAGGAAGAGAGGCTGTAATTCTTGACGAAGTGATCACAAATCTAGAGGTATGGTGTACAGGAAACCTTCTGTAACATTTGATGTTGATCGCTGCAGCGGATTTGACAAACATTTAATTAATGGACGACGAACGACGGACCCGAGACGAATGACGGAGGCCGGGTTTCTAAATTCCTGTACCACTGACTGAAGAAGCGAGGCAGAAGGGTTAAACTTGACGGTCTTCATATTGTCATTGTGCATAGGGCTGGCATAAAAGAATACCCACTGGGTAAAATTTATAGGTGATTTTTATGTGTCGCGGAATGAGAAGAGGTCAGGAACAAAAGAGTCTAGACAGTCATGTGGTTACAGTTGAACATCAATAGGAAGTCATATATGGGGAGTCCAATTTCACCATTTGGTTTGATTTTGAATGACCTTGAAAGATCAGCGTCAAGGTGAGGGAGATTGTGACGGCCTGTATCTCGTAAAGGAACAGAGTTAGACCATATATTACTAAGAAACACTAAATAGAAATCATATAATATAGCTTATCCAAATGCTCCTGCATAACTGACCTTGAGAAAACGGGAAAGGACAAGGTTAGGCCCTCCTTGGTGTTCAGAGGTTGCAGATCTGGACGTTATGCATATGCATATATTTGCCAGTAGTATATTAAACTGGATGTCACATACAATAATCTGTGGTCGAGTAAGGCACCCAGCAGGTTTTCAACCCCCCCCCCCCCCCCCGTAGCCTAGTGGTTACAGCATTTGCCTGGGGTGTGGAATGTTCAGCTCCATTGGACGTTTTGATTGGAACATGGCCTTGAAGGAGTTCCATCCAAAATGTTATAGATTCTATTTACTGGAGCAAGAATGTGCTTCACTAGCCAACTGAAAATTATGCGGGGGCCAATTCAGCATATGTTAGTTGCACGATAGACAGACTTAAAGAATAATAAGCATTTGTTTGAGGAAGTTATGCAGA
>JAAUYG010033808.1_pt1 | contig 11270 bp, 9 predicted proteins | sample 7278091 | NCBI WGS metagenome assembly JAAUYG01 (sample SAMN14350201, study PRJNA611818) | marine sediment metagenome | isolation source: surface marine sediment (0.6m) | place: French Polynesia: Moorea | collected 2018-08
ATTAAATAAATTTAATTTTTCTCTATTCTCATTTTATATGTAACCTCCAAATTAAGTATTGATTATTTTTAGTGAATATTTATCACCGACCATTTTGCAACGGAAAAAATCGCGTTTTTCGGACACTTTGCAACATTCGAGAAAATTTGATAAAAATTGACCATTTTGCAACGACAATTTTGCAACGCGGACATTTTGCAACGGAAAAAATCGCGTTTTTCGGACACTTTGCACCAAAGGACATTCTGCAACGATCGGACACTTTGCACCGTCACATCCTTCTGTAACAGCTGCCAATTCTGTATACGTTACACTACCTCATAACAACCAAGAGTCCTGCTGTATTCAAATAGCTGAGATGCCTAGCGATTACACCACCCGCGCCTACCTTCCGGAGTACAAATGCGACATCAGTGTCATTCACCCCTTTCTTTCAAGTTTCAGCACAGCCTTGTTACTCTTCCCCAGTGGGCAGCACTGCTGCGGGATCAATGTTCTTTTTGTAGACCACCTAGAGACTCGACAAAATGGACAATACACAGGGATTAGTGATCTGTGCAGCGTCACAGATAAAACTGTATTTACCTCGTTTTTTGTCACGGAGCTGGAAAAGAATTTTTACATTCCCAGGGATAGACTCCATTGTGGAATCAAACTCGCTCTTAACACCATCCCAGCTGGACTTCAAGACATTTGTCTTCATATACCGGTCAATGAGGAATACTACATCGCAGGTCAATCAGGCAATCAGGCATCGAAGCTAAGTCTTCGACCCCTGTCTCACTGCACTTTAATAAAAGTCCATACCAACTACTCAATTTCACTTAGAATCAGTCAGCCAACCTTACATTTTTTCGATGAACTTGCCCACATGAACATCGTGAACGAGTTCCATGGAAGTTTTTATGGAACTGACTCCAGTCACCCAATTGGTGTCCTTTTAGAATGGTCGGAACATGTTCTAGATTTTCTTGACATCAACGAAGAAATGGAGAAGAACTGTTCTTGGAAATTGAACATGTTAATCCGAGAAGACGCACACCTCAATCTAGCAGACAGTGTCACTGACATGCGAGATATAGGGGTCTCTATAACTTTGAGAACAGGGGATGCCAAGCATGCCTTCAGCCTATCCTATGAACGTAAAGTTAAAAAGCAGATAATGAGACAGGCTGAGATTGTCGATTACAATGGCATGAGTTCACCTTACTGTTTCCATCAAAGATGTTATATCGGAATTGAATCCAGCACCGAAAATGTATCCTGGTGGGAGGCGCATAACCATTGCCAGGCAAGGGGCCACCACCTTCTAAGCATTAATAGTGAAAATGAGTGGTTGCGACTGTCAAGCATTTTGTTTTATATAGATCCCGAGACTCGCAGATGCACAGATCTGGTGATGATATTTTTAGGGCTTAGAAACCAAATGGTAGGTATAACATTTCAATGCTTGCATGTAATATTAACATATTATCGACCATAAGTCGTGGAATAGATATCGCCTAAGAGTTGTTCTTTAGGGTGGTTAGTGTAAGGCATATATTTCGCGTTTGTGCATAACATTATAACATCACATAAATGCCGTTGATGTTTAATATTCATAATATCCACTTAGTTTGTCTTAAAATAAAATCCCGCCACGCTAAGTGATAGGTCACAAAAATATATTAAAATTATTATGTAAAAGATGAGACAATAATTGTGTAATACCTTAGTACATATATGGAGAGCTCATCGGTATCATTGCATCTAACATTGTTAGTTTAACATGTCACCATATTTTTATCGCTAATATCTCAAAAGCAGTACTAAAGAAACACCACTGGAACAGCGGTAATTTGTTGCTCTTGCTAGAGTTTGCCTCCCATTCTTATTCTTATTATTGTTCTTGTTCTTGTTTTTCTAGTTGGTACACAATCTTTTTATCTTTGCAGAATCAACCATTGCAATGGGAGGATGGAAGTCCTTATACATACCAGAATTGGCTCCTTAAGGCGTCGACTTTATCTTCTGCGACGTTTATCAAACCCTACTTAAAGGCAGATGGGGTCAAATATTGGACACGTGAACTTCGTGATGCATTTCGTACACCACATCCCTCTAACATATCAAACCACAATTGTACAGCTATGTTTCTGCTTAATAAATATACGCCACTTTGGATAAAAGTACCTTGTGAATTGAGAATGGGTTATTCTAAAATTATATGTCAACACCAACAGGACACTGCGAATGCTAGCATTAAGCCCCTTGTTATATCGAGATCACGCAGGGAATGTCCTTTGGGATGGCTTTTTGCCCAAGGACATTGCCACATTATACTCAAATTTGCTTCTGGATTATCAATTGAAAAAGGACTGGTTGCAGAGTTCTGTAATAATTTTGAGGATAGTCGGCTTGCTGGGCTGGAACACTTAGATTACCTTAAGCTTTATTTTACAATTATTCTGGGAGAAAAATCCATAGAGTACCTTTGACAAGGATGAATTCAACAACGCCTCAAGGTCAACCAGTATGTGCATTGATTCCATCTGATCTGGAGACACGGCAGGATATCCAGAGATACCTCGATGACCTCCACCAGTCTGAGTGTAATAATTTGAGTCATATTGCAGATGGAGCAGTGTGCCAAATGGAAGCGCAACAAATAAACCAAGATAGTTGTTTTATTGGCTTGTATCAGTGTGAAGACAAGACATGTATACTTGAGAAATACATCTGTGATGGTACAGCACATTGACCTGACAGCACCGATGAAACCAACTGCACGGATATGTGCATGACCACAAATGGAATGAGAACCAAAGCGTCATATTGCTTCACCGAATGTCACGAGCCACTCTGCCATTGTTCGTGGAATTATTTCCAGTGTTTGCAAGGAGGGTGTGTATCTTGGTGGGCTGTGTGCAACTGCATTGCTGATTGCCCAGATGGGTCAGATGAGACACAGTGCGCATACTGCCGATCAGTATATAAACAGGTTACACACCATTTGGGATTCCACAACAGCGGATATACGCAAACAAATAGGTCTATGACCCGTTTAGCCCAAAACTGTACCTCACTTGGGTTCAGCCCATGCGGTACTGTGTCCAGTGGTTGTTTTCCGACTGAGGCCCTATGCGTCTTCGAAAGATTGCCAGGAAGCAGGATTCGCCACTGCATAAATGGAGCACATTTGTTGAACTGTTACAATTTCGAATTTCCAAACTACTACAAATGCTCTTTTGCATATAGCATTCCATTATTCAAGGTATGCAATGGCGAATTTGATTGTCCAAATGGAGAAGATGAGGTAAGCTGCGATGTTGGCAAATGCCTAAATCTGATTAAATGTGCCAATGAGAGTTTGTGCGTTCATCCGAAAGATATCCATGACGGTGTAACCCAGTGCCTGTTGACAGGTGATGACGAGGATGCCATCATAGTGCATACCTGCCCTGATTCTTGCCTTTGCAGGGGATACAGTTTGAAATGCAATTATGTAAACTTGATGGCTATTCCTAATGCATATTCTCACATTAAAAGGCTCTACCTTAGGCATTCTAAATTCAATTATTACAAAGATTCATTCACTGCTTTTCATGAACTACTGGGCCTAGATAGTTCAAACAATAATTTATCTCAATTATACCCGAATTTATTTGCTTCTCAGAGTCAGCTAATTATTCTCAATTTGTCTCATAACAACCTTAAGCATATACCACGATCGTCATTTGGGGGTCTGTTCAACCTGAGGTACATGAACTTGCAATTCAATCCAATTGAAACACTTGATTCATTTTCATTTTCTAGTTTGACAGCAATCGAGTATCTTAATCTAAGTCAACTGAAAATTTCTCAGATTGACAACAAAGCTTTTTATGGCATGAAACATTGTCGGCAGCTGAACCTCTCTTTGAACGAAATATCTGAAATAGCCCCTGGGGTATTACTTGGGTTGCCTCAACTGAAAGTGTTAGATCTTCAAGGGAACCCTATTCTAGCCTTCGGTCTTGTGGAGTTTAGCGCAATCCGAATGCTGCCTGTCGTTTATATGCCTGCCGCTGAGTTTTGCTGCAAAGGTAACTTTTCAGGCACATGTTACCCCACAACAACCACCTTTTATTGCTACCAATATATAGAAAATCGCGTTCTAAAAATATTAGGCTGGTGCATGGTGACATTCATTATATTATCTAAGGGCCTGTCAATTATTTGGCATTCCCACGGCAAAAGGAAACGTCTTTTGGCGGCTATTCTTTTGAAGCATTCTGTTGAAATATTGATGGGCTCATCCTTAGCTTTAATACTAGTCATAGATTTATTATTCCAAAATTCCTTTGTTGCCATGTACTCAAAAGTTATTCCCACCAACCCCGTGTGTCTTTCAGCAAACTTCATTTACATATTTTCATTTGAAATATCTGTTTTGACTTCATTGATTATGGTAATCTTTAAAACTTTTGCAGTAATTTTACCCTTCAAGGCTAAATTTATTTTGACACAAAGACTTCTATACATTTCCTCTCTAGGGGTCATTATTTATGCGGTTCTTCTGGCATTTCTAGTCTTGAGTAGAGACATGCAGACTGCACCCAAAGCACTTGGGGTTTCATGCGGACTTTTAATAACAAATTCTGAACAGACCATTCCTGCCAGTTATGTCGGGTTGCTTTGTTCCAACGCCGCTATAACCATGCTGATGGTTGTTCTTAGCACATTAGCTGTGAGGGCATTGTTGAGAAAGCCTCCAGTGTTTCAGGCAAACTCACAGATTGTTGGTGGGATGAATATTACGTCAAAGAAACGACGAGCTGCATGGGCGGTGTTGATGTTAATGGTGGTTGATTGTACAGGGACGGTTACTTTATTGATAGTGAATATTCTAACAAAGAATGGTTTGGTCATTAGCAAAGAAGTTGAAATGGTCTTGACGATGATTGTTTTGCCACTAAATGTTATATTGGGGGGAGTTTTGAATCTGTTAATGTTATGTAGATTCCAGAGTAGCAAATAAAAGAAGACGACATTATGGAAAACGGCACCAGACAGACAAACAGGCAGAAAGAAGGGAGAAAGAAACAAAGTAAGGAAGTAAGGAAGAAAGAAAAACAAAGAAAAAATAAAGATAAAGTAAGAAAGGAAAAGATTGAGAAAGGAGAGAAAGAACGAAAAGGAGGGAAAGAGGAATAAGAAAGCGACAAAGGTAGAAACAAACGATGGAGAAATTAAGGGAAAGAAAGAAAGAATATCACAGAAAGAGAAGAAAGATAAAGATTGTAGATTACTAAGAAAGTCCACAAGAAGAAGTTAAAGAAGGAGAAGTAAGGGTGGGTTGAAAAATTAAACAAGAAAGAAATATATACAATGACAAAAATACAGTAAGAATACTTAACGTATTAATACCACTTTGAAGTACGACGATATTGTGACATGTGTATCAGTTTCGCTGTCCATAGTAATTCCTCCCCGCCAACATGCTTGTTCCACCAGCCCATCTTGTATTCCATTGTTCTTTTTCTCCCAGTATAACTTCTACTGATCCCCATACAACATTTTCAGTCAGGCCATTTTCCCTCTCCTGTTGGTGGGTCGGTGTCTCCCATATTCAGTATGGGAGACGTGTTGTGGTTTGGCCCCCCACAAATTCCTAGTATACCCATATTTTTTTCTGTAGCTGCTGTCACAGTACAATCGATGTTATCTAACAATTCATGCTTACAAGTACTGTATCAAACTTGTCATATGTAATAAATGGTGTATTCAATGATGGGTTTTGTGTCATGGTTGAGACCATAAACGGGCGATTAGACCTAAATTTGACCTTAACAACAATGACGACAACGATGAGGTAGCGAACGAGCTCAAGAATTACATTTTGTATGGACGGGTCAATGGCAGAAGAGGGGAGAAATTGCAAGTGTGAACGTGCAAGTATTCACATTATAGTAAAATCACCCGCTTGTTTACTTATCCTCTTAGTACAGACTGTGATGACATGGAAAGAAGCTTCAGCTACTTGCAAATGTAAACTGTGTACCTCATTGAATTTGAAACTGTGTGATGTACATCTCTAGTTCTCTCCATAAAAACTAAATGATATCAAACACTGGATGATAATTCCTAATCAACTTCCATCGCTAGAAAGGATGATCCGGCTTCTTCAGGAGAACCACGTCCAGTTATGACAACCGGTGTATGATCAGGGCAAGGCCGCAGATGGGATACACGAGGAAAACGGCGCACTTCGGGTCCAGTTGCAGACCCTACGTGATGAGCTGACTGCAAGATGTAACCAACCGGAGAGTCCCACACTCCTTGACAGCAGCTCCAGTCAACTAGCGTGGCTTCAATGCCCTCCTCGAAGCAGCAGCTGTCCTCTATCACTTCTAAGGTGAAACCCACGGACAGGACCTTGCTACTGGGTGACATCATCTTCCAGGACGGTAGACCAGTGGACGGACTGGTGAGTGACTGCACGACACCTGGACAGTTGGTCACAAACCAAGAGAGGGAGATGGGACCAATAGAACTACCAATGAGCTGGCGTATACAAACCAGCAATTTCGCATATTTATCTGATAAGGACTGTATCAATAGTGTATCAATCTTACTCTAGGATAACTGGAAATTGTGAAGAGTATTACTCTAAGTACGTTCATGCCACAGCATTTATTGGGGAGATATTGGATGATTTTGATGGACCCTGTGGACGATAACCCTGATACTTCGGATAGCAGTAAGTCAGAATAAGGGCATTAGTTGAACGCATTAGGTAATGGATCACATAATGTCTTAGCAGGCACAGTGTGTATCCATAAAGCATGCTGTGCTAAAGCACACTCAAAAAGAAAATGTGTAGGGCTTAGCTGAAATCTGAGCTTCCTTGGACTTGGTCCATGGGGGTGCACTTCGCCAACTGCATCTAAACAGCTCGGCTGGAACTACAGCTTGTGATCACAAAAACCGAAAAAGTCGCACTGTTACTTTAAGCAAGCAGTATTACTACTGCCATACGAAGTTTTGTAGACTCTGTACTCCGACCATCCAATCATCCAAGATGTACAACAGTGAATGGAATTAAAATATTCGTTACTTGCCTCTCTTAGATGCCAGCTTAAGACTACAAAGGACAAGAGTAAATAATTAAGTCACATAAACGGTAGGCTCATGATAATGACACTCGTTCTTCAAGAATTCGAACTTCAAGTAGCGTTAAGACATTACAAGACGGGATCGACCCTTCTCTTGAAATCACAGAAAACCACTGAAAAAAGTGTCTGTAAGATCGATCTATTTGGCAAAGTAGGGAGGATTCACTCGTAATAACCGCAATGAAATAAACTTGATGTCGCCGCGAACAAATAGATATGCACTACATGAACGCTGGAAGAACCAGACCCACATGTATTCACCCTTACCCCTGACAGATTTCTCTCAAAACTGAATCACTCCATCTTCGGACCAGAGGAAAATCATCCACCAAAAATGAAATTCATTGGATAAATATTTTTTGAGATATTTTGTTAACAGACTCACACACAAACATCAGCATCACAACAAAACCCCACTAGCTTAGAAAAGCTAGCGGGGTTTTAAAAAGCTATGGTCACACATCCCCAGTGGGTTTCATGTGGTGTCTGAAGCACGGGGATGCAGCCCAGAAGGCTCCAATAGTACAACCTTCAGAGTAGCCGTCCCCAAAACAGTGTTTACTACGGTGCACGAAGGAACGGAGCATGGAAACTGGAAACCAAGACTTATCAAAAAGCGTTCAGGATTATCTGCTGGGCACTGCTCATAGACAATGTCCGCTATCTAAGCAGTCTACCGTGCGCTATACATGCCATATTTGCATATGTCGGTATCTGTGTGCCGCCACTGGAAATTGTTTAGACCTGCACAGAAGAAGCAAAATGCTTGTTTTGTATATATATGTGGTTTCTAAAGTACCTACCGGCAGCGATCGTGTGGGTGGCATTAATATTGGATTAACTAAATGAAAGTTCTTAACCATATTGGTAGTGTACCTGCCTTCCACAGACGTATCTAAACAGGCCTCTCGCAAACGAAAGATGGATACGTCGTAGATATATTGAAAGAGCTAAATGCATTCTCCTTAATGAGTAGTGACCTATGCACTGAGCCGAAATACCATGTAATGCAAGAAGTGGGCATCAAACACCAATAGCTAACACCAATAGTTTTATTTCATCATAATGTTTCAATGATTAAATTATTGTTTTATTATTCTGGTTTTTACTAAGTGCCATATAGGGAATGCCATATAATTGAATGCGTGTTGTGATAACCCAGTCTATCCCAGTCTATTCCCGCCTTGTTCCAATCAAGGTAACCAATCCAACTAAACCATACCTTTATGGCTTGGCAATCGGCCTTGACTGTCAGAAAAAAGTTCCCAGGGAATTTAGTCACGCTGCATGTAAATCAATTCTTGCGGGAGAGACTTTGCAAGATACGGAATAAGAACTTGTCACAATCATATAGGCAGCTTCGGAAGTTGTTATAGTGGTATGGTATTAGGTTATTTCTGGACCCTTACTGGTAGATGCAACTTAACTGGCCTGGAAGAAACGATTTGCGTGACGTATCACCCACGAACAAGACCAAAGATCTGCTTTTGGTCTCCAAAGGTCTCCAAGTTATGACTCTGCGTTATTTTAGTTCACTTTTACCGTGGAACCTAAACTGTATCTTTTACAGTGTGTGTTTTTAATGTCTTACATTCGTCCTAATAATAATAATAATAATAATAATAATAATAATAATAATAATAATAATAATAATAATAATAATAATAATAATAATAATAATAATAATAATAATAACTACGGGATTACTAATAGTGTTTTAAAAATCCTCTCTTCATATGGTCCGATATTAAAAGATTATAATTCATAATGGTGGGTAGTTATATTTCCAAAAAATATAGCATTAATCAAAACCAAAAGCCTTTTACGGACATACAGGCAACTGACTGCCATGCTATGACATTAGCTCAGCTGACAAATAGGGCTAAAAGTCATTCCAAATGTAGTGACTAATTAATTTGGGATTGGCTACAACAATACGTTGAAATGCTGCTATTCTGTGTGGCGACAAATGTACAGGTAAAGCCAGTGCCCCAAAACTAATAATACTTGACAACATTGCACAAAAAGTAGATTGTTTCGGGCACGAGGGTGTATATGGGATGGCATGATTGTCTTATTGTCTTCACGACCTTTTTGTGGAAAATAATACCTATCACACACGCAGGACAATTGTCAGCTCCAGTTGCCTTAGTAAGTGCCCGACAACCACTGGAACAATTTCTTTTGTTGGGGAATCAATCTATCGGGAATAATCTTCCTTAGACTTCTTGCCTGAGTATGTCGAAAACAACGCAACCACACTTTCGCCTCTAATTATTATTATTAATGGAATGCACAAACTGGATGTTTTCTCTATACCAAGGTTATGCCCATCGCTAAACATATTACCGTATTCTCTAGTGTTAGCTGAACCAGTATTACAACCACCTGAGATAACAAATGCTAACTAGTCTTCCGTCCGTCCAGTCGCCCATCTCCAAATATTGCATACTAGATGAATGACACATGTAAAAATTATCCAATTATGCCCACAATAGCCATTTACATTTAATTTCAGCAGTAGACTTAGGGCCTTTTTTCTGGAAAACATACATTTTTAGGTGCGTAAACCAGGAGACAGACCGGTGATGTGAAGCTTTCGGTATATGACACGGACTCAATGCCGTGAAAACTTAAATTTCGAAGATTTGTTCTGGGAGGAGATATTTGATACCGAAATCTATCATACTTTCATATTTGCAACACTTTGATTCCGCCTAGAATAACCTGACGGAATTATCTCACCAGAGCAGTTCGTTCTTACTGTGCCTGACTCCACACTGCTAGAACTGGAATTCGTGGTCAGCGGTACATTCAATACTATGTCGGTACTCTCTCAGTGGCTGTGTACTGATCCACGCCATATACGTTTACCACGTAAAGCCATTGGATTGACAACAATGGTGCACGACAGCCAAGTCCAAATCAGTCTCCTTGTGAGCGACCTGGCCACGACAATCAACCTTGATCCAAATCTATCTGTTCAAGCCATCGAGGTAATCTCTTGACCTCCTGAGGAACAATGTTTTCTGAATGGCTGAATGGCTATGATGTGGTGTTGGAAACTCGGGGGTGGAAAATAGCACCCTATCTAACTTTTCCGCTCAATGCGGCATTGGGTTTCGACGACATTGGCGCTCAGTGGAACAATGGACCGTGGTATACAGTGGCACTGAGCAGTACATTTTGGGTAAATTGAGCAATGGATGGAAAAAGTGTGGCTACAATCCACCATTCGCAAACACACACCACCAGAACAGGAGCTGCTTTCTCCACAGCCTAGAGAGTACAGTGTATAAAATTTAAAAAAATCGAAATCCCAAAAAATTTCCTATTAATCACTTGTGATGTGTCAACTATGTTCACCTCAATTGATAATAATACCAGTGGGGAAGCCACCAGTAAAACATTCTCTGATATGTAGAAGCCCTAATATGTAGAAACCCTTAATGGAGCTTTTGAAAATCTCCCTAAAAAGAACGACTTGCAGTTTAATAAAGAAACGTATCTTTAAAACTGTAGCATTGTTGTGTAGCGCTGCCATGGGAAAGAAAATAAGCCCTTCTCATTGTAATATCTTCATGTCCCTTTGGGAGGAACTAATACAGGCATTTTACCAAATATTTGGGTACAACCTCAAACAAATTGCAACAAAAGGTATCTCAACTGTTTTAGGTTCCTATGCATATCCCTTCTAACATACTAAAAGTCTTAAAGGGTCTTGGGGGTGGAAGTACATTTGTATTCTAAAATTATCAGAGTTTTAACCTCCTGAAAACTGGATATTCAGCACAGTGCGGTGAAAGTGCACAGTGTATCGGACTACTATAAAATGTAATTAAACATGATTAAATTGACTAAATTAGTAGTGTGTGGGATTATAGGAATTGTGAAGCTCCCAACTGAAGCAAAGAAAGAAGAATAAGGTAGAAACTCAGTAAACTTTTACTTCCAATGATGACATATCATCACTAGAAAAAGCACTAAAACATATATGATAATGTTCTTTAGCATAGTCTGTGAAGAGAACGATTTCTCCAGTGTCATTTTTGAAAATGAAATGTCATCTCCATCATCATTGTCATGATCATGATCGTCATCATCATCATCATCATCATCATCATCATCATCGTC